>Ga0307373_10008147_pt1 | contig 16067 bp, 16 predicted proteins | sample OX2MG_FD_202534 | JGI IMG/M metagenome (GOLD analysis project Ga0307373, IMG submission 202534) | Soil microbial communities from Risofladan, Vaasa, Finland - OX-2 | ecosystem: Environmental > Terrestrial > Soil > Coastal area > Acid sulfate soil | place: Finland: Risofladan, Vaasa | collected... | reverse complement strand
GGCGCCGGTCGCTCACGAGCTCAATACGTCCTTCATCTGGAGCGAGCACCGCGGGCCGTTCCGTCTCATCACCGAGGCGCAAGCCCGCCGCTACGACGAGGACGGCTTCTTCGTGCTGGAGGACGCGCTCGGGCGGGACGAGGTGGATGCGCTGATCGCCGCCATCGACCCCTTCGAGGAGCGCCACAACGACGCCCTGCGCGAGCTGGCGGGCGGGCGGTTTTTCATTGCACGCGCCGACGAGATCACCTTCACCACCCACCTGGTGCGGGAGTCCCCGGCGCTACGCGCGTTCACACGTTCGCCGCTGCTCACGGGCCTGTGCGCCGATCTGTTGGGGCCCGACGTCCGGCTCTACTGGGACCAAGCGGTCTACAAGAAGCCGGGCACCGAGTCCCCGTTCCCCTGGCACCAGGACAACGGGTACGCCTTCGTGGAGCCGCAGCAGTACCTGACGTGCTGGGTGGCGCTGACGGACGCCACCGAGGACAACGGATGCCCGTGGGTGGTGCCGGGCCTGCACCGGCAGGGCACGCTGGCCCACGACTACTCCGACATCGGCTTCGTCTGCCTGCGCGACCCGGCCGAGGCCGTCGCCGTGCCGGCGCGGGCGGGCTCCATCGTCGTGTTCTCGTCGCTGACCCCGCACTCGACGGGCCCCAACCGGACCGACTGCACGCGCAAGGCCTACATCGTCCAGTACGCGCCCGACGGCGCCGTGGTGGTGCGGCCCCAGCGGGGTGGACCGTGCCAGCGCGTCGTGGCCGACGACGAGGCCCGCCAGTACGAGGTGCTGCGGGGCGGGCAGGCGGTCACGCACTAGGCGCGCCGGAGCCCGCCGGCGGCCTGCTGCCCGTGGGCCCGCCGCCCGGGCCGCCCTTGCCCACCTGCGCCGGCCGGCCGATCATGACCGTGGTCGCCGTGACGGAGCCGTCGTTGTTCTTGGTGCCGGTGACGCCGATGAAGGCGCCGACCTTGAGCGCCGAGGCGCTGGAGGCGGTGCCCCCGGCTGGCCCGGGGGTGGTCTTGAAGGTCTTGAAGGTCGTGCTGGACGAGCAGACGACGGTCACCGAGGTCTTGGCATTGGTCTCGACCGTGATGTCGTCCCCGCTCAACCCGGTGATCTTGCCCGAGACGGTGGGCCGGGCCATGGCACCCGGCGGTGCTCGGTGGGCCGCGCCAGCCGCATTGCCCGACGTCGTGGTGGTCGCGCCGGCCCCGGCACCGGTGGCGACGCCAAGTCCGAGAACGGCGGCCATGACGCCTCCTGCGGCCATCGCCTGCCGCGGCCGCGACCAGCGCCAATGGGCGCCGCTCCGCGGTCGCGGCAGGGCCGCCTGATGTTGTCCGGTGCGTGACTGTGGTGTCTTCCCTGTCATGTCGTCTGCGCTCCTCCGCTGCGTACAACCCGGCGATCTGCCTTGCCAGCAGCCTGCGCGGCCGGCATGTGGGTGCACTGCGGGGCCGCTGAGGGCGCGGTCAGGATCGCCGAGCGGCAGCCGGCGGTGTCAGCGGTAGGGTGCAAGGAGTCAGGGTGACCTGAGACAACAAGGGGGTCCCATGCCACACACTGCGCCCGTGAAGGATTGGGCGACCGATTTCGACGTGCTCGACCCGCGCTACGTCAGCGATCCCTTCAGCATCTGGGACGATCTCCGGCAGAGCTGTCCGATCGCGCACACCGACCGCCGCAAGAGCAGCTGGCTGCCGACGCGCTACGACGACATCACCGACATCGCACACGACATCGCGCATTTCAGCTCGCTCAAGGTGGCCGTCATCCCCGGCGACGAGGACGAGGACCCCAACGCGAACTTCGACGGGCCCAACCTCGAGTACGGCCTGCCGCCCATTTCGGCGGACCCTCCCTTGCACACCTGGACGAGGCGGCTCCTCTTGCCGTGGTTCTCGCACAAGCGGGTGGACAGCTACGTGCCGCTGACCCGCGAGCTCTGTCGCGGCCTGCTCGACCAGTTCGCCGGCGCGGGCCATGCCGATGCAGCGGCCGACTACGCGCAGCAGATCCCGGTGCGGGTCATCGCCCGGATCCTCGGCGTGTCAACCGACCTGTCCGACACGTTCACCGGCTGGGTGCGCGACGTGCTGGAGTTCGCTGACGATCCCGAGCGGCGCCAGCGCGGCGCCGAGGGCCTGCTCAACTACTTCTTAGGCCAGCTGGAGGACCGCCGCCGACACCCGGGTGACGACCTCCTGAGCGAGCTGCTCACCACCGAGGTCGACGGGAAGCCGGTGGACGACGGGATCGTGCTCGGCATGGCAGCGCTGGTGCTCATTGCCGGCGTCGACACGACGTGGAGCGCCATCGGCTCCTCGCTGTGGCACCTGGCAGCGCACCCCGAGGACCGCAAGCGCCTGGCGGCCGAGCCCGAGCTGATGGCCACCGCCGTCGAGGAGCTCCTCCGGGCCTACTCCCCGGTGACCATGGCCCGCGAGGTCACCGGGGACATCGACTACCACGGGTGCCCCATGAAGGCGGGGGACAAGGTCCTGATGAACTTCCCGGCGGCCAACCGCGACCCCGAGGCGTTCGAGCAGCCCGACGTCGTGCAGCTCGACCGGGCGCACAACCGCCACGTGGCCTTCGGCTCGGGCATCCACCGCTGCGCCGGGTCGAACCTCGCCCGCATGGAGTTGCAGGTCGCTCTCGAGGAGTGGATGGCCCGTATCCCCGAATTCGCACTGGCCGAGGGCGAGGAGATCACCTGGGCGGGCGGACAGGTGCGCGGGCCACGTATCCTGCCGGTGGTATTCCCATGAAGATCCGAGTCGACTCCGAGAAGTGCCAGGGCCACGCCCGCTGTTATGGCCTCGCGCCCGAGATCTTCGACGTCGACGACTACGGACAGGCCTCGGTGCTCCTGGACGAGATCCCGCCCGAGCTCCAGGAGAAGGCCAGGCTCGCCGTGGCCAACTGCCCCGAGTACGCCATCGAGATCATCAGCGAGTAGCCGCCGCCCGGGCCGGCGCACCAGATGCGGTCCGCCCGGCTCGGGTCGTGGATCGTCAGACGGCGGCCAGGACCAGCGGCTGCTCTTCACCCGCCTCGACCTCGTCCGTGGCGGCGCGGCCCCGCTGGACCAGGGTGAAGGCGATCACGGCAGCCACCGTCAACACAATGGCGCTGAAGGTGAAGGCCGTGGTGTAACCGTGGATCGATCCGGCGGTCAACGAGGCCACAGACTTCCCGTGGGCCGCCACGTAGGCCACGGTGGCGCTGGTGGCGATGGTGTTGATGAGGGCAGCGCCCAAGGTGCCACCGGTCTGCTGGGTGGTGTTCACCAGAGCGCTGGCCACACCGGCATCGGCGGGGTCCACCCCGATCAGGGCCGTGCTGCTCATGGACACGAACGAGAGGCCCATACCGAGGCTCACGATCAGCTCGGCCGGTAGCACCACACTGACGTAGGCCGAGTGCACGTCGAGCGTGGTGAAGAGGGCGAGCCCGGCCGTCGCCAGGAGCAGGCCGCCGGTCATGACCGCCCGTGGCCCGAAGCGCGGCAGGAACCGGCTGGCCAACGTGGCGCCGGTGATGATGCCGAGCGAGAACGGCACGAAGGCGAACCCGGACTTGAGGGCGGAGTAGTGCAGCGTGCCCTGGAAGTAGTAGGTCAGCGACAGGAAGGTGCCCAGCATGGCCACGCCCACGAGGAGGGAGGCCAGGAACGACCCGCCCCGGTTGCGCTCGAGGACGACACGCAGCGGGAGGAGAGGGTGGGCCACCCGCTGCTCAATGATGACGAAGGCCACCAGGAGCACGGCCGCGACGGCGAAGAACGTGACGGTGGTGGACGAGGCCCAGCCGTCGGTGCCGGCCTTGGTGAAGCCGTAGACGAGCGCCAGCAGGCCGCCGGTCACGGTCACCGCGCCGGGCAGGTCGTAGCCGTGGTTGGCCGAGGCCCTGCTCTCGGTGACATAGCGGAAGGCTGCCACGGCCGCCACGATGGCGATCGGCACGTTGATCAGCAACGTCCAGCGCCAGGAGGCGAACTCGGTCAGGAACCCGCCGAGGATGAGGCCGATGGCCGCCCCACCGCCGGCGATGCCGCCGTAGACGGCGAAGGCCCGGGCACGCTCCTTGGGCTCGGTGAAGGCGACGGTGAGCAAGGACAGCGCGGCCGGCGCCATGACGGCGGCGAAGGCTCCCTGCAGGGCCCGGGCGCTGAAGAGCATGGCCGAGTTCTCCGCCAGGCCACCGAGGGCGGAGGCGGCGGCGAACCCGACCAGGCTGATGACGAACATCCGCTTGCGCCCGAAGTAGTCGGCGATGCGACCGCCGAGCAGCAGCAGGCCGGCGAAGGACAGCGTGTAGGCAGTCAGCATCCATTGGCGGTTGGCCGTCGAGATGTGCAGGGCCCGCTGGGCCGATGGGAGGGCGATGATCACCACCGAGGCGTCGAGCACCACCATGAGCTGGGCCACGGCGATGATGGCCAGGGCCCGGAAGCGCCTGGGGTCCAGATCAGGCCCGCCTGCGATTGCCGTTGCCTGGTCAGGGGTGTCAAGAGTCGAGGTCATAGGTGGTCTCCGTGTCCAACGAGGTCCGTTCCGAGCACTCCGTCCCGCCGCCTCGACCTGGTTGGGTCTAGTTTTTCCGGCGGAGGGGGCTTACAATCGGAATCGGAGTTCAGGTTCCACTTAGACTATACGGAACCTGAGTTCCGTTTGTCAACGGGGGAGGAGAGATTTCTGTGGACCGAGCCGAAAAGTTAGAACCAGGCTGTGACGGACCTGCCGCTGCCGCGGCACGACCCCTGCGGGCCGACGCGCAGCGCAACCGGGCCCGAATCCTCGAAGCCGCCGAGAACGTGTTCGCCGTCGAGGGGATCGAAGTGCCGGTCGACCTGATCGCCGAGAAGGCGGGGGTGGGCGTGGGCACGCTCTACCGTCATTTCCCGACCAAGGAGAAGCTCTGCGAGGCCGTGCTGCTCGACCGTTTGTCGGCGCTGACGCTCGACGCACAGGCATTGGCGGATGCCGGCGACCCGAAGGCCGCCTTCTTCGATTTCCTGGAGCATGTGGCGGAGGAGGGCGCGGCCAAGCGCGATCTCATGGTCGCTGTCATGGGTGCCGGACTGGAGTTCGAGGAGGCATCCGTCGCGGTGAAGAACGGCTTGCGCGACGCGATCGGCGTGCTGTTGGAGCGGGCACAGGCCGTGGGCGCCGTGCGTTCGGACGTCACCCCGACGGCGGTGCTCTCACTGGTCGGGGCGACCTGTCAGGCCACGGCGCACGCGGGCGCGGCACCGGCGTGTGATCTGCTCACCATCGTCTGCGACGGGCTGCGCGTGCAGGGCGGCTCACCCGCCTGACGCGATCGCCGTCAGCGGATGCTCCTCTGACGTGGTGACACCGCGGCTCGACGTTCCCTCGAAGGCGATCCCTGCTGTCGGCATTCGAGGTCATTGTTCGTCGAAGTGCTTCGTGGCGGCGTGCTTGGCCCTGTGCTCACTGGTGTAGGGGCCGCGCAGACGCTGCACCGCTTCGGATTGCGCCTCGGCAGCCGCACCATTGTGATCCAGGCCGATGCGTCCTGGCATCCCGGTCCGGCGAGCTCGCCCCGTCCGAATTCGTGAGCCCGGTTGGACAACAAAAACTCAGGAGATGATCGGACTCCGCAACCCCAACCCGCCGTCGCACTCGAGCACCTGGCCCGTGACCCACTCCATGGAGTGCAGGGCGATGATCGACCGGGCGATGTCCTCGGGTTCACCCAGACGGCCGAGCGGCGTGCGCTCGGCGACGCCCGCCAACCAAGGTGAGCCGTCGACGGTCAGCGCCGGCCCTCTTCCGAGCATCGGCGTGCGCGTCACGCCTGGAGCGATGGCGTTGACCCTGATGCCGAACGGTCCCCATTCGGCCGCCGCCACCTGCACCAGCATGGACAGGGCCGCCTTGGACGCGCAGTAGATCCCCATAGTGCGATCGGCCAGGCGCGCACTGATGCTCGAGGCGGCGACGAACGAGCCCGCGACCTGCTGCCCCCGCATGGCTCCGACCCACGCCCGCATGCAGAGCCAGGGCGCCCGTGCGTTGACCCGCATGACCCGGTCGAACGCATCCGGCTCGGCCTCGGTGAGGAGGCCCGAGTGGCCGACGCCCGCCGTGATGGTGACTGAGGTCGGAATACCCCAGCGCATGCGGGTCAGGCCGACAGCATCGTCGATGGCATCGGGTTCCCGCACGTCGCAGGTGATGTCATGTCTGCCCTCAATGTCCCAGGTCACCGCAGTCATGCCCTGGGCCTTGTAGGCATCGGCCAGCGCAGCGCCGATGCCCGAGGCACCGCCGATCACCAGCGCGAACGGCCCGGACTCGTCACTCATGGGACTCCCTTCCACCTCGCTCGGACCAGGCCGTATCCGGCTCGTGGTGTCAGACTCAGGCCTCGGATTCCCGATGAAGGAGTATGTCCGATCATGAAAGCAGCGGTGTACTACGAGACAGGAGCACCCGACGTCTTCCGTTACGAGGACGTGCCCGATCCGACGGCCGGCCCGGGTGACATCCTCATCAACGTCGAGGCGGTCAGCATCGAGGGTGGGGATACCCTCAACCGGCTGGGAGGGGATCTGGCCCGGGTGCCGCACGTGGTCGGCTACCAGTGCGCCGGCACCGTGGCCGAGGTCGGAGCGGACGTCCGCGGCTTTGCAGTGGGCGACCGCGCCGTCACGGTGGGGCTCGACGGCTCGCACGCGGCGCGACGGGTGACCCCGGAGGGATTCGCCTGGAAAATTCCCGAGGCGGTCTCCACCGACGACGCGGCCTGCGTGCCGGTGCCCTTCGGTACGGCCGACGACTGCCTCTTCGAGTTCGGTCACCTGCAGGCCGGCGAAACCGTCCTCATCCATGCCGGGGCCGGCGGGGTCGGCATCGCGGCCATCCAGATGGCCAAGCGGGCCGGGGCACGTGTCTTGTCGACGGCGTCGAGCGACGACCGCCTGGAACGGTTGAAGGAGCTGGGACTGGACGAGGGCATCAACTACGTCACGCACGACTTTGTCGCCGAGGCGCGTCGCCTGACCGACGGGCGGGGCGTGGACGTGGTGGTGGACTCGGTCGGCGGCGTCACGCTGCAGGGAAGCATCAACGTCCTGGCCTACCGGGGGCGCTGCGTGACGGTGGGGGACGCCGGCCGGACGGCGGGGGAGCTCCTCGACATCTCGACCATGCGTGGCAACAACCAGACCCTGTCGGGCTACTTCCTCGGTGCGGAGCTCCTGCTGTCGCCTCGTCCGCACGCCATGATCGCCCGCTACCTCGACGACATCGGGCGTGGTGCGTTGAAGGTCGTTATCGACCGCGTCTTCCCGCTGTCCGACGCCGCCGGGGCGCACGCCTACATAGAGAGCCGGCAGGCCTTCGGCCGGGTGCTGCTCGTCCCCTGAGGCTCAGACTCAGGCGCCTACGTCGCCGGTCACCCGGTCCCTCTGTCGGCGGTCACGGTACGGAGCTCGTCGAGTGACTCACGCATGAGCTGGGGCAGGTCGAGCCGGACCGGGTCGGTGACCCAGCGCTCGAACGCCACCCTGAAGACGGCGATCGCCACCTCGGCCGCCAGGCTGGCGGCGTGGTCGGGCACGCCGCGCCGCCGCAGCGCGCCGGCCAGTGCCGCCGACAGGGCGGCCAGCTTGATGAGCTCGCGCTCCTGCAGCTCCGCGTTGGCCGCAATGATCTGGTAGCGCTGGCGGGCGAAGTCCCGCCGTTCCTGTATGAGCGCGCCGGCAGCCACGACCCCGGCGATGGCCGCGTCGACGGGCGGCAGGTCGGGCACCGCTTCCCCCACCGCCTCGACGAAGAGGTCCTGCAACTTGGCCGCACCGGCGAACAGCACCTCGCGCTTGTCGGTGAAGTGCCGGAAGAAGGTGCGCTCGGTGAGCCCGGCCCGTTTGGCGATCTCCGCCACCGTGGTCTCGTCGAAACCCCGTTCGACGTAGAGCTCCATGGCCGCCTTCTCGAGCCTGCCGCGCGCATCTGGTTGCCACCGGCCCATGACATGCAGGGTACTTGATGACAGGGACTGACATTACTGGTACAGTGATGTCAGCGAGTGACATCGGAGCTTTCTTGCCCGGACGGTCGGGCCCGGGGGCGCCGACTAACTGGAGGTTTTGCCATGCGTCTCTTCGTCACCGGCGGGTCCGGCTTCATCGGCTCCGCCGTCGTTCCTGAAGTGCGCGGAGCCGGGCACGAGGTCGTGGGCCTCGCCCGTTCCGACGCTTCGGCCGCCGCTCTGGCCGCCGCCGGCGCCGAGGTGCTGCGGGGGGACCTCGAGGATCTCGACAGTCTGCGCCTTGGCGCCACCGAGTCCGACGGTGTCATCCACCTGGGCTACGTGCACGACTTCTCCGACATGTCGATCGGGGCCGCGGTCGACCTGCGGGCTATTGAGGCGATCGGGGAGACGTTGGCGGGATCAGGCAAGCCGTTCGTCATCACGACGGGGACGCTGCTGCTCGCGCTCGGCGACGTCGGCCTCTCGCCCGGAACCTTCGGGACCGAGGAGGACGTGTCGCACTCTGCCTTCATGCCCCGGGTGACATCGGAGAACACCGCCATCGCCTTTGGCGGAGAGGACGTTCGCTCTGCGGCCATCCGGCTCTCGCCGACGGTGCACGGAGTGGGGGACCACGGCTTCGTCCCGATCCTGATCGGCATTGCGCGCGAGAAGGGCGTGTCGGGCTTCGTGGGCGACGGGGCCAATCGGTGGCCCGGAGTGCACCGACTGGACGCGGCGCGGCTCTGCCGGCTGGTGGTCGAAGAGGCACCGGCGGGCACGCGCTGGCACGGTGTCGGCGACGAGGCTGTGCCGTTCCGCGACATCGCCGAGGTCATCGGACGCCACCTCGGCGTGCCGGCACGCAGCATCCCGCCGGAGGAGGCGGCCGGGCACTTCGGGTTTTTGGGCGGCCTGGTGCAGGCGGACAACCCGACCTCGAACGCCTTGACGCGCAAGCGGCTCGGTTGGGAACCGGTGGAGGCTGGGTTGCTGGCGGACCTCGACGAGGGCCACTACTTCGCCTAGTCACGCACCGGGATCGGTTCGTCGTCGGTCTGCGGTCTCGTCCGGCCCGTCCCGTAGAATCGCACCCCGCTGCTGGAGCCTTCCAACCAGGTTCCCGTGACGAGCGGCGTAGCCAAAGGGACGGAATGAAGATCGCGATTGTCGGAACCGGTGCGATGGGCTCGGTGTACGCCGGCGTGCTTGGCAGGGCCGGGCACGAGGTCTGGGCCATCGACACCTGGCAGGAGCACATCGACGCCATCGCCGGCTGCGGTTTGGCCGTGGCGGGAGCCAGCGGCGACTACGTGGTCGAGACCCTCCACGTCGGGCGCGTCCCGGGCGACGCCGGCAGCTGCGACGTCTGGGTCATTGCCACCAAGGCGGCCGACGTCGACGCGGCGGCCGCGGCGGTGGCGCCGCTGCTGCGGCCCGGGGACATGGTCATGGCCTTCCAGAACGGGCTCGGCGCCGGCGAGCGGGTCGCGCAGCGGATCCCCGCAGACCACATTGTGATCGGCATCGCCGAAGGCTTCGGGTCCTCCATTCCCGGACCGGGGCGCGTGCACCACGAAGGCATGCGGCTCATCCGCTTCGGCGAAATGAACGGCGGCCTGACCCAGCGCGTGCAGGACATGGAGCAGCTGTGGCGCGACGCCGGCTTCAACGTCAAGGCCTTCGCCGACGTCCACCGCATGATCTGGGAGAAGTTCCTCTGCAACGTCACGCTCAGCGCACCGTGCGCCGTGTTCGACGTCACGGTCGGCGGGCTGATGGCGAATCCCGAGTCCTGGCAGGTGGCTCTCGGCTGCACCGCTGAGGCCTACCGGCTCGCCCTCGCCAAGGGGGTGCAGTTCCCTTTTGAGGACCCCCTGCGCTACGTCACGGAGTTCGCGGCGACCATCCCGAACTCCAGTCCGTCCATGCGCCTCGACCAGCTGGCCCGCCGGCGCTCGGAGGTCGACGTCATCAACGGGCAGGTGGTCACGCTGAGCCGTGAGCTCGGGCTCGAGGCACCCTACAACGAGACCCTCTGTGCCGTCCTGCGTGGTCGCGAAGCGCTCTTCGACTGACTTCCGGGCCGCCGCTCATCGGCGGACGGTCAGCGGTAGCCTCTGCTGGCGCCGGAAAGACACGGCGCGCTCGGGGGTTGGCGATGCGAGTGTGGGGACGACGGAGACGCCTGCCCAGGGCGATGGCGGCGTGGGCCATTGTGCTGAGCGCGGGAGCCCTGGGTCTGTCCGCTCCGCCGGCGAGCGCCGGCGCGGCGACGCCCGTCGGCCAGGCCAGCACGAGCGATCGCGGCGTGACCGCCGGAGCGATCAACGTGGTGTTCCCGGTCATTTCGTTCAGCAGCATTGAGGGCCAGTTCGAGATCCAGTCCGACGCCGAATACGGCGAGCAGTCCAAGGCCATCCATCTCTTCGTGGACCAGATCAACAACGCCGGCGGCATCAACGGACGGAAGATCAATCCGATGATCGTGGGCTTCGACCCGACGAACCCTGACGAGCAGCGATCGCTGTGCAAGCAGTGGACGCAGGGTAGCCCGCCGGTCTTCGCCGTCCTCGACGGGCTCGGCACATTCGAGGGGGTCAACCAGCTCTGCGTCACGCGCGAGGGCCACACGCCGATGCTCTCCCAGTGGTCGACCACGACCAACTGGACGAATTTGGGAGCACCGTACTTGTGGTGGACGGGCGCGGACGACGCGCCCATCCTGGCGGCGACGGTGAGTTGGGGCCTGAGCTCGGGTCGCCTCGGCCACGGGACGAAGGTGGGCGTCGTGGTCTCCGACGAGGTGAGCGACCAGGACGCGCTGCACTCGTACCTCCTGCCCGACCTCAAGAAGATCGGTGTCGACCCCCAAGTGGTCACCATCACGGCGGACGTGGGGGAGACGGCCACCACCGATTCCGATGCCACCCTGGCCGTGGAGCGGCTCAAGGAGGCCGGCGTGCAGTCGGTCATCCCGCTCCTGCCGGAGAACGCGTTCACCCCCTACCTCGGGTCCGAGACGTCGCAGAACTACTACCCCAAACTGCTCCTCAGTGACTACCAGTCCGAGATCGAAATCGCACTCGGACTGATTCCCATCCCCTACGAGAAGGCGTTGAACGGGCAGGAAGGTGTGACGGCCGAGACGCTCGGTGGCATCGACCTGCCGGTCCCCGAGGCGCAAGGCGGCTACGACCCCGGGGTGCGGAGCTGTTGGACGGTGTGGCACCAGGCCTACCCGCAGACACCCAAGGGCAACATCAACGACGACATCGAAGAGCAGGGGCCGGTGCAGGGTTGGTGCCAGGAGATCCGCCTGTTCGCCAAAGCGGCCACCATGGCCGGCAAGGATCTCAACCGGCGCACCTTCGTGGAGGCCATGTCGCACATCACGAACTTCCCGGGCGGCTACGCACCCGTGCTCAGCTACGGGCCGGACAAGTTCTCCGGTCCGACGCAGTACCAGGTGGTCGAGGTCCACGACAATCACCCGCCGACCAGCCAATGCAAGCACGGTCCGGCCCCGGCACCGGCGGCAGGTGTCTGTTGGGTCACCGTGCAGAAGTGGAAGCCCCTGCCGTGATTGCCCTTCCAGTGGCGGGGTCGAGGACCATGTTCTTCGGCATGGCAACGGTGCTCCAGATCACGGCGCCGTTCGCCGGGTCGAGAACGACCACGCGCACGGGGAGCACGACGGGCTGCTTCATGGAGGGGTGACCCCGACCGCTCGGGCCGTGCGCGGCTCCCCATCCCACGAGGGCGATGGCCAGGACGGCCGTTCCCGCCAGGGCGGCCCGCCTCGTCACGGTCCCGGGCGATCCAGCCTGTACGCCGTCGTCGGTTCCACCAACCCTTTCAATGTGAGCGGTGGCAGTGCGGCGAAGCGGAACCCGCCCGTTGCGGCAGCTCGCACCTGCTCGGAGACCACGGCCGACGAGGGCTCGGCCGCACCGACGAGCCGCGCCGCCAGGTTGACGTCGGGCCCGTAGAGGTCGCCGAAGACCGAGGCCATCTCCCCGGTGGCGAGTCCCACCCGCACCGGCGGGAGCGTGCCGCCGGCGGCGTCGATCAGTTCGAGCGCGATCCGGCACGCGTCGCCCGCGTTCTCCGTGACGAACATCGCCTCGTCACCGATCGTCTTGACGATCTGACCGTCACCCTCGGCCACGATCTCCGAGGTCCGCATGTCGAACTCGACCAGGACGTGGGTCAGCTCACGCAGCGACAGCGACGCCGCCGCCGTCGTGTACCCGACCAGGTCGACGAAACCCACGGTCCGTTGCACCGTCACGACGGAGCGCTCAGGGTCAGTGCTCCACATCCGCTCCGCGACGGCCACGATCTGGCGGCGGAGCGCGGCGTCGAGTGTCGCCACGAAGCTCGGCAACAGGGTCTCCGTCAGCTCGGAATACTCCTTGACGACGTCGAAGTAGGGTCGTCCGGCCGCTCGGCGCGGCAGCTCGACCTGCAGGCGGAAGACGCCGACCAGCGTCTCGGCCAACCGTGCCATGGCGTTGCCGGTGACGCGGGCCAGCTGCAGCGTGGCCTCGTCTCCCAACAGGTCGTTGTGCGCGCCGGCGAGCAGCCGGATGCCGGCCGCCTCGTCGGCGGTCACATGGAAGTCTGGATCCGTCGGCAGTCCGGCCGCCGTCATCAGGCGCAGGGTCGTCGGCCAGTCGATGCCCGCCGAGGCCGCCACCTCGCGCAGGGGGAGTGGTCCCCGCGGTCGGAGGGTGAGGTCGAGGGCCAGCTCCCCGAGGTTGGGCGCCTGTGCCACCTGCTCGGCGGTGGCGCCCCGGCTCACCGCGTAGCGGATTAGCTCGCGCTGATCGGCCTCGTCCTGCGCAGCAGGGTCGAGCGGACCGAGGCAGGCCGGGTCTTCACGGTCGCGCTGCGCCGGGTCCTGGGCCATGGCACCAGCTTGCCCGACGCGCCTGGGCGGAGCCGCCCGAGCGATGCCGTCAGGCCCGTGTGGGCTTGGCGGCCAGCTTCTCGTGCCGCAGGGTCGCCCAATGCAGCTTGACCAGGAGCCGGACGGCCCACCAGCCGGGGTCGACCTCGCCCTTGGCCATCGACATCCGGCTGCTTGTCGTCAGGGCGTGGTGGTTGTTGTGGAGGCCTTCGCCGGCCACCAGCCAGGCGAGCCACTGGTTGTTCGTGGCCAGGTTGTCGTGAGGACGCTTGCCCCACTTGTGGCCGATGCCGTTGATGGCGCCGCCGCCCAGGAGGTAGATGGAGGCGTGGACGGCCGCCGCGATCACGGCGATCTCCCATCCGAACACCACGACCAGCAGCGCCACGCCGAGGGCCAGGCCCAACAGCGCATGGTTGAAGAGCACCTTGTCCCAGCGGTCCTCGGGCAGGTCCTTGGCGTAGCGGTCCACCTGCTCGGCATTCTTGGAAACCCGGCGGTACAGCACGGCGTTGCCGAACTGGACCAGCGAGTAGCCGAAGATCACCGGCGAGTGCGGGTCGCCCTCCTTGTCGGTGTGGGCGTGGTGCTTGCGGTGCACCGCCACCCACTGCCGAGGTCGAGTGCCCGTCGACATCCAGATGATGAAGCGGCAGGCGAAGGCGACGGGTGGTCGCAGGGTGATCGCCTTGTGGGCCATGGCCCGGTGCAGGTACACCGTCGTGACGACGAAGGAGATCTGGGAGGTGACCAGTCCGATCAGGACGGCCTCGAGGACCGCGACCACTGGCACATCAGTGACATTAGCGCAGGCGACGACCCCCGAGACTTCACGCGGCGCCGTGACCCGGCCGGCGACGCCGCCTGCAACCCTGCGTGCCACGCCCATTCGCGCCACAATGTGCCGCTCCTGGCGACCATTCGAGACGAGGTGTCCTTTCCATGAGCTTCTCGCCCTACGACCGGCCCGTCCGTGCCGCCTTCATCGGCCTCGGGCGCATCTATGACCTGAACATGCGCGCCTACGTCGACAACCCCGACGTCGAGGTCGTCGCCCTGGTCGACCCGAGCGAGGAGCGCCGGGCCGAGCGCGCCGCGGACTGGCCGGGCGTGCAGACCTTCGCCTCCGCCGCCGAGCTGGCGGCCAGCGGCCTGGACGTGGACGCGGTGGAAGCGCTGCTCCCTATTCCACTGCATGAAGAGGGCGTCATTGAGCTCCTTGGCTACGGCTGGCACGTCAACCTGCAGAAGCCGATGGCCAACGACCTGGCTTCCGCCCAGCGGATGGTCGACGCCGCCGCCGCCAACGACCGGCTGTTGCGGGTCATGGAGAACTACATCTTCTATGAGCCGCTGTTGAAGCTGAAGGCGCTCGCCACGTCAGGCGACCTGGGGGACATCAGCGGCTACCACATGAAGATGGTGGGCAGCGGGCGCGGCGGCTGGGACGTGCCGATGAGCAGCTACGAGTACCAGTTCCAACAGATGAAGCGGGGCCGCGGCGTCCTCGTGTTCGACGACGGCTGGCACAAGTTGGCGACGGCCATCTGGCTGTTCGGGCCGATCAAGGAGGTGCGGGCCTGGGTGGGCGGCACCGAGGTGTTCCCCGGGATCGAGGTCGACGCGCCGACGATGATCGCCTGGCAGCACGAGAACGGCATCCGCGGTGTGTGGGACATCACCCTGGCCCCGGACATGTATCTGCGGTCGGACTACTACACGAACGACGAGCGCTGGGAGATCACCGGCCGTTCTGGCTACGCCCGGGTCAACCGCTGCACCGGCCGGGGCATACAGCAGCCGAGCCTCGAGGTGTACCTCGACGGCGAAATGCGCTCGTACCATGCGCTCGACGACGACTGGGGGAGCAGCTTCAGGGACTCGGGGCGGCACTGGCTGCGCTGGCTCCACACCGGAGAGGGGCCCATGCTCTGGAGCGCCGAGGAAGCCATGGACGTCCTGCGGTTCGCATTGGCCGTGTACGCCAGCAGCGAGTCGGGCGGTACGGGCGTGGACCCGGCCACAGTGTCGTAGGGCACCGCGACCCGGGGCGTCCCTTCTTGCGCAGGTGAGGCGCCCCCTTGGCGACCGGGCACCTCCGACCGGTACCGTCTTGGTTGTGGTCCGAAAGGAGCCGGCAGCGAGCCTCGGCCGACGCATCGGGGCCCTGGCCCTGACGGTGGTCCTGCTCGTCGGGACGCTGGTCGTCGGGTTCGTGGTCTGGAGCGTCTTCGAATGGCGTCGTGGGCGTACGCCGAGTTATCGCCTCCTCGGGCTCCACGTGGTGCGACGCGACGATGGGCAGCCGATCGGCCTCGGGCGTTCGTTCCTCCGCAGCGGCGTCTGCTGCACGCTGCTCGTGGTGCCGACCGTCGTGATCGGTGCCGTCGTCCTGCTCTGCTTCGCTTTCGGGGCCTCCCCGCCCGACGGGTTGTTCCGCCAGCCGCGCTCCGCCCCGTGGGACGCGCTCACCGCCACGACGGTGCTGGACGAACGGTCTCGCCCGACAGTCCAGCCCGGCCCCGAGTTCCGACCCCTCGACCCCGTCGATCTGGCCGGCCAGCCCGTGATGGAGCTGCCACGCGCCAACGGGCACACCTTGAACTAAGCCGGCTCAGCCGCCGGGGTTCCCCCGCCAGCGGCGCTCGAACGGCAGCCGCCAGGTCCGGGGCGCAATGAGCTCGTTGATCGACGGCGGGCCCCACGCCCCCTGGGCGTAAGGCTGCACCGGCGGCGGGTTCTCCAGCAACGGCGTCGACACCTCCCACAGGCGCTCAATGCCCTCGGCCGTGTTGAACAGGGTGTGGTCGCCGATCATGGCGTCGTGGATGAGGCGCTCGTAGGCCTCGAGCACGTCGGCGTCCTGCCCCGTCTCGTGCAGGGCGAACTGCAGGCTCAGCTTCTCGAGCTTCATACCCGGCCCCGGCTTCTTCCCGTAGAAGGAGAGGGACAGCTTCGACGAGTCGGCCAGGTCGAAGGTGAGGTGGTCAGGGCCCTGGGCGCCCACGCCGGAGTTGTCGGGGAACATCGACTTGGGGGGCTCACGGAAGGCGATCGAAATGATGCGCTCGCCGCCGCCGAGCTTCTTGCCCGTGCGGAGGAAGAAGGGCACGCCCGCCCAACGCCAATTGTCGAGCT
>Ga0307373_10008146_pt1 | contig 16068 bp, 17 predicted proteins | sample OX2MG_FD_202534 | JGI IMG/M metagenome (GOLD analysis project Ga0307373, IMG submission 202534) | Soil microbial communities from Risofladan, Vaasa, Finland - OX-2 | ecosystem: Environmental > Terrestrial > Soil > Coastal area > Acid sulfate soil | place: Finland: Risofladan, Vaasa | collected... | reverse complement strand
CAAGCGGATCGTGGCCGTGGACCCGGTGGAGTTCAAGCGGGAGCAGGCCCAGCAGTTCGGCGCCACCCACACCGCCGCCAGCCTGGAAGAGGCCTTCACCCTGGTCAACGACATCACCTGGGGCCAGCTGGCCGATAAGGCCATCATCACCACCGGGGTGGCCACCGGTGACCTGATCGCCCCGACCATGGCCCTGGTCTCCAAGGGAGGCCGGGTGGTGGTCACCGCCGTCAGCTCCTTCTTCCAGACCGACGTCAAGATGAGCCTCTTCGAGCTCACCCTGTTCCAGAAGGAGTTGCGGGGCTCGTTGTTCGGCTCGGCCAACCCCCGCGCCGACATCCCCAAGCTCTTGGGCCTCTACCGGGACGGACTGCTCAAGCTGGACGAGCTGGTCACCAAGACCTACACCCTGGAGGACGTCAACCAGGGCTACGCCGACATGCGGGACGGAAAGAACATCCGGGGGATGATCGTCTACGAATGACCGGTGACGGGCCGGCGGCCCGTCTTGGTCGTTTGCCTACTCTTCATCTTCGGTACATCTGGACGACATCGGGCCGTCAAACCCCGGACACCGGCACCTTCTACGGTCACGCCTGGTTACGCCCCATCCCCCCTGCGTCCGGGCCCCCGCGGCACCGGACCGAAACCCCGAGGTGAACTTGAACCGGCTAGTGGCAGTCCCCTTGATCCTCTGTGCCGCCACGTTGGCCGCCTGTGGAAGCTCGTCCAAGACGACTTCGTCGAACACGACCTCCACCACGGCGGCCAACACGACCACCACCTCGGTGACGCTCACCACCGGGAACCCGTCGGCGGCGGTGACCATCAACGAGGACGGCTCCAGCCTCCTCTACCCCTTCCTCCAGGAACTAGTGAGCCCGCTCAAGGCCCAGTACTCCAACATCGCCCTGGCCCCATCCCCGGGTGGGTCGGGCAAGGGCATCGCCGACGCCATTTCCGGCACCGTTCAGATGGGGGGCTCGGACGCCTACCTCAACTCCGGTGAAATGAGCGCCAACGCCGGGCTCATGAACATCCCCATCGCGGTGTCGGCCCAGGCCGTCTATTACAACCTGCCCGGGGTCACCAACCTCAAGCTGACCGGCAACATCCTGGCCGGTATCTACCAGGGCAAGATCACCAAGTGGAACGACTCGACCATCGCCGCCGCCAACCCGGGCGTGACCCTGCCGAGCACCGCCGTGGTCCCCGTCCGCCGGGTGGACAGCTCGGGTGACACCTTCCTCTTCACCTCCTTCCTGTCCGCCACCAACACCGCCTGGCAGAACGGTCCGGCCTTCGGCACCACCGTCACCTGGCCGGCCGTGTCCAACGAACTGACCGCCAGCGGCAACCCCGGAATGGTCCAGACCTGCAAGACCACCACCGGCTGCGTGGCCTACGTCGGCGTCAGCGCCGAGGCCGCCGCCCAGACGGCCGGGCTGGAGCAGGCCCTGCTCCAGAACAAGTCGGGCGACTACCTGGCGCCCAGCTCGGCCACCATCACCGCCGCCGCCGACGCCGGCTCGGCCAACGTGCCCTCCAATCTGGCCCAGTCCCTCATCTACGAGCCGGGGGCGCAGTCCTACCCCATCGTCAACTTCGAGTACATCGTGGTGAAGGCGACCCAGACCAGCGCCTCGATATCCGAGGCCATCCGCACCTTCCTGGCCTGGGCCATCAGCACCAGCGGGGGCAGCCAGTCCCAGTACCTCTCCAAGGACAACTTCGTCCCGCTGCCTTCGACCGTGTTGCCTGCGGTCAATGCCGCCATCGCCAAGATCACCCCGTGACCCCTCCGGTCCGACGCCCGAACACCACCCTCAGGGTGGCCGGTGAGCATCACCACTGAGGCCCGGCCCGAGCCGAGCGCTCCCCTGCGCTCGGCTCGGCGCCGCCTCCCCGGAATCAGCGCCGACGGCTCGGTCCGAAGCGTCCTGCTGGTGGCGGCGGTCATCCCGACGGCGGCGCTGGCTTTCCTGATCTACCAGATGGTCAAGACGGCCTGGCCGGCCGTCATCTTCAACGGGGTGGGCTTCTTCACCACCAAGACCTTCACCATCGGAAATCTGTACGCCACCGGCACCGAGGTCCACCACGGCTACACCGCCGCCAAAAGTGCCTCCTACGGCATCCTCCCGCTGGTCTTCGGCACGGTGGTGTCCTCGTTCATAGCCGTCATCCTGGCCGTGCCGGTATCGGTGGGCGGCGCCATCCTCCTGGCCGAGCGGATACCCGTTCGCCTCCAGGGTGTACTCGGGACCTTCCTCGAACTGTTGGCCGGCATCCCGAGCGTGGTGTTCGGCCTGTGGGGCATCTACACCTTCGGCCCCCTCCTGTCCCGCACCCTGTACAAGTGGATAGCCGCTCTGCACATCCCCTGGTTAACCGGGCCCACCGGCGCCGGGGAGGGGATGCTGACCGCTTCGCTGGTGCTGGCCGTGATGATCATTCCGATCATCGCCTCCACCACCCGGGAGTTGGTCCGCTCCGTTCCCGCCATCTCCAAGGAGGGGGCCTTCGCCCTCGGGCTGACGTCATCGGAAGTGGTCCGCATCGTGACCATCCCCTATGTCCGCACCGGGGTGGTGGCCGCCTCGATCCTGGGCCTGGCCCGGGCTCTGGGCGAGACCATCGCCGTGCTGATCATCAGCGGCAACTTCCTCAACGCCTACCCGCACAGCATCTTCGACCCGTTCTCCACCATGGCCAGCACCATTGCCGCCTTCCTGGACAGCGCCCTGACCGACTCCACCGGTATGGCCGTGCACTCCCTGGCCGAGGTGGGCCTGGTCCTCCTGGCCATCACCCTGGTGGCCAACCTGGCCGGGCGGATGCTGAGCCGACGGTTCTCCGGAGCCGGCCTGCCCGTGGGCCGGGGGGTGTGACTCCATGACGGCTAGGCGCGTCCGCAACGCCGCCTTCTGGTTGGCCTGCTCGCTGGCCTTCCTGTGTGTGGCCGCTCCCACCCTGTCCATGCTCATCAGCGTCTTCCACCAGGCCGTTCCCGCCCTGGGCTGGTCCCTGCTGCTCAAACGCCCCAACAGCATCGGCATCCAAAACGCCATCCTCGGCACCCTGCTGCTACTGCTCGGCGTGCTGATCCTGGCCGGGGGGGTGGGCGTGGCCGCCGGTGTCTACCTGGCCGAATTCGCCACTGGCCGCCACGAGCGGTTCCTGCGCTTCTTCTCCGAGATTCTGGCCGGCATGCCCTCCATCGTCATCGGCTACATCGGCTACATAACCCTGGTGGTCCAGTTCCACTGGGGCTTCTCCCTGGCCGCCGCCGTCATCTCTCTCTCCATCCTGGTTCTGCCCTACGTGGTCAAGACCACCGAGGTGGCCCTCCGCCAGGTCCCCACCTTCCTGCGGGAGGCATCCGCCGGGCTGGGCCTGTCCAGCACCACCACCGTCTGGCGCATCCTGTTCCCACCGGCGCTGCCCGGGATCGTCAGCGGGCTGATCGTGGCCCTGGCCATCTCCACCGGGGAGCTGGCCCCGCTCCTGTTCACCGCCGGCTTCAGCGATCAGAACCCATCCCTGGCCCTGGTCCACCACCAGGTTCCTTATCTCACCAACGTCATCTTCACCGACCTGTCCCTGCCCGGAGCCCGGGCCCGCGCTACTTCGGCCGCAGCCGGCGCGGTGACCTTGATCCTGCTCATCGTCCTCATCGCGGTCGGCCGGCTGATCTCCCGGGGGGCCAGGCGGGCCACCGCCCGGATGACGATATGAGTGATTCTCACCCCGTCATGAACACGCCCTGGGCGCTGTCCAATAGCCTTCGCCCGTCCCCCGACAGGAGCCTGCACCCGACGTGATCGATTCCTCGGCCCAGGTGGAAAGCCGTCCAGTCGCGCCCTCGGGCAAGACCCCCGTTCCCACACCGCCGGTGCGGCCCCGGCCTGAGCTTTCCCCTGAGGAGCGGACGTCCGATCCGGTGTTCCGGGTCAAGGATCTGTCCTTCTACTACGGGGCCAACCAGGCCCTGCGGGACGTCAGCATCGACATCGGCGGCCACGAGATCACCGCCTTCATCGGGCCCTCCGGCTGCGGCAAGACCACCTTCATCCGCTGCCTCAACCGCATGAATGACCTCATCCCCGGGGCCCGGTTGGAAGGTGAGATCGATTTCGAGGGCCGATCCCTCTACGGATCCGACGTCAAGGCCATCGACATTCGTCGCCGGATCGGAATGGTGTTCCAGAAGCCCAACCCCTTCCCCAAGTCCATCTACGACAACATCGCCCTGACCCCCCGCCGCAACGGGGTCAAGAAGTCCCAACTCGACCAACTGGTGGAGGAGTCGCTGCGGAGGGCGTCCCTATGGGACGAGGTCAAGGACAAGCTGGCCCAGAGCGCCTTCAGCCTCTCAGGCGGCCAGCAGCAGCGCCTATGCATCGCCCGGGCCATAGCCGTGCGCCCGGACGTGATCCTGATGGACGAGCCCTGCTCCGCCCTCGATCCGGTGGCCACCTTCCGCATCGAGGAACTCATGGCCGAGCTCAAGAGCGACTACACCATCGTCATCGTGACCCACAACATGCAACAGGCCGCCCGCGTCTCGGACAAGACGGCCTTCTTCACCGTCGATGTGTCCGACCAGGGCCGGGTCGGTGTGCTGGTGGAGATCGGGGAGACCTCGAGCATCTTCACCTCGCCCGAGGACCAGCGCACCGAGGACTACATCACCGGCCGCTTCGGCTGACGGACGCCATCTGCCGACAGGGCCCGGAGCGGCGGCGGAGCCCGGAGCGGCGGCAGGGCAGCCGGCTCAGGCCGGAACGGATATACCGACCCCGCCCCGGGTCGAGCCGCCAAAGCGAGCCTTCTCCTTGGCCAGGTCGAGGGGCCCGATCCGCTTGCGGGCGGCCAGAGCCTCCTCATCCAGCAGGTCGGCCGGGATGATCCAGAGCACCTCGAACTCGATGCCATCGGGGTCCTTGGCGTAGAGGCTCTTGGTGGTGCCGTGGTCGGAAGCCCCCACCAGCGCCCCGGCCGCGGACAGGACCCCAGACAGGCGCTCCAGCTCATCGAGGGTGTCCACCTCCCAGGCCAGGTGGTAGAGGCCGACGGCCGCCCCACCCGCCGGGGAGTCAGCGGCGGCATCCCCGATGGAGAACAAGCCGAGATCATGGTCGTTGGTCGAGCCCGGAGCCCGCATGAAGGCCGCCCCGGCCATTCCCTCGGCCATCGACAGCCGGGTGAAGCCGAGGACGTCCTGATAGAAGGCGGCGCTGCGCTGGGCGTCGCGCACGTAAAGAACGGCGTGGTTGAGCCTGTGGATGGGCATCGGTCACCTCCCGGCCGGCGGGAGGCCGGTCCTCGAGGAGAACAACGACCCTCTGACCGGCTTCATTCCGGGAGCCGGCCGTGGAACAATCGGTCATGGCATCCCGGGGCTGGCCCGCCACTCTGCGCCTGGTACGCCACGCCGAGAGTACGGGCAATGTCGATGCCGACGCCGCCCGCCGGGCCGGGCAGGAGATGTGGAGGACCGAGGCCAGGGATCCCGACGTGGACCTCTCCCCTGCCGGGCGCAGCCAGGCTCGGGAGCTCGGCCGGGCCATGGCCGCCCTGCCGGGTGATGACATCCCCACTTCGCTCTGGTCCTCCCCCTTCCTCCGGGCCCGGGAGACGGCCAGCGTGGCCCTGGCGGGGTGTGGTACGGACTGGAACGGAATCCGCTGGACGGTGGACGAGCGGCTCCGGGACCGTGAGCTCGGCGTGCTCGACCGGCTCACCGGCCTCGGGATCAAGGCCCGCTACCCGGAGCTGGCCGAGCTCCGGGTGAGGATGGGCAAGTTCTACTTCCGACCTCCGGGAGGCGAGTCCTGGGTGGACGTCGGCCAGCGGCTGCGGACCGTCCTGGACGACATCCGTGATCAGCACGAGGCCGAGAGCGTGATCATCTTCGCCCACGACGTGGTCGTGCTCATGTTCCGCTACCTCATCGAGGGCCTGGACGAGGCGGCCATACTGGAGATCGGACGGAAGGAACCGGTCCGCAACTGCGGAGTCACGACCTACCGTTCCAACGGCGGGCGGCTTCGGCTGGCGAGCTACAACCAGATGGCCCCCTAGCCGGAGCCCGCAAGCCGCATTCCGGACATGCCCGAACCGCCCGACGTTTCTACAGGCCCGGCCGATCCGGCCGATAACTCCCGGATGACCAACGCGGCCCTACCCCTGGGCTCGGACGGGCGGGTGGCCCAGCTGAGCCCGCGTGAGATGCAGGTGGCTCTGCTGAGCGCCGAAGGAGCAAGCATCGCCGAGCTGGCCCGGGACCTGGGAATCGGAACCGGCACGGTGATGTCCATCCGCCGGCACATCCGCAACAAGCTCGGCCTCACCCGGGACGAGTCTCTGGACTCCTCGCTCCTGGAGATCGTCTCCCGGCTCGGCATGACCACCTCTCCGACCCCCGGAGGACCTCACCCGCAGGCCGTCCCTGCCGGTCCGCCTTCGGCCCAGGCCACCCTGGCCCGCCGGCGCTACCTGGTGCTGCGCCAGGCCATCAGCGAACTGGAGCGCACCGGTGAGCGCATAACCGAGCGGGTCGCGGCCATGGCCGTCATGGCCTTGGAGATGGATGACCCCGGCTATGCCTGGCAGCTCGAAAGGCTCAACTCACTGGCCGAGGGCCTGGCCCGCTTCACCGAGGAGTTCATCGCCTCGGTCCGCAACCGCTCCCCGGACTGAGCGCCGCTCAGTCCTGGAAGACGGGGTCGCGCTTTTCGAAGAAGGCCCGCACCGCCTCGGCCTGATTTGGCCGGCCGATCAGGGAACCGATGACCTCGCGCTCATCGGCCAGCTGCTGGGCCAGGCTGGCCCGGCCGGCCTGGTTGAGCAGGCGCTTGGCTCCTCGGACGGCCTGGGGACTCTTACCGGCTATCTCGGCCGCCAGGGCCAGGGCGTCGCCCCGCGGGTCCTCACTCACCCGGGTGGCCAATCCCAACCGGACCGCCTCCTCGCCTTCCACCATGCGCCCGGTGAAGGTCAATTCCTTGGCCACGTCCAGTCCGACCAGGGAGACCAGCGTGACGGTCCCGGTCATGTCCGGGGTCAGGCCCCAACGGATCTCCAGAACCGACATGCGGGCGTCGGGGGCGATGATCCGGATGTCCGCCCCCAGGGCGATCTGGCAGCCCCCGCCCAGGGCCACGCCGTGGATGGCGGCGATGACCGGCACCTCCAGCTCCTGCCACACCCAAGCCGACTGCTGGCCCCGGTGGGTCAGGCGGCCCTCCTCCATCCGGCCGATGGAGGATGTGTCGCCCTGAGCGGCGGCACCACCCGCCGGCGCGGGCCCGCCGGCCGCCCCGGCCCCGCCGCCCTCGCCGGCGCTCGCCCCGGCCATGGCCTGGAAGCTGCCGAAGTCGAGCCCGGCGCAGAAGGCCCGGCCCTCGCCCGACAGGACGACGGCCCGAACCGACGGGTCGGCCTTGAGGGTCTCCCCCGCCTCCACGATGGCGGCGAACATGGCCGGATCCAGCGCATTCATCTTGTCCGGCCGGTTCAACCTGACATCGGCCACGTGGCCGCTCATCTCGACACTCACCCGATCCGACATTGGCTTCTCCCTTCCCTCCGGGATCATGCCAGGGCGGCGCCCGCCTCCGCCCCTCTCGCCACCAGGCGCAACCCGAGGAACACCGCGCCGAGGCCGACCGCCACGTTCACGGCAAACTGAGCGTCCAACGCCCACGTCAAACTCCACCCCACCCGGGTGGCCAGGGCGACCAGGGCTCCCCCCATCCCGGCTCCCAGCGAGACGCCCAAGGCATCGGTGAGCGACACCGCCGCTGCCGTCACCCCCTCCTGGCCCTTGGCCGATCCGCCCACCACCGTCACCGACACCAGGTTGTAGGCGACCCCCATGCCGAGGCCGGCCACCGCCCAGGCCCCGGCTGCAGTGGCCAGGGCGTAGTGCTGGTGCAGGGCGGCCAGGATGCCGGCCACCCCGACCGAGGTGACGAGCAGGGCGATGACGGCGGCCGCCGAAGTCCCCACCCGGGCCCGTAAGCGCTCCATCCCCCAGCTGGCTGCGGTCCAGGTGAGGGCGCCGGCGGTGAGAGGCAGTCCGGCTACCGCCGCCGACAGATGGTGCACCCGGACCAGGAACAAAGGGATGAAGGCGTCGGTCCCGAAGAAGGCGACGTTGAGCACCCCCCGCAGAGCAACGGCGGCGGGGACCCCACGACGCCCCACCCAGGTGCCCGCCGGCAGCAACCCACGCAGAGCGGGCCCGGCCAGGACGAGACCGGCCCCACCGAGGACCACGGCCAGGGGCCAGTTGGGGGCGGTGAGGCCGCCCAGCAGCAAGCCGACCCCGCCGGCCACGGCCAGAGCCCGGCCGATGGGCGCCCGGCCCGCCTCCTGCTCGGCGTCCACGGCCGATCCCAGCCGGCGCACCCCGGGCACGGTTAGGAGCATGGGCATGGGGGCGAGCACGGCCAGGCCGAAGAAGACCGGCCGCCAGCCGACCGAGTCGGCCACGACCCCGGCCAGGGCCGGGCCGACCAGGCTGGGCAGGACCCAGGCACTGGAGAGCACCGCGAACATCCGGCTCCGCAACTGCTCGGGATAGGCCCGGCCCACCACCACGAACATGGTCGTGCCGAAGGTGCCTGATCCCATCCCCTGCAGGGCCCGGCCGGCCACCACCACGGCCATGTCGGCGGCGGTGGCCGTCACCACCAGGCCGACCACGAACAGTCCCAGCCCCGCCAGCAGGCTGGGGGCCGGGCCGTGCCGGTCGGCGTGGTGGCCGGCCAGCACCAGGCCGACCACGGAGGCCAGGGTAAAAGCGCTGAAGGCCCAGCCGTAGAGGCGCAGGCCATCCAGATCCCGGGCGATGCGGGGCATGACCGTGGTCACCCCCAAGTTGTCGAAGGCGAAGAGAGTGACGACCAGCGGCAGGCCCAGGGTCAGGCGGCGCAGGCGGCCGTCGAGGACCGAGGTGATCAGATCATCGTGGGGCGGGCCTGAACGAAGCTCCAGCGGTGTCCCTCCAGATCGTCAGCGACGTAGAAGGGTAGGCCGGTAGCTTCTGGCCATGGATGCCCTTTCCGAAGGAGCCCGGGCCCTGGCCGGCGCCCTCGAGCCGGTGGCGGGCCAGGTCTATTTCTCTCCCGAGTGCCACGCCGCCTATCAAGCGCTGGGCTTCGGCCCCAGCCCGGGGGACTTTGCCGGGGTGGCGGGTCCGGACGGGGCCGCCTACTTCTGCAGCCGCGGCTCGGTCATGGGCCAGGTACCCGGAGAGGTCGTGGCCGCCGCCTTCGGGGTCTTCAACCCGGCCGTGGTGGTTCCCCTGGTGCGCCAGGGCTGGGCATTGACCGACGCCGCCACTATCTGCGGCGCACGGGATGAGGGCGCGGTGGGACAGCTTCGCCGGGTATTGGGCGATCGGCCCGAAGGAACCGACCGGGCCAACGAGCTGTTGGACAGGGCGCTGGGCCCGCTGAAGCCGGCCGGCAAGGCGCTCTACAGCGGGCTTTTGTCCCTCGGGATGCCTGAGGACGCCTTGGCCGGCGCCTGGCGGCGAGCCGATCTGCTCAGGGAGTACCGCGGCGATGCCCACGTGGCCGCCTGGACGGCGGCCGGCCTCGACGGCACCGAGATCGGGCTTTTGACCGAGCCCTACTGGGGCCTGCCCCTGCGCACCTACATCCGGTCCCGCTCGTGGAGCGACACCGAACTGGACGCCGCCGAGGCCCGGTTGACCGACCGCGGATTCCTGGCCGACGGGACCCTCACCGAGGCCGGCCGGGCCTTCCGGGAGGAGATCGAGGTGGCCACCGACGCCCAGTGCGCGCCCATAATCGAAGCGCTGGGGGCCGACCTGGGCGAATTGCTGGGGATTCTCCGGCCCTGGGGAGCCGCCATCCGGGAGGCGAAGGGCTACCCGGCCGCCGGGCCCCACGACATCGCCCGCCGGTCCTGAGCCGGCGGTGACCGGGCCGCACCCGAGCGTCCGGTACCACGGACGATCGGATGGATAGCCCTGATCCGGGCCCGGCCGCCCGGACGTGGCGCTACCAGGTCCGGGCCCGTACCTCTGCACCTCCGGAGGCGGTCTGGGCCCTGATCAGCCAGGCCGAGGGGTGGAAGGAGTGGTCCTTCCTGACCCGGAGCTTCCTGACCCGGGAGGGTGGGACGGAGGCCGACGGCGTGGGCGCCATGCGCCGCTTTGCGGTCGGGCGGTTCGGGAGCGTGGAGGAGGTGGTGGAGTTCGAGCGGCCGGTCCATCTCGGCTACATCGCCCACCGGGGCCTGCCGGTGCGCAGCTACCGCGCTGACATCTTCCTCGCCCCGGATGGGCCAGGGACATCCATCCTCTGGACCGGCTCCCTCGTCCCGCTCCTGCCCGGGACGGGCCGGGCCGCTTTGGCCTACACCCGGGGCTTCATCCGCCTCTTCGCCCGCCAGCTGGTGCGCCGGGCCGACCAGATCTCCTCCGGCGGGGGGTGAGGCGACCGGGACCGCCCGCGACGGGCCTGGGGGTCAGTACATTTGTCATGAGTGCGGTGCCGCCGCCGCGGTCCTGACCCGCCGCCGATCCGCCGCTGACCCGAGGAGGGCCCGCTTGACTGCCGACCGAGTATGGGCCACCAGGCGGATAGCCGCCCCTGCGGCCAAGGTCTTCGACATCGTCTCCAGCCCCGAGGGCCATGTCCTCATCGATGGCTCCGGGATGCTCACCGCCGCCGTAGGCACCCAGCGCCCTACCGCCGTGGGCGACACCTTCGACATGGACATGGACCGACGGCCGCTCAACGATATTCCGGATCTGACCGACTACCAGGTGAGGAACACCGTCACCCGGATCATCCCCGACCGGCTCTTCGAATGGGGCATCGGCGGGGTTAACACTCCTCCCCTCGGCCACGTCTATGGCTGGGAGATCGAGCCGGAGGGGGACGGCGCCTGCGAGGTCACCAACTACTGCGACTGGACGGGCATCGGAGAGGAGCTCCGCTCCCGCAGAGAATGGCCGATCGTGCCTGTGGAGATGCTCGAGCGCTCCGTGCACAACCTGGAGCGGATAGTCACCGAAGCCCAGGGGGATGACTCCTGATGGCCGCTCCGCAGATGAACGAGGGCCAGATCCTGGCTTGGATCGGCCAACTGACGGAGGAGAAGGACAGCCTGCGGGCCGGTCACCAGGGCCGTCCCCTCTCCACCGTCGCCACTCAGCGCCTCCGCGATGTCGAGATGGCTCTCGATCTGTCCTGGGATCTGGTGCGCCAGCGCCGCGCCCGCCGGGCCGCCGGCCAGGACTGGTCCGATCTGTCCGCCCGGGCCAGCGAACTGCTCAAGACCTACCGTCGCTGACAGACCGAAGTCCTATAAGCGGCCGAAGGCCACGGCCGGTCAGGCCAGGCGACGCTTGGCTTCCGCGTAGACGTCGGCTGGCAGCGGACCCTTGGCGGCTGCAGCCAGGTTGGCGCTGAGATGATCAGGGCTGGCCGTACCAACGATGGTCGTGTTCATGTCCGGGTGGGAAATGGTGAACCTGAGCATGAACTCCATCCGTGACATGCCGTCCAGGACGTCGTCCAGTCCGGCGGCCTCGAAGCGGTCCCGCCGGGCCCGCATGGCCTCCCGGAAGTTGTCCGGCATCCGGTCGATGGCGTCGTCCCCAGTGGCGGGGATGCCGCGGGCCACGCCGCCGCGGATGACCGTGCCTGCTCCGGCTCGGGCCGCCTGGGTGATGATCTCCTCGTGCTCCCGCTCGACGGCCGAGTAGGGGATCTGGAAGACGTCGAACACCCCCATCTCGATCTGGCTCTCGATGTTGGGCAGGGTCCCGGACATCCCGATGAAACGGACCTTACCCTCGCTCTTCAAATCCACCAGCTCGGCTACCGAGTCGTTCTGCTCCAGGGTCGCCTGGGACGGGCTGGCGTGGAACTGCACCAGGTCCAGGTGGTCTGTCCCCATCCGCTGCAGGCTCTGTTCGACCCCGGCTCGGACGTTGGTCCGGCTGAAATCATGCTCCCCGAACCCGGTCGGCGAACCGTCGGGGTTGACGGGGCACGCGCACTTGGAGGCGAGGAAGAACTCGTCCCGACGGCCCGAGAGGTGCCGGCCGATCAGCTCCTCTGAGATTCCGTAGTCGGGTGAAGTGTCGATCCAGTTGATCCCCGAATCGACCACGGCGTTGAGGACCGCCGTCGCCTGCTCGTCACCGATGTTGCGCCCCATACGCCGACTCCCTGGGCCACGCAGCTCCATCGCCCCGTAGCCCAGCTTGGTGATCTCTAGACCCGTCCGGCCCAGGACCGAGGTGGCAAGTTCGCTCATGGCCGGTTTCTTACTAGTCCCAGACGTGCGGCGCGTCAGATCGGCCTCCAGGAGGCTGAACACCGGCCTTACGGGGCCGCTCGTTGTGGGCGACCCGGTGAGCGCCGAACGCCGATCATCGCGTCATTGTCGCCGAGGCCACCATCGACGTTATCGATGCCATCGGCCCCGCTCGTCTACCTTCTCCCCGTGCCCGACGGCTCTGATGACGACTCCAATGACGGCTTCGACGACGCGGCCCGGAGAGCGCTGGCCGACGCCACTCACCACGCCGGCCAGCTTGGACACCGGCATCTCGGAACGGAGCACCTCCTGCTCGGGCTGCTGGCCGACCCCGCCGATCCGGCCGCTCAGACCCTCCGCCGGGCGGGGGCCACACCGGAAGGGGCGCGGTCCAAGATCATCGAGGCCGTCGGACGAGGAGAGCCGTTGGCAGACCCGACATCGCCGGCATACACGGCCAGGGCCACCCGTGCGATCGAACGGGCGTCCCGATTCTCCCTGCAGCGCCGCCGGCCCCTGGCCAGCACCGACGACCTTCTCCTCGGGGTGCTCGACGTCGAAGGCACCGCTGGGCAGGTCCTGCGCCGCCTCGCAGTGGACATCGCGTCCCTGCGGGCCGATGTCCAGTCCCTAGGCCGGACGGAATCGCTAGAGGAGACGACCGCCGCCCCCGCTTCGGTGGCCAACGGTCGCGAGCCTTGCTGTGGGGTGTGCGGAGCGGACTTGGAGCGGGTTCTGGCTCACCGGCGTGTGGTGTCGACCGGGCTGGACGAGCAACGCCAACTGGTGGCGACCTACTGCTCGCAGTGCGGAGCGACCCTCGGGATCCTCCCCCGCTAGGCCGAAGAGGCTGGGCGGATCTAGCGGTTCTGGCCGACCCGGTTGACCTTGGGGGGACTAACACTTTGGGGCTGGGTCCATAACTCTGTTGGGTGACGGCACAGAGGCGCAGTCGAATCGGGCGCCGCTGGGCATGGAGGCCGTCGTGGGCGACGTCCGGGTGCGCAGACCGCAGCCGGTCGGGGCGTAGCGGGCCTGGGGCGCCCCTCGGCGGATGGATCGCGAGTCGGGCGGGCGACGCCCGAGCGCCGGAAGGTCGGCTGTGGACCGAAGTCTCAGGCGTGACCGGGCCATCACCAGGTTGGCGAATAGGAGTAGGAAGTTGACCGAGCAGTTCGATGTGCGCCCCCGGCAGGACTCGAACCTGCGACCATCTGCTTAGAAGGCAGTTGCTCTATCCGGACTGAGCTACGGGGGCGGGAACTGGCCTCTGACCTGGGTGTTTACCCCTTGGAAGCCGACTTTGGCTGGGGCACAACGTATCTGACTTCAGGGACGCAGCGCTGAATGGCCCCGTCTAGTCGAGCTGAAGTAGCGCTCAGCACCCCGGGAGAGGACCGGTCCGCGCCGGCACCCCGCACAGGTTTACTTAGATGCAGTCGGGCTGCGACGCGGATATCCGTTCTGCCACACTGGCGCCGGCGTGATTGGCGCCGGGGCTGGCCTGGCGGAAGCGCAGTACGAAGGCCAGATTGCTGTCTACCTCGGCGGGATCCACGCGCAGGTCGTTGTGATAGCCACCCGGGAAGGTGAGGTTGAAGGCACCCTTCCGCTGGGGCGACGGCACATCCGGCCCGATGAAAAAGGGATCCCCCTCGGCTCCGTCGTACACAGTCATCCAGCGAGTGGGACCGTAGGTCTCCAGGCTGCCGCCGGGGCCATTCAGGCGGGCCAGCCACGCAGTCCCCGGACCGATCTCGTTACATCCGTAGTACATGGTGTCGATCCCCCGGCAGACCGTTGTCCCGTGATTTGCGCCGGCAATCCCGATGAAGGCCACCACATCCCGAGCCAGCCGGCGGTGGGCGCGATGAGTGCGCCAGGTCAGGCTTCGGCAACGTCAAAGCCGCGTTCGGCAAGTGCCGCCAGGGTGTCGCTGCGGTGAGCCGGATCACGAGTCTCCACCGTCACCGCCACCTCCACCGTGCCGAGCCCCACTCTGGTGCTGGTGCGCCGATGGGCTACTTCAAGAACGTTGAGGCCCATGGCGGCCAGCTCGGCTGTCAGCCCGGCCAGGGCTCCAGGTCGGTCCGGCAGGCGAACGCTGAAGGCGAGGAAGCGGCCCTGCACCGCCAGCCCGTGGTTGATCAGGTGCCCGAGCACCAGCGGGTCAACGTTGCCTCCGGAAAGCACGACGGCTAACGGGCCGGTACCGGGAACCTTGCCGGCCAGGACTGCCGCCAGGCCTACGGCACCCGCCGGCTCCACCAGCCACTTGGCCCTCTCCAGCAGGAGGAGCATGGCCGTGGAAATCTCCTCGTCCGTGACGGTGACGACTTCATCAACGAAGGCCTGAGCATGTCCCAGCGTCAGCGGTGCGACAGCCCGCACCGCTATGCCGTCGGCCAGGCAGGGGCCTCCGCCCACCACGACGGGCTCCCCGGCGGCCATCGCCGCCTTCAGCCCCGCATAGCCCTCGGCCTGTACCGCCACTACTCTCACGTGGCTGGCCCAATAGGCCATTGCCGCCCCGATGCCTCCGACCAGGCCTCCTCCGCCCGTGGGTACCAGCACCGTCTCGAAGCGGTCGGCCTCCTCGCACATCTCCAGACCCACGGTGGCCTGTCCGGCTATCACCCGCAGATCATCGAAGGGTGGAACGTAAGCGGCGCCGGTGGCCAGGGAGTGGTCCCGGGCCGCGGCGATGGCATCCTCGATGGCATCGCCGACGACGCGAACCTCGGCTCCATAGGCCCGGGTGGCGTCGAGCTTCGGAAGTGATACGCCGAGCGGCATGAAGACCATCGAGGGGCGTCCGGACATGCGGGCGGCCAACGCCACTCCCTGGGCATGGTTTCCAGCCGAGGCCGCCACCACCCCTAGCCCGTCAGGCAGTCGGCTGATGTGGTTGTAGGCGCCCCGGATCTTGAACGAGCCCGTTCGCTGGGTGTGCTCGGGCTTGAATAGCACAGTCCGCCCGGCCAGCATCGAAAGGGCAGGTCGCTCGGTCATGGGTGTCGGGCGCACCACGCCCCGCACTCGCTCGGCCGCGTCGAGCACATCCTGGGGACTGATCAGCTCCGGTTGCATACCCTGCTCAGGGCACCAGCACCACGCGTCCCACCGCCTGTCGACTCTCGAGGTAGGCGTGGGCGGCGGCGGCTTCGGCCAAGGGGAAAGTCCGGTCGACCAGCACCCGCAGCCGGCCGGTGGCCACGCTGTCGATGTGGGCCTGAATCAGGGCCCGGGCCCGCGCCGTGGCGATCTCGGCGCCCAGGAACACACCGGTCAGGCTCTGGTTGCCCATGCCCAGGGCGGAGACATCGGGTGGGCGCTCATTGCGCCCGGCGTTGCCCACCGTGATGGCCCGGCCCCGGTAGGCCAGGCAGGCGAGGCTCCGGGTCAGCGTACTGCCGCCCACCGAGTCCAGGACCAGATCCACTCCTCGTCCAGCGGTGGCCGAACGGACCTCGTCCACCCAGTCCTCCTTCGAATAGTCGATGCCCCGGTCCACCCCGAATGCAGCGATGCGCTCCAACCGTGCCGGGCTGCTGGCGGTGGCCAGCACGACGGCGCCGACCCGAGCGGCCAGTTGGATGGCGGCCAGGCCAACTCCCCCCGCCCCGGCCTGGATCAGGACCGTTTCGCCCGGCCGGAGGCGGCCGAACTCGAACAGGCAGTCGTCCGCAGTGCCGAAGGCGATCGGGACACAGGCAACGTGGCTGAGGTCGACCCCCTCCGGAACCGGCCAGG
>Ga0307373_10008143_pt1 | contig 16073 bp, 17 predicted proteins | sample OX2MG_FD_202534 | JGI IMG/M metagenome (GOLD analysis project Ga0307373, IMG submission 202534) | Soil microbial communities from Risofladan, Vaasa, Finland - OX-2 | ecosystem: Environmental > Terrestrial > Soil > Coastal area > Acid sulfate soil | place: Finland: Risofladan, Vaasa | collected... | reverse complement strand
TCTCCATTCGTTATCGAAACTCTTGGTGAACAAACGGTGCAAGCAATTGTCAAAAAACAAACAGCCGTCCCGCCTGGTCAACAACTCTCACTTTTGGAAGTACTCAACAGCAACATCCAAAACCAAAATGAAAATAAAAAACCTGAAACACCTAGCCCCTCGTCCCTCGTCCCTATCACTTACATCTCTTATTCCCAGCTCCAAACCTTTGAGACATGCCCACTGCATTACAAACTCCGATATATCCTCAACCTTCCGTCTCCTCCTTCACCTGCTTTGAGCTATGGAATTAGCGTACACAGTACGCTTCGTGATTATTTTCAACTGCTTTTACATAATCAAAAGCCAAAACCAGAAACCATACAGGAACTGCTCAAAAAAAATTGGGTCAATCAAGGATTCACGAGTAAAACCCATGAGACTCAGACATTTGAGCAAGCACAAACAATGCTTGAAAAATTTGCTAAACAAACAATCCAACATATGCCACTTACCCTGTCTGTAGAACTGCCGTTTAATTTTTGGCTGGACAAACTAAAAGTTGGAGGAAGAATTGACAGGATTGATAAGCTGGATGACGGACGGATTGAGATCATTGATTATAAAACAGGAAGAAACGTCCCGACAGAAAAAAAAGTCCGGGAAGACCTCCAGCTTTCGTTCTATGCGCTTGCAGCTGCGGAAGTACAAGACGGCATCCTTGGGAAAGATCCAGCAGATGTCCTTCTGACACTATATTATCTGGAAGAAGATAAAAAAATCTCAACGACAAGAACTCGTGAAGATCTCGAAAAAGCAAAGACAGATATCCTTGCAAAAGTCGCAGAGATCCAGACAAGCGACTTCACATGCAGCCATAGTATCCTCTGCAAACACTGCGAGTACCAGATGCTCTGCCAGGCAGACCGGGCATAAAAGATGATTAGCATGCTAGTAAGATAAGCAAAGCGAGGAACAAATTTTTTTCGCAGAATGGATGACGAAGTCTGTATTCAAAAAAAAAATCGTTCCGAACGAAATAATAATACTTTGACAAACCGTCCCCTTGAAAAAAAAGCCCAAGTAAGCCACTATTATATATGTGGGAATAAATACCGGCGCTCTCTATATCATCTTTATCATGCTCGCAATACTCGGAGTTTCGTATATATTGTCTGGTCCGACGCCAAGCCAAACACCAATCCTTACCGGCCCGGAAGTAGTAATTAATAAAAAACCGGCAAATAAAGCCCAGGCAGTACTGCAGCTTTATAACTTCAACGGAGCAACGATCACCCCGCCGGTCACCTCACTATGCAAAAAAGGTGGAGCCAATGTCCATCCTGAAGCAATTGTTGCCTATTCACCTGCTCAGTCAAATGCCGTCAGTGCATACGGTCAAATTAAGATCTGGGTCAGTGATACCAAACAGCCGTATATCGCACCCAATGAACAAATAATAAAAAGCTCCGGAGCGATCAAAACACCGGGGAATAGAGCAGCAACCGCACCTGACGGTTATCGATGGGAACCGCAGCTGTATGTCTTTCCGGCAACAGTAGAAAATAATGGCAAAGCCTATTTTCCTGATCTTATTCAAGGAGACTATTTTAATGGGGCACCCAATGTCTCATACGGCAGTGATATTCTTCCACCCTATGCTCTTCCTCTCAGCTCATATACCGTTGAATTTGTATGGAATGTCAGTGACATTGGTTTGACGGACGGAGATTACGAAATCGAATTTGTAGTACATGACGGAAATCAAAAACTAGGCGTCAAATGTATGAATCTTCGTGTTTATACCCCGCCAGCAAGTCAGAACCAACAAAACAAACTCCCACTGTAGATTAAAGCGTAAAATAAAATTCTAGGAAGAGAGTAAGCCAGATTTTGTTCATGATCACAATTTATCTCAACGATGATATGATGTCATCCTTGCCCCGTTTTTAGCGGGGTGCCTTCGCTTCGATGCTCCAACGTGATAGTCTTTTCCGATAAGCCGGAGATTTCGCATCATTCGGAAGTTGCAGGGGGTAGGATTACCCGTTTCATTTTCACTCGTCACTGCTGCTCTCACATACTGTCAATTCAGCATGTGTTCCAAACTCCGTTTAGTGAAATCAAAAGTTTGGACACCAGCGCTTACGCGTCGGAACTTGCGTTCCGTCCCCTCACGTTTCCTGTCTGGACTTTCCTCTCCGCTTCGCAGAAGCTCTGCGGAGTAGTGATCCTTCTTCCTAGAACAAAATAAGTATATCCTATAGCAGAATATAATGCAACTATGCAGTTCTTTCAATAGATACAATTGATATCATAAATCAGCCAGGTATTGTTAACTTCCTGTACCTGCACTCTATAGAGGTCTTTATTCCCGGGAGGCGCTTCACTGATGAATTCCTGCATCAGAATTGCATTCGTGTAATTAACAGGTGTTTCTTGTCCGACGATAATATTTTTTCTTTTATTTTGCGGACAGAAAACCGGAACATTGCCGTTATTATAGAGTGAACCGATAACTTGCTTAAAATCCGAAGATAAATACGGATTCTTTTTATATGCGCCATTCGCTAACGGATTTGTCGGTGACGCAAAATAATAATCATAGAACTGTTTTACCGCTGCTTGCGGCGTGTCAGACGGAGGCGCAAACGTGATATAAGGAACGGTGCTCGTTTGATTGGAATGACGGATACCAGCAGGATTTTGCCGATTAAGCGTTGTAGGCTTGGGCAATGCCTGCTTCTGAACAGTACTTTGCTGCATGAAAATGACAATCACAAAAATAAGTATCAGAACAAGAGCAGCACTTCCTATGATAAGAAACTTTTTATTCATACGCTCATCTTAGCCTAGTTATTTTTCAGAAGCTTGTCAATATGACTTTCACTATTTGACAATAGTAAAAAAATAATCTTAGATTAAGATATGCCTATAAAACGGAAAAAGAAAACAACATCTAAAAAAAAGTTTCAAAGAGGCTCTGTCGGAAGCTTTTTTGTCTTTGGTGTCCTTGCTCTCCTTATTGTGTTGGGGTTAATTGCAGTTGGAGGCACTCCGCCGCAGACATTTCCCCAAAGTGGACAGCAGGTAATCGTAGTTACGCCTACGCCGGATGCTAACCACAATACACTGCAATTAAAGACGTTCGGTTACATTACTATTGCTCCGACACCAATACCTTCAAAGAACAGTCTCTGTGTTGATAAAGGAGTCAATAACGAACCGGAGATTCTCACTGCGTACTCCCCGGCTCCGGGACAGCCGGTAAGTAATAACGGTCAAATCAAAGTATGGGTTACCGATGAAGGAGCACCATTTATCGCACCCGGTGAAACAACCAATGCTGACGGATCGATAAATAATCCCGGACAGCAACAAGCGACGGCACCCGATGGTTATCTTTTTGAACCTGCTTTATATATAGCACCGCAAACTGCGGAATCAGGTGGACATCCTAATTTCCCGAATTTCATAAAAGGACAATATGACAACGCCGGACAAGCTGTAGGCAATAACTTTACCAATCTGCAGGGGCATGTTACCACTGGAGCAAAAATAGATCCGTTACCTGCAGGAACCAAACAAGGAGGTTGTTTGGGGAATTTTCAAGTGTATTGTTATACAGCTGAGTATATCTGGGATGTTTCAAAACTTGGTCTGTCAACGGGTACCTACCAAGCAGAATTTCTCATCCATGATGGTGACCGAGACAGAGGGGTCGGCTGTGTAACTATTAAGATCCAATAAGATACAATAGTCAGTTACTTGCGCTTGTATAATGACGAAGCGCATATGACCAAAACCGCAGACTGATAAAAAGCAACCCAACGCCGAAAACAAGTGCGATAACAACTCCCTGCCAAGAGAGCAATCCAAGAAGCGCCCTCCCCGGATATGTCATCATAATGCCTACCGGAATCACAAAGGTAATCAGCCCACGCAATGGTTCTTGATAAACTTCAATCGGCAATCTACCCATCTGAGTAAGATCACGGTAAAGCATAACGGTATTATCAACTGCAGTTGATAATATACCGGTTCCAAGGACAAAAATATGAAACCCAAGAGAAATAATAAATCCGTTCATGAGTAACAAAATGTATAAAAGAACACGCAAAACTGTCACATGATCGCTGTGCCATCCCGCAAAAATGATAAAACCGGCCGAAAGAATAAGAACAAAAAGATCCAGCATATCGCTTCCGCCAAATAGTGGGTGAAAAAGCGACGGGAGCGGTTTGAGAAGCAGGTTATCAAAATAGCCATTCAAAATCTGCTGACGGAAACGGTAGACATTGCGGAAAAAGAATTGCGGCAGTGTATCAAGAAAATTAAATGTCGCGTAAAAGAGCACGATTTCCCAGAAGGTATATCCCGCTATTACTTTGGCTCTGTTCACCAAAAGCACAAGAAACAGCAGGAAAAATACATACCGGAGTAATTTCCCCAATAAAAATAACACCGCGCCAAAACGCGACTGAAACGCTATCTGTGTTGTCCCGAGAGTCAACTTCCACCAAATAATTAAATATCTATTTAATCTCTTCATTTTTTAAACTTTAATCTTCAATCTAATGTTAATTCCCTTCGCTGCTATAAACCCGTAATCCTTTTCGCCAAACCCACGTTACCAAAAAATAGAGCAGCAAACACCAGACAAGAGCAATACAAAATCCTTGGATCAAACCATTTGAAGACAATTTCCCTAAATAAATCTGGAGGGGAAAATATTGCAAATACCCAAATGGAAGAAAAGCAAAGACTCGCTGCATAGGTACGGGAAGAATATCAAGTGGGAAAAGTCCTCCCGCAAAAAAACTGACGAGAGTGAAAAAGATAAACCGAGGCGCCCATACCTCAGGACTCCAAAAAGCAATCATCCCAAGAAGTGACCCGAGAAAAAAATTCATAACAACAGCAATACATATAGCACCTATCGTCAGCAAAACGGCAAAGATATTTGGCTGCAAGAATATCGACGGACGGAGAATAAAATAAATAATCGTTAATTCCGCCAGTGCAAAACTGACATTGAATAACTTATCCCCGATATCCCTCGCAAACCAATACCCAAGATACCCAAAAGGCCTAATGAGAAACTGTGACAATTCACCATTATTGATATTGTCCCCCATCTCTTGTGTCCGTGTTGAAAAAACAATACTGCCGATCAGCGACGCGCCCAAGACATACGTCAATATCAATGACCGTGAGTAACCGAAGATATGGCCATTTTGCGGAGTAACGGCAAGCCAAAGATAATAGACCGTTAATAGTTGCAACACATTCCGAAGCCGCCACATAGCGAAGTTAAAGCGGTATGACATCATCTCATCCCAGGTATTCTTTGCGACTTGCAAGTAGAGTTTCATAAAATTAGCGGCTAGCTACTAGCTGCTAGCGTTTGGTTAAATTTGTAAAAGTAAAAACTAGACGCTCGACGCTAAACGCTAGATGCTTGATTTGCGAACACATCCCTAATAATCTCCTCAATATTCGGTTCTTCAATATTGAGATCTTCAACGGGGAATTGCTCAAGCAATTTGGACGCGACATAATTTGATTTATCGCGCGGTACAATAACAACAGCTTTTAATGGGTCAAAAGATGCCACCTCACCAAGCTGTTTTAATTTCTCACGCGTCACCGGTTTCTCAAAAATAACGGTGATAGATTTATTCTTTGCATATTTCTTCACAATATTTGCGAGCTTTCCGTCATATAAAATTTTTCCGTGATCAATGATGATGACCCGCCTGCACAACTCCTCGACATCTTTCATATAATGACTGGTGAGAATAACTGTTGCATTAAAATTCTCGTTGTATGCTTTGACAAAATCTCGCAGTTTCTGCTGCATTACGACATCAAGCCCGATCGTCGGTTCATCCAAAAAAAGAATTTTTGGCGTATGGATCAACGCAGCAATCAGTTCACATTTCATCCGCTGACCGAGTGACAACTTGCGCACCTGCACCTGCAGAATATCTTCAACATCCAAGAGCTCTGATAATTCCGCTACTGTTTTATTATATTGATCCGCTGGGATCTCATAAATTTCTTTATTAAGAAGAAACGAATCAATGGCCGGCAAATCCCACCACAGCTGATTTTTTTGTCCCATGACAAGGGAAATTTGCTTGAGATATTCATGTTTCCGTTGAAACGGCGTATATCCCAACACACTGACTTGCCCACTGGTCGGATAGAGCAAACCGGTGAGACATTTGAGCGTAGTTGTCTTTCCTGCGCCGTTTGGTCCAATAAAACCAACCAGTTCCCCTTCGTCAATTTCAAACGAGATATCATTGACCGCCTTGGCATCATAATACGTGCGGTGGAACAATGATTTCATTGAACCGGCAAACCCCGGCTCCTTCTGATGGACTTGGTAAAATTTGGTTAAATGGTTTATTTGAATTACCATAGGCAAGTGACAAGTGAATAGTAACTAGTGATTAGGACTTTTATCTAATTTTGACGTTAACGTATTTAGCATACGAATGACTTCGTTAAGTAGTCCGCCAACTGTCTGATAGTCTTCAGCACTTGCGAAATCCAATTCTTGGGCAATAACAATCTGTGTTTCAAGTTCGAGAGCTGAAGCATATGCGATTAATAAACCACGTCTATATTCCTTACGCAATTTTCTCCCAAACCCTTCAGCAATATTTGATGGAATGGAAATTGCCGCTCGTCTCATTTGTGCAACTAAACCATATAACTCAGCTCTCGGAAATTTGTACGTTAAAAGGAAAATATCCTTTACAAGAAGAATAGACTTTTGCCAAACAATAAGATCTTTATATGAATGAATCTGCATATAAGACTAGAAACTACAAAATAGTCACTAATCATTATCTCACTTTTTTAAAGCTCGCAAACAGACCAAAATTCTTTTCCTATTCACTAATTCCTAATCACTCGTCACTAAACGTTATCTAATCGCCTTCTTCAGTGTTTTCCCTGCGGTAAAACCAGGAGCTTTGCGGGCTTGCAAGGTAATAGCTGCTCCGGTCTTGGGATTGCGTCCGACACGCTGCTGGCGACTGCGTACACTAAAGGTACCAAATCCGGTCAAGACTACCTTTTCTCCGCGTTTGAGCGAGTCACGGATAGTATTTAACATTGTTTGGACTGCGTCTCGGGATGCTTTGTTGGTGAGATTGGCTTTTTTTGCTACGATTTCAATGAGATCTTTTTTAGTCAAAAAAACTCACCTCCTCCCGGAAAAAATGCGAAAGACAAATCATGAGATTAGATTAACAATACAAGGAAAATGAAGTGTTGTCAAGAGGCGCTAATGAAAAATTTAGACAAACGTCGTCTCAGGATAAACGGCGCGGAATTCGCGGATTGCTGTCACTTTCACTTCACCCGGAACGGCAAGTGATTTACTGACTTCCTCTTGAATTTTTCTCGACAATATGACGGTCTGCGCATCATCCAATTTCCCTGGGTTGATAATAACCCGCAGTTCCCGGCCAGCTTCAAATGCGTACGCATCTTCAACGCCTTCATAATTCTTGGCGATTTTTTCCATTTCAGTCAATCGCTGTCCATACTTCTCCAGATCCTCATACCGTGCACCGGGACGTGCTGCTGAGATAGCATCGGCAATATGGACGATGACCGACTCGACACTTGAGAATGGTTTATCTTCATGATGTTCCCAGACGGCATTGACAATCGGCTCGGGGAAGTTATATCGTTTCAGCAGTTCCACACCTAACTTCACGTGGCTTCCATCACCTTCCATTATTTTTCCGATGTCATGAAAAAGACAACCGAGTCTGACGATATCGACATTGGCACCGATCTCCTGCGCGATATGCACACCGATTTTTGTCTCCTCAAGAGTATGCACCAGTAAATTCTGCCCGTATGACGTACGGAATTTCATTCTCCCAAGAAGCGGGTAGAGATCGGCAGGCAAACTATAAATGTTTACTTCGTTTGCAAGTTTTTCTCCTTCCTGGAACATTATCTTTTCCAGCTCCTCACGGGTTTGCTTTACAACTTCCTCTATGCGGAATGGCTGTACACGGGAATCTTTGAGTAATTTCTCAAGTGACCTACGAGCAACTTCACGACGGATCTGGTCAAACGATGACAAACGGATAATCCCTTCTTCATCAAGATCTACATCAACACCGGTCGCTTGTTCAAACGCACGGATGTTTCGTCCTTCTTTTCCGATGATCCGACCCTTCACATCTTCATCCTGTACTTTGACAATGGAGACTGTGTATTCCGGGACAAATTGCAATGCACCGTGTTTGAGACTATCCAAGACGATTTCCTGCGCTTTGTTGTCAGCTGTCGCTTTTGCCTCATCTTCCCGCTCACGGATGATCTTTGCCATCATCGCTGCGGCATCTTTTTCGGTTTCTTTGAGTAACTGATCTTTTGCCTCGTCAGTAGTGAGGTGGGAAACGCTTTCGAGTTTCTTGATGTACTCCTGACGCTTCTTTTCAATCTCGACCTTTTCATTTTCAAGGCTTTCCTGTTTGGCTTCGATTTTTTCCTGCCGTTCAAGAAGCTTTTTTTCAAGTTCTAATAAATCCTGTTGTGTTGCTGTTGCCATATTTTTGGAGCAAAAGAAGAACGCACTGTCGTGCTTCTTATCGTGTGACTATGAAGGTGAATTGTCTGTTCTTCATAAACAATCTCTCTTGCTGTACTCCTATTATACGTTGTTCCTCACATTTATGCAACAATTATCACTGTTTTCTCGCTGATCGTTTAATGCCCGAAGTAAATGGTTTGACCATTTTTTTCGGGTCAACTGTTGTATCATAAACTCTCGCTGACACGCCCAATGCCATTGCAGCTTCCCGCAGCGTTATATTCTCATTCAGTGCATGGACGGCAATTTGTGCTGCTTTGGCATACCCGATCTCCGGTGTCAACGAGGTAACCGTCATAAGGGTATTGTCCAGATGATTTTGTATGACATCTTTGTCTGCAGTTATTCCAACAATACATTTTTTATGAAGAAGTGTACATGCAGTTGTGAGCAACTCTGCTGATTCCAAAAATGTTGCAGCCATAACCGGCTTACCGGTATTCATATCCTGCTCACTGCTCCTGTTGGCAAGTCGTATTGTTTCATGTTTTCCTTCAACTGCATTGCATGCCATCCGGACCGCTTCCAGAACAGAAGGATTTACTTTCCCCGGCATGATAGATGATCCGGGCTCGGATGTAGGCATCTTCAATTCTCCCAAACCAGTTCTCGGCCCGGAGGCCAGCCAGCGGATTGACGTTGTTACCGTATCCAGAACGAGCGCTAAATTGCTTATCGCACTCGATGCTTCCATCACCGGATCATGCGATGAAATATCGACAAATTTATTCGGAGCAGGTGTGAACGCGTGTCCGGTGAATTCGGAGATATACGCAGCTGCTTTTTCGGCAAACCCGTCCGGCGCATTGATCCCCGATCCAAGCGCCGTCCCACCGACCGGCAGTACGGAAAGATTTTCCAGACTTCTTGCAATTGTTTTCTCAGCCCGCTGAATTCGTGTTCCCCATCCGTCAAATTCCATGCCGAGTCTGATAGGCACCGCGTCCATCAGATGCGTTCTTCCCGCTTTGATAACATCCTTAAATGCTTCCCCTTTTTCACGGAAAACAGCAACCAGCGCGCTTGCTGCCGGTATCACCTGACTTTTCAGTACAAGAACCGATGAGACATACATTGCTGTCGGGAAAATATCATTGGTGGACTGAGACCTGTTAACAATATCATTCGGATGGAGTACTGTTACTTCATCATCGATAAGACCACCGCTGCGAACATGTGCAATACGGGCGATTACTTCATTCATGTTCATATTGGTATACGTCCCCGATCCGGACTGAAAAATACTTACGGGAAATTGCTCGGTGTGTTTTCCGGCAATGATCTCATCACAAGCACTTCCTATCATTTTTGCTTGTGTACGGGGTATCACGCCGCAGTCCCTGTTGGCGTAGGCACACGCTTTTTTCACCAGGGCAAGAGCGGAAATAAAAGCAAACGGCAGTGGTTCACCGACGCCGAATTTCAGACCCCATCGCGCCGTCTCTTTGTCATAAAAAACACCTTTGGGAACACTCACAACGCCGAACGCATCCTTTCTGATCCGTATTTCTTTTTGTGTCCTTGCCATATAATAATACAGTGGTTGAAATTATATGCCTTCACTACAGAAGAGTCAAATAAACAAAAACTAAACTTCAAAACATACTATAGCGTACTGCAAGTAACTATGAAGCGTGGGTGGCGAGCGAGGGGGTCCCCCGGCGAGTGCTCGCAACAAAGTGAGGACATCTGACGGGGGTAAAGCGAGATAGGACCCACGTCAGGAAAAAACCGAACGCAAAAAAAATAAAGAACTAATTCATGAGAATTGAATCAAGCCTCACCCTTCAAACTTTCATCGATCGCTTTCTTGACAATGTCCCAGTTGTATCCCCGTCGTGAGAGAAAACCGCCAACTTTTTGATATATCTCCTGCCGAGGGCTACCGGACAATCGCTCCAGCTTTTTGATAATCAAGCTTTTTGCCTGCTCCAACTCATCAGGAATTTCATCTTCCGTCGATTGCAAAACACTACTGATAATCTCATCCGTTATCCCTTTTTGCCGCAGTTCAATCTTGAGAAGTGCCTTGCCTTTGGGTTTGAGCCTTACCCGATTCAAAACCCATGCCCGGGCGAACTCCTCATCATTAAGAAATTTTTTGTCTTTCAAACTTGTGATGATTTTCTCAATGATCTGGGGTGCTGCTTTTTTCTTTGTGAGATAGTCTCTGATTTCCTTCTCAGACCGATTGCGGATACTGAGATAAAAATATGCAAGGTTGAGGTACCGTTCAAAATGTTCCTGAAAATCCATTACCAAACTAGTATACCACTGAATCCATAGGAGTAAAAAATTCTATCAGAATTATGAGTATGTTCGGATGAAGATAATAAAAAATCAATGATAAGATTTTACTCTTCTTCTTCGTCTTCCTGTTCTTCGCCGCCGACGACAAGAGGTGCGCGGCCGTCTTTATTTTGTGCCATAATTTTTGCAACTATTTCTTTTTCCATTGCTGGATTTTCTTTCAGTGCTGCCATTGCGGCAACTTTCCCTTGTCCAAGCATTTCCTCATTATAACGATAGAAAGCCCCTGACTTATTAATCACATTCATTTCAACGGCGACATCAAGGATTCCCCCTTCGCGAGAGATACCGGTTCCCGTGACGTCAAATTCAGCGATGCGGAAGGGTGCTGAAATTTTATTCTTCACGATCTTCACTCGGTGGCGTGAACCGACTACTTTGTCTCCGTCTTTGAGCGTCTCAATCTTTCTGATATCCATACGGACTGAGGCATAGAATTTCAATGCCATACCACCGGTAGTCGTCTCAGGATTGCCAAACATCACACCGATTTTCTGTCTGAGCTGATTGGTAAAGATCACGACGGTTTTGGATTTGGAGATAACAGCAGTCAATTTCCGCAGAGCTTGAGACATCAATCGTGCTTGCAATCCCATAACCGAATCTCCCATTTCACCTTCAATTTCCGCACGTGGCACAAGCGCTGCCACTGAATCAATGACCAAGACATCAATTCCACCTGAGCGGACCAGACTTTCAGTGATCTCAAGCGCCTGCTCCCCGGTATCGGGTTGAGAAATAAGCAACTCATCCAGCTTCACGCCAAGTTTTTCCGCCCACAGCGGATCAAGCGCATGCTCCGCGTCAATAAATGCAGCGATACCGCCGTGTTTTTGTGCCTGTGCAATTGTTGAAAGACAAACAGTTGTTTTACCCGATGCTTCCGGTCCGTAGATCTCAATAATTCTTCCCCGCGGAAGTCCTCCTGCACCAAGTGCCAAATCCAGAGGCAGACAACCGGTTGAGATGACAGAGATATCAAATTTTTGTGCCACATCGCCAAATCGCATGATGGAGCCGCGGCCGTATTGTTTCTCGATCTGATCCATTGCCATTTTGATGGATTCGAGTTTTTTGGAGGCGTCGTTTTGCTGTTCTACTGCTACCGATTTTTGAGAATTCGCGGGAGTCCTTGCCATAAAATTATACGATAATAATATCAGGTCTGTGATAAAATACAAGATATCAAAAGAGGTCATAGCTCATCAATAACAATTCATTTCATTATTGATTTGTTTATCGAATTATTGGTAGTATTGGAGTATTCTTTACAAAGCAAAGCGGGGTGTAGTTTAACGGTAGAATGCGCGGCTGGGGGCCGTGTGGCTGGAGTTCGACTCTCCGCACCCCGACACAAAAAGATATATTTGTGCTATAATTTCCCACATGTCAGTAATTGATAGTGGCATACAACGACTTTCAGCCGCGGATCTTGTTAATTTAGGGCTCACACCGGAAGTACTCATGGCACCGGTTGAATGGGGACGCGACCGCGCTCCCGACCCAACAAATGATGGCTGGACTATTACCCCGATAGTTCTACAAAAACCTGATAGTGCACAAGCTCCAAGAATTGTTCACGCAGAACGAATAGAAGTAGGAGCTGGTACTCAAACAGGAGTAGAAGTAGTGCTACACCAGCAGAGTACAATACGCAGAACACAGATTGTAGAAGTACCGGTAAGTGGAACAGGAGAAGTAATAGTGAATCCACCCCAGGGAAGGCTCGTTTCAAAAGAACTTTCTGCCAATTCAGGAGGTGCGGTTGTCTATAGCCCGGGGACATTAGTTGCGCATGCAACTTCTGCCGAAGATCTTATTGTGGTAAGATTTAGCGTACCTCACTCGGCAATTATGCCTGTTGAACGACTTATCGGTCAGCCTGAATCAAGAAGAGCAAGAGCAGTACATGAAAGACTGCAATCGAGAAGACGAGCCTCAAGACAACCTGCTACAAGAAGAGGATAAATCCGTTTTACTTTTTCCAATACTTCTTCCACATAGCATATTCACTGAAACTCTCTTTTTTCTCCACTTTATCAAGGAACATGATGCCGTCCAGGTGATCTATCTCATGCTGGAAGACTCGCGCGTGAAAGTCATCCTGCAAATCATACGTTACATCCTTTCCATCACGATTTAACCCTGAAACCACACATGAAATAGGTCGTGGTACCAATCCTCTCAGATTTACGGACAAATCACCTTCCCAATCATCCTTCACTTTTTGAGACCGCTTACTCACCTTTGGGTTAATAACGATCGTCAAAGGGAACGGCTTCTTATCGGGATAGCGAGGATTATTCGGATCGACATGTACCACAATTACCCGCACATTTTTCCCGACCTGTGGTGCCGCGATGCCGACACCTTTCTCTTTCAAACACGTTGCCGCCAGTTTATCAAGGAATGTCTGAAATGCTTTTGATTGTATGGTATCCGCAGGTACCTCTGTTGAAATCTTACGCAGTATCGGATTGCCGAGCCGGATCGTTCTTAGTGCTGTCATGGCGTTATTATACCACCGAAATAGCGAGTACTATGAGTAAACTATGAGTAAATAGTATGCGATGCAGAGGATTACTTGCCTGTTGTCGTTGTATTTGTCGTCCCGGTATGCACAGCAGCCGGAGCAGTTGCTTGAATATTTATTACCGTACCTGTTGCTTGTTTGAGTACTGACTGAGCAACACCTCGCGCGGTCACAAGTGATGTTGGCAAGAGCCCAAGCTGCATCGTTTTCCCTGTAGTGCCATACAGTGGCGTAAAGCTTACGGTCGCGACAACCCCGTTTCCTTTGACTGCTGGGCTGTTGGGTGTGATACCGAATGCATACGTATATCTCCCCGTAGCAGTGTTATTTTTATTAATCAATACCACAGGATTGGTGAATAATGGACCCGGCGTGACTTTTACATTACTGATGATGTGAGGATCATACCCCAACTCAAGTTGGACAGCAGTTACATCGTTGTCCTGTGTATTCATTGTTATGGTAACACTTCCTGTTTGTCCTGAACCAACGACTACGGGATTGGGACCCAACATAAGGACAGTATGAGCAGGGACATTAGGTGTCGGCTGATGAGCCATTGTGTTCCCTTGTGGAACAGAAGGAGCTTGCTGCTGCTGACCGGCACGAAGAGCGATAATGAAGAGAACGATCGTGACCACGACCAATCCAGTTATAAGGGCAAGAGTCTTTTTTGGCATAAGTATCTTCATTCATCATAGAACAATCTTTTTACTTTTTGCAAGACCCAAAATGTAAAGTATATAATAAAAGTATGCTATTTTTTACTCTCTTTTTCATCGAATTGTTTCTCCTTTTTCTCCTCTCACGCAGTCTCACACGGAATTTGTCATTATTCCTCTACCGAATTTCAAAAAGCAAACATATTACCATCTCAGCCATTGCTATCCTCTTTTTACCAGGTACATTTATTCACGAACTCGCCCATGCTCTTTTTGCCGGAATCCTCGGCGTCCGAGTCGGAACGATGGAATTTATGCCCCGAATTGATGGCGAGCATGTCAAACTCGGTAGTGTACAAATAGCACAAACCGATCCCATAAGGCGTTTTCTTATCGGTGCAGCACCATTTTTCTTCGGGACTGCAATCCTTCTCGGTCTTCTTTTTTATTTCGTGCACGCACAGCTCTATAACAACTATCTATTTGTACTCTTGGTGGGATATGCCGTCTTTGAAATTGGCAATACCATGTTCTCAAGTCGGAAAGATATGGAAGGAGCACTGGAACTGTTTGCGGCAATGATCTGTATTGTCATTATCTTATATCTCTTGGGCGTACGGCTGCCGACATTTAACCCAAATAGTATTTTTGGACAAAAAATTGTTCTGGAAGTGTTTCAACGCGGATCGATATTCTTACTCGTCCCCCTCACGCTTGATACTATTATTATTCTCCTTTTCAAACAGATACAGAAAAGATAACTCAAATCGCAAATCTTACATGTCAAATCTACATATCAAAAATAAAATCTAAAGTTTTACGTTTTGACATTTGCATTTTGAGATTCCTGTTGTATACTATCCAGCATGGATAAGAAATTTTTTGCCTCCGTTGTCATTGGGATCCTGGTTCTTATAATCTTCTCGTACTTTATCTTCGGACTCAACGGTTCGGCACCCACAGCAACTACCCCGCAGGTCGTTCCGTCACAGCCAGCCGATACAGGCGGCAAACTGCAAATTACTGATGAAAAGATCGGCACCGGCGCGGCCGTCAAAAAAGGCGATACTGTTGAAATGAATTATGTCGGCACACTGACCAACGGCACAAAATTTGATGCAACGACACCGGGCAAACCGTTTGAGACACAGATCGGTGTCGGCCAAGTAATTAAAGGCTGGGATGAAGGCGTCATCGGGATGAAAGTCGGCGGAAAAAGAAAATTGGTTATCCCCCCTTCACTTGGCTACGGCAGCCAAGCAAACGGTGCAATTCCGGGAAATTCCACACTGATATTCCAACTAGAACTCGTCGGGATTAAAAAATAAGCAGTATTATTGTTATCTCCGCAATGTATCCTGAATAAAGTTGACAGAAAGCAGGAATTTATATAAATATACTATCATATAAATTCCCACTTACAAGGGAACTGCATAAGAAAGGCCAACCCAACTACGTATTTGTCTTATTTACTGCATACTTTGCAGTCACCTCTATGGGTAACGACCAGATAGACACCCGATACACCGATCAAGAGATAGATTACTTCAAGCAGTGTCGCGTTGAAACCAAAAATCGCTTGTAGGAAATCAAACCCTTGTCCGCTGGTACTCGCAGGAATGATGCCGAAAAGTCCTAGATCAATTGCGCCGATTATGACGAGTACAAATGCGACGATATGTAACCATTTTTTTGTATCTTTATTCATACATTCAGTCACCCCCTTTAGAATTTCTCAAAGTATTTTAAAAAAAACTAGACGCTAGACGATAATTGCTATACGCTAGCATATCTAGCATACAAGGTATATCTTTTTGTCGTCAAGAGGAGAATTTGGGGTAATCTAAAGATATTGTCGCAGAAGAGATACAATAAATATGATGTATCAATTTCGACAAATACCATCAGAGGCACAAATAAAGAAATACTTGCGAAGAATTGTTTTTGGTAAAAATAT
>Ga0307373_10008142_pt1 | contig 16073 bp, 16 predicted proteins | sample OX2MG_FD_202534 | JGI IMG/M metagenome (GOLD analysis project Ga0307373, IMG submission 202534) | Soil microbial communities from Risofladan, Vaasa, Finland - OX-2 | ecosystem: Environmental > Terrestrial > Soil > Coastal area > Acid sulfate soil | place: Finland: Risofladan, Vaasa | collected... | reverse complement strand
CTTCCAGCCCAGCGTCCTGAGCCCGGAGACATCCATCGTTTCGAGGTCCATCACGACCTTGCCCGTTTCGTTACGGATCACGGCATGCGGCTCCACGTCGATCCGTGAAGAGTTGTCCACGTCGTACCTGAAACTGGGCGAGAGATCGGACGTATGCGTGGCGTTGCCGGCGTCGACGAGCGTGAGCCCTGTGCCGTCGAGATTGACCTTGTACAGGTGGTGGTAGTAGGGGTCCTCGCCGGGCTCGCGACCCACGCCGGTGACCCAGGCCGCGCCATGTACCGAGTCGACCTCGACGAGATTCTCGGCCCGCCAGGGACCCGACGTGAGCGCGTTCTTGAGCTTTCCATCGTGCGAATAGAGGTAGTACTCGCCCCATCCCGTGCTGTCGGACCACCAGATGAAGTCGCCGCCGGCCTTCACGTAACGCGGCTCCTGCGTCTGCAGTCCACCCCAGTCGCTCTTCTCGGTGAGGATGGTCTTGATGTCGTGCGTCTGGAGGTTGATGTCGATCATCTCCAGTTCGCGCTGGGTGCGGTCGCGCCGGACCAGGCTCAGCACATCGTGGCCCGCATCGGGCCACACGAGATTCATGATTCTCTGGTCCTTGTACTTGCTCACGTCCAACGGCGTCACCGACTTGTCGCCGAGCACGTACGTGTAAAGCTCCATCTGCGGCACGTCCGCCTCGCCCGGCATGGCGTACGGATACTCCATGAGCGTGGGACGCGGATTGGCGAGGTAGTTCACCAGATAGAGGTCCTTCACCTTGCGTTCGTCCTGGCGCGTGACCGCGAATGCCTTGGAGTCGCGCGACCAGGTCACGTTGGCCCGCACGCGCGAGTCAAGCGGCGGCGCGCCGCGACCGCCGGCGGCCATGCCTTCGCGGGCCAGCAGCACGGCGGCCGTATCGAGGTAGCCGAACGTCCGCTTACGCTCGCCGTCGGTGGAGATCTGCACCGTGTCCTTCGTCAACGTATCGACGAGGAACAGGTTGTTGTCGCGCGCGAACACGAAGTGCGTGCTGTCGGGTGAGAAGTTGCGGAAGTTGCCTCCGCGGCCGCCGAAGCCGCCGCCCCTCCCGCCTCCCCGGCCGTCGGCCCCGCCGGTCTCGCGCGTGGCCTTGCCCACGCGCTCCAGCGTTTCGGCGGCCAGCGTCCACTTCCAGCGCGAACTGTCGGCGTTGAACTCGAAGGTCTTGTGATCCTTGCTGAGATCGAGCGTGGTGAACGGCAGGTTGTAGCCGTCGTACGCGCGCCCCGATGCAGCGGTGAGCGCGGCGGCGAGCTTGGTTTGATCGAACAGCGGCCGCTTGACATTGAGCGCCGGCACCACGAGGAAGAAGGTGGACCCCGTGTGGTCCTTCCAGTTGTACCACATCGAATCGGTCTTGCCGATCCAGTGCGGATCCACCGCCGAGCTGTAGAGGATCGGCCGCAACGCCTCCGGGGTGAACTTGTCGGCGAGCGTCCAGTTGGCCGTGTTGGTGTGCGTCGGGTGCTGCGCCGCGCCCGGTGCTGCGATGCCGAGCGACGCGGCCATCACCGCCCCGAGGGCAAGTCCAGCAAGGCCGAACCGGCTGGGCGATTGTCCGAGCGTGTGGCGAACCAGTAGCGGATGGGCGGGCATGGAGGGATCTCCGGGATGGGAACGGCGACGGAGGAGGGGGCAGGACGGGGGAGGGCGAGATCGCCGCGACATTGATTTGCGTCCGGGACCGGGCCTGGGGAAGGGGGCCCGCCGGGGCGCTGCGTTGCCCGTGGCGGCATGGCCGTATCGCGGACCCCTGCGCGCGCTCGTGGGGGGAGGGGCGGTCGATCGGCGGCTCACTCGTACCCTTCCACCCTCGTACTTTCCACCCAGCCCTCAGAACTCGACCTGGGCTCCCAGTTCCACCACGCGATTCGGCGGAATGCTGAAGAATTCAGTTGCCGAACGCGCGTTGCGCGACATCACGACGAATAGCTTCTTGCGCCACCGCGCCATCTCGAGCACCGGTCCCTCTTCCGCATCGGGTACCGCTCCCCGGCCGGTGCGCTTCTCGCCCTTGCCGAGCACGATGATACGTTCGCGCCCCAGGTAGAAGGTCGTATCGAGTGGCTTGGCCCGGAGGCCGAGCGCGCGCGCCCGGTTGAGCACCTCGGGAACGTCGGGCGTTTCCATGAAGCCGTAGCGCGCCGTGACCCGCCAGAAGCCCTCTTCAAATTTCTCCAGCGTGATCCGCTCGGCGTTGTCCACCTCGGGCACCTCGAGCGTCATGATCGACATCAGCACCACCTGGTCGTGCAGCACTTTGTTGTGCTTGAGATGGTGCAGCAGCACCACCGGCACGCCCTTGGGCGACGAGGTCATGAACACCGCCGTGCCCGGCACCCGGGTGGGCTTGCGGCGGGCCACATCGTCGAGGAATAGATCGAGCGGCAACGCCCCCGAATGCAGGACACGGTTGAGCATGATGCGCCCCCGCTTCCAAGTGCTCATCAGTGCGAAGATCGCCACGGCGATGGCGATCGGCACCCAGCCGCCATACCTGATCTTCACCAGGTTGGCGGCCATCAGCGCCACATCCACGATGAGGAAAGCGAGGGTGAGCGATCCCGCCTTGAGCAACGACCACTTCCACCGGGTGCGCGCGACGGAGTAGAACAGCAACGATGTGATCACCATGGTGCCGGTGACGGCGATGCCGTAGGCGGCACTCAGGTTGGCCACCGACCGGAAACTCAGCACGAGCACGATCGTGCCGATGCGCAGCACGTCGTTGACCTCGGGAATGTAGATCTGCCCTGCTTCGCGGCTCGATGTGTGGATGATCGTCACGCGCGGCGAGTATCCGAGTTGCACGCTCTGCTGCATGAGGGAGAACGCACCCGAGATGAGGGCCTGCGACGCCACGATGGCGGCCAGCGTGGCGATCACGACAAGCGGGTACAACAGGACGTGCGGTGCCAAGAGGAAGAACGGGTTGGTGACCGCGCTCGGCTCGCGCAGCAAGATGGCGCCCTGGCCAAAGTAGTTGAGCAGCAGCGCGGGGAACACGAACGCGAACCAGGCCAGGCGAATGGGCCGCTTTCCGAAATGCCCCATGTCGGCGTAGAGGGCCTCCGCTCCCGTGACCACGAGCACCACCGCGCCGAGGATGAAGAACCCGGCTTCGCCGTGCTCGAGAAAGAACTGCACCCCCCACCACGGGTTGATCGCGAGCAGGATGGCCGGCGCGCGGAGGATCTCTGCGATTCCCAACGCGGCGATGGCCACGAACCAGACGGCCATGATCGGCCCGAACAGGCCCCCCACTCGAGACGTGCCGTGCTTCTGCAGCGAGAACAACGCGAACAGGATGAGGACGGTAGACACGACCACGGTGAATTCGCCCAGGTGCGGGGCTGCGATCTGCAGGCCCTCCATCGCGCCGAGCACCGAGATGGCCGGCGTGATCATGCCGTCGCCGTAGAGCAGCGCCGCCCCGAAGATCCCGAGCACCACCAGCCACCGCCGGCTCACCGCGGGACGGGGTGTCGCGCTGTCACGGAGGAGCAGTGCGAGCAGGGCCAGGATGCCGCCCTCTCCCCGGTTGTCGGCCCGCATGATGAACACCAGGTACTTCACGCAGACCACGAGGATCAGGATCCAGACGAGCAGCGATAGCACGCCATAGACATTGCGCTGCACTGGATCGATCCCGTATTCCGGCCGGAAGCACTCCTTGAGCGCGTACAGCGGGCTGGTGCCGATGTCGCCGTAGACCACGCCCAGCGCGGCCAGCGATAGGAACGCCAGCCGTTTGCCGGTGGGATTGGATTCGACGTGCTGCCGTTCGCGGGGGATGGCGCTATGGAAGCCGCTCGTACCGTTGGCCGTTGGGTCGGCCAACGGCTCGCCCGAGCGGGAGGGCTCAGCGGGCATGGAAAGGCAGATTGGTTACCCAGGGTAGCCGAGCCGAATGCTCGCCAGGCCGGACCCCGCCAAATGCAAACGGGCCGCGAGGGATTCGCGGCCCGTACACCAATCTAGCGATCCGTTGGAGCGCGTCCAGCGCGCTACCCGGTGATCGCGTCGATCTCGCCGGCGGCGCGGTTCAGGACTTCGGCGATTTTGCCCAGAACTTCCCTGCTCTCGGCGTGCTTCATGGCCGTGCCCAAGCTGCTCCTCGCCAGATGCCGCATGGCGCTGCGGACGTCGGCCATGGACGAGCTGAAAAAGGGCTCCACCGCCTCGGAAATGCGCGCGAATATCGACTCGACGGTGCTCGAGTTCTCCTCGAGATGCTTCTTGCCCTCGGCGGTGATCTCGTAGACCTTCTTGCCTCCGTCCTCAGCGGTCGCCTTGGCGTAACCCATCTCCTCGAGCATCGTGAGAGTGGGGTACACCGTGCCCGCGCTGGGCGAATAGGCACCGTGAGAGCGCTCCTCCAATGCCTTGATGATGTCGTAACCGTGACGGGGCTTCTCGTCGAGCAATTGGAGGATGACGAACTTCAAATCACCCTGCTCGAACATGCGACCCATGCGGCCGCGGAAGTGCCGGCCTCGCGGCCCACGCCCCCAGAACCCTCCGGCAAAAGCGTCCCAGTCCCAGCGAGCCCGGCGGGGCCCAAAGCAGTCATCGCGCATTGGTATCTTCTCCTCTGCGATATAGCAGAGATATATCGTTGGTGACATTACGATATATCGTGCGATATGTCTTGTCAAGCAGTCTTGGCCAGTCAACATTGGATTGCTGCCGGTTGACTCGCAGCATGAGCCGAATTTCAGGTGGCTGCCTACTCGTACCGCAACGCTACGATCGGATCCATGACTGACGCGCGCCGAGCTGGCCATACACCAAAGATCACGCCAACCCCCGCCGAAAAGGCAAAGGCGACGGCGATCGCGGCGATCGAGATCTGGGTGTTCCAGCCGGCGGTCTTGCTCATGAGTTGCGCGCCCCCGGCGCCTAACGCAATACCCACGATGCCGCCCAGGCAGCACAACACCACGGCCTCGATGAGGAATTGCAGGAGGATGTTCCAGCGGGTGGCTCCGAGGGCCTTGCGAATGCCGATCTCTCGGGTGCGCTCGGTGACCGACACGAGCATGATGTTCATGATGCCAATGCCACCGACGAGCAGACTGACGCCCGCGATGCCGGCGAGCAGGTAGGTGAACACCTGCGTCGTTTCGGCGGTCGTGGTGAGGAAGTCGGTCTGACTGCGAATCTGGAAGTCGTCGGGATCGCTGGTGCGCAGCCGGTGCTGGCGACGGAGGGCCTTCTGGATCTCGGCCATGGCCAGGGGGATGTTATCCTCGGTGGACGCGAGGAGGTTGATCGAGCGCACCCAATTGGAGCCGAACACGCGATAACGGCCAGTGGTGATCGGAATCAGCACCTGATCGTCCGGATCGCCGAACGTACTTCCCTGGCCCTTCGGTTCGGTGGCGCCGATCACCGTGAACAGCACGCCGCCGACGCGGATGTCCTCACCCACCAGCGCATCGGCGGTGGTGAGGCCGAGGTTCGCCGCCACGGTGGGGCCGACGATGGCCACCCGGCGTTGCCCCGCGTCTTCAGCCTCCGTGAACATGCGGCCCGAGGAAAGCTTGTAGTTGCGCACCGTCAGGTAGTTGGCGGCGGTTCCGATGATCGAAGTGTTCGTATTCCGGTTGGTCCAGGTGACCTGCGAACTCTTCTGCATCTCCGGCTCCACGGCGATCACGTCGGGGAGGTTTTCCGGGTCGTCCAGCGCCTTGGCGTCCTCGATGGTCATGCGCTTGCGCTGGCCCCCGATGGCGGCGCCGAACCCCCGCGCCTGGCCGGGACTCACGCTCAGGAGGGTGGTACCGAGCGACGCGATGCGGTCCTTCACGGCCTGCTGCGCGCCGCTGCCGAGCGCCACCATGGCGATGACGGCGGCCACGCCGATCACGATGCCGAGCATGGTGAGCAGCGAGCGGAGCTTGTTGGCACGTAGCGCGCCCAGCGCCACACTGATGATTTCGCCGATGAGCATATTGCGTTTCCCTAGCGGCCGCGGCCGCCACCGCCACCGCCGAGGGGCGACGACTGCATCTGGCGGAACCGGTCCTGCTGCTGATCCCGTGCCGCCTGCAGCGCCAGCACGTTGAGCATCACGACCTTCTCTCCTTCTTTGAGCCCGCTCAGCACCTCGGTGTAGTCGAAGTTGCTCTGGCCAAGCATCACGACGCGGGCCTTGTATCCGCCGCTGTCGGCGACGAACACGAGGCCCGTGCGCGGCCGTATGGTCATCCCTGTCTCCGAGGCACCGGCGGCAAGGCCGCCGGCCCCGCCGTTGGCGGCCACCATGTCACGACGGCGGCAGGCACCCACCTTGGTACGGTCGAGGCCCATCTTCTCGTACAGTGGGGCCATCTGGCCCACCAGCGCCTGACGGTCGGCATCCGGGTCGCGCATCTTCGCCATGAGATCGTCGAGCTGCTTCTTCTCCTTGGGGAACTTCTTGTAGGCGGCCGCGATCGCCGCACAATCCTGGTCGGTGACCTGAACCTGCTGGCCGCCGCCGCGCCGTCTCGCGCCCTGCGCGCTCTGCTGAGGATCGAGCTCCACGTCGCCTCGGGTTACTGCCGCACCTGTAGCCCCGCCCCCGTTTCCGCTGTTCCCACGCCGGCTTCCGCGCCGCCCACTGCCCATGCCGGCGAGCCCGCCACTCATCTGGGCGCGTATATTGGCCTGAACGCTATCCGGGTTGAGTCCAAGCATCGGCGCCACGGTCACCCCCTCGCGGGTGGTCTTGATGGCGTCGTTGGAGACGGCGATCACGTTGTTGCGTTGATCGACGATGGCGGAGACTTCGCCGTTCATGCCGGGAAGCAGCGCGCCGTCAAAGTTCTCGAGGTTGACGAGCACGGAGAACATCGTCACGCCCTGTTGGACCACGGCTTGGGGCTCGATCTTCTCGACCTTGCCTTCGAATCGGCGGTCGGGGAATGCATCCACGGTAACCGTGGCCGGCTCACCAGCGCGGATGTTGCCGATATCGGTTTCGTTGAAGTACGCGCGCATGCGCACGTGCGACAGATCGGCCATCTTGAGCAGCGTGGTGCCGCCGTTCACCGAACTGGTGGACGATTGAATGATCTGGCCCACCTGGACGTCCTTCTCGATAATGGTGCCGACGGTCGTCGCGCGGACGGTTGCGTCCTGCAGCGCCTGAACGGCGAGGTCGAGGGCGGCGCGTTGGCGCACCACGGTAGCCTGCGCACTCTCGTACGTGAGCCGCGCCTGCTCGTTTTCCTGGGGCGTGATCACCTTGGCGGCCAGCATGTCGTCGCTGCGCTTCTTCTGCACGATGGCGACGTCGAGTTGCGCCGTGGCGGAGTTGAGATCGGCCTGGGCCTGCTCGAACTGCTTCTGCACGGTCTGGGTGTCGATCTGCGCGAGCAGGTTGCCCGGCTTGACGGACGTTCCGGTCTCCACCGGCATGTCGGTGATCATGCCCGAGGCTTTGGAGCGCACCTCGACGATCACGATCGGCTCGATCGCGCCATTGGCGTCGGCGGACACTACGATGTCGCGTCGCGTGATGGTCTGCGTCTGCACGGGCAGTTGCTTGCTCTTGCCGGTGCCGCAGCCGACCACCAGGGCGATCACGATCGGGGGGAGAAATCGATTCACGAACCTGCTCCTCGGGGTCAGTTGATGGGGGGCAACTGCCTCTAATACGGAAAACACAAAGAAAGCGCTGGCCGGGCCCATGGAGGCCCGACCAGCGCTTTCGGCATTTGTGCGGGGTTACTGCAGGTCGCGCCCGATGATCTGTTCGATCTGCGCCTTGGTGGTGCGGTAGTTGAGGCGGTACTGGATGAGCTGCGCCCGCGCCTGATTCAGCGTGGTCTCGGCCGTGAGGACGTCGAGCAGGGTGGAGGCGCCGACCGCGTACCGCTGCTCCTGAACGCGCAGGTTCTCCTCGGCGGCCACGATCGACTGCTGCTGGATCTGGATCTCCTCCTGCAGCGTCTGCAGTCCCGTGACGTACTGGACGACGTTCTGTTGCGCCGCGAACTGCGCGTCGCGAAGCGTGGCCCGGGCGTTGTTGAGGGAGACACTGGCCGAAACTGACCCGGCCTCACGCGTCCAGTTGTCGAACAGGCTGTAGCTGAGCGACAGCGATAGGCTCTTGCTGTAGCTCAGCTGTCCCCCCCCGATTCCGAAGTACTTGTCGAAGCCGCTGCCGTTGCGGCCGTACGAAATGCTGATCGAGGGCAAGTACGGGGCCCTGCTCGCACTGACGCCGGCTTCGGCGGACGCCACACCTGCCTGGGCGCCTCTGATGCTCGGCCCTTGGGCGGCGAGATGCGCCACGAGGGCGCTGTCCACGGGCGTGAGTTCCTGCGCCAGGGTGTCCGAGGGGTCGGCGGTTACCAGGTACGGAGTGGCGACGAGCCGGGTCAGCGACGCCGAGGCCACCTGGAGGTTGTTCTGAGCTGTGAGCAGCGCGAGGCGCGCGTTGGCCACCTGGATACCGGACTGGAGCGAGTCGGACTTGGTGGACGCGCCGGCAATGACTTTGGCGACCGACACCTTCATCTGCTCGACCGCCTGCTGGAGCTGGGCGCGTGCCGCGCCCTCCGACTCCATGGCGGCGAGAATGTTGTAGTACTGCGTCTTCACCTGAAGCGCGATGCTGAACTTCTGCGCGACCTCGTTAGCCTCGGCGCTCTTTACGGCGGCTTTGGCGGTGCGGAGGCCGGCAAGGCGTTGACCGCCGTCGAACAGGGTGAGTCCGAACCGCAGGCCATCAGAGTACGACCAGGGGGTCAGGTACTGGATGATCGTGCCGTCCTGGCCCAATCGAGGGCCGCTCTGCTGACTCTGCCCCATGGACCAGGAGAGGCTCGGGATGAATTGCGCGTAGGCCGACGTGACCCCGGCCCGGGCCGTGGAAATCTGCCCTTCGGCGGACACCGCCGCCGGCGCGTACTGGGTGGCGAGGGCGATGGCGTCCTTGAGGGATATGGGGCGCAGCGAATCGACGGCGGGCTGCTGTGCCGCGAGCGCGGCGGGCAGCGCCGCCAGAATCAGAAACTTCTTCATTTTTTGCAGGCGTCCTGTCTCGAATTGGATTGTCTGCCGCGATGGGTGGTGTCCCCGCGCGCCCGTCGAGTGGAATCGGCTCGGGCGCGGTGGAGGGAGTCATCCCGGATGCGGGCGTCCAGGGTGGAGAGCTGGCTCGGCGTGAGCAGGGCGCGGAACTTGCGCCTGCTGTCGAGGCGAATGGAATCAAGTGTCGGGTGCAACGGGGTGAACACCGTCGAGATCGCGCAATTGGTGGCGTCGAACACCGAGTCGGCGGCGGCGCGCTGCGCGGGGGTGAGCCCGATGTCGTCGTACATCGTCGTGCGTTCGGCCCAGCTATGGGGCCGGCGCTGCATGACGCGGTCGGCGGAGAATCCGAGCACTCCGCCCACCAGCACGGCACCGAGCAAGAGAATCAGGGCCTGCAGCTTCGGCCGGTCCATGATCCGTTCTCCTCAGTCCCGCGTCAGGACGTAGCGCGCCGTTCCGTCGCGCGTGTCCTGCAGCATGGGTCGCACGGCTGTCTCGAGGGGGCCCGGGATGGGCGCCAGCAGTGCTTCGTATGCGGTGGTCTGTTCGGCCTGGTGCGCGCGGAAGACCGCCGCCGTGCAGGCCAGGATGAGGGCCGCCGCGGCGAGCAGCGCCGGACGCGTCCAATGATCGAGTTCGGTCCACCACCCCAACTCGACGCCGGCGATGCGGGATGTGATGCGCGCTTCGAGCTCGCTCCAGTACGCCTCACTGCTCGGGGCGGCGTACATCTCGCGCAGTCCGCGCGTGATCTCGTCGTCCTCGTGCACCAGTCGCAGATCGCTCATAGATCACTCCATACGTCTTTCAAGAGCCCGCGCAACGTTGCGCGGGCGTGGTGCAGGTCCGACCGGGCAGTTCCCTCGGGAATCCCGAGCATGCCGCCGATCTCGCCGTGCGTGAACCCCTCTACGTCGTGCAATACGATGACCGATCGCTGCCGCTCCGTGAGGTGCGTTACCGCTTCATTCAACCGCCGCCGCAACTCGTCCGCCTCTCCCGGATCGCGGAATGGCAGCGCGACCGTTTCCGGCAATTCATCCGCATCGCGGACCTTGCGACGCCTAACCAGATCGAGCGCCGAGTTGGCCATGATGCGGTACAACCAGGCGCCGAAGGGCTGGTCGGGCAGGAACCGGTCGAGCGCGCGGTAGGCGTGCAAGAACCCTTCCTGGACCGCGTCTTCCGCGTCCTCATGCGTCGAGACGATTGCCCGCGTGACCGCGTATGCGCGGCGCTGGTGCAGGTGCACGAGTGCCGCGAACGCTTCCTGGTCGCCGTGTTGCGCCGCAAGAACGTACTCCCGCTCCGGCCTGCCCACGTCAACCACGGGCGCCCTCAGTTGTGGCTGCCTGGGAGCGATCGCTACGGTCATTGGCATCTCGACGTTGTTCAACTGGATGTACGCGGGGAGCCAAAAGGGCGTTGAACATTGGTCAGGAGGGACCAGGCGTCCCGGCCAGCCCCAACTGGGGCGCCACACCGCGCATGGCCTCGATCACAAACTGAACGTGGGCGTCGAGGTCCACGCCCAGTTCCTGCGCGCCGAGCAGCACGTCCTCCCGGCTCACTCCGCGGGCGAACGCCTTGTCCTTCATCTTCTTCCGTACCGAACGGGCATCCACGTCGTGGACGCTCCGCGTCGGCTTGACGAGGGCAGTGGCCGTGATGAGGCCAGTCAGTTCGTCCACGGCAAACAACGTCTTGGCCATCGGAGTCTCCCGCGGCACGTTGCAGTAGGTGGCGTGGCCAAGGATGGCCTGCAGGATGTCCTCGGGCCAGCCCATGCTGCGGAGCAGTCCGACGCCGTGCGCGGGATGTTCGTCGATAGCCGAGTGCTCGGCGTTGGGATACCGCTCGTAGTCGAAATCGTGGATCAGCCCCGCAAGTCCCCACCGAGCGGGGTCCTCGTCGAATCTGACGGCATAGGCGCGCATAGCAGCCTCGACCGCAAGCATGTGTTTACGGAGCGACTCGCTGGCCGTGTACTCATGCATCAGGGCGAGCGCGGATTCGCGGGATGGTAGATCGGGCATGGCGGTTGGTGTGGCTCCCAATTCGATAGGCCTTCGGAATATTGTCTCTTCTGACCGCGGACCGATAGGCGCCAGCTCGGCATGAGAAACCGCTCGATGCGTGCGGCCCTCGCATCAGGAACGGAGACGGGAATGGCACGTGATCCGCCAGCGACCGATGACGCCGATCTGAAAGGGCGAGGGCCTCAGGGCGAGGCATGATACGCGGAGTGCATCATGCCTCCCACCGAAGCCCCCACGTTGTCGATCGCTCTCGTCCGGTGTTTCCGGATCTTCCTGTTCCAGTCGCTGTGCTTGATGCTCGGCGGCGTGCGCAGCCGGAACGGTCGCGGACTCACGCCGCTATGCTCACCTACTTCGTGGCCTGAGCCGCCGGCTTTTCAGAATTGAAATGACGGTTGGTGAGCCGGACGATGCCGTACAGGATGGCGAAGATGCAGATCGCACCGAAGATGAGGCCCATGAAGCCGGCCTTCATGTCGCTGGCGTGCGTCTGGTGTGCGTCGTGCGAGTCGGTCATGTGAGCTCCTGGGCGGCGGTGCGGCTACGCGACCCGCACCGTGTTCATCACATCGTTCTGGCGAATGGACTGCATGGCGTCGAGGCCCTGCGTGATCTGGCCAAAGACGGTGTGGACTCCGTTGAGGTGCCGGGTGTTCGCTTCGCTCAGCACCATGAAGAACTGGCTGCCGCCGGTGTCCTTTCCGGCGTGCGCCATGGACAGGGCGCCCACCTGATGGCGGCGGGGATTCCCAGCGGTCTCACACTTGATCTTGTAGCCCGGACCTCCGGTGCCGATGCGCCGGTCGCCTTCGGGGAGGTCGCGGGAGAGCGGGTCGCCCCCCTGGACGACGAAATCGGGAATCACTCGGTGAAACTTCACGCCGTCGTAGAAGCCCGAGTTGGCCAACTTCTCGAAGTTGGCAACGGTGTTCGGCGCCTCACCGTCGTAGAGTTCGGCGACGATCGTGCCGCGGTTGGTTTCAAAGGTGGCGGTCTTGCTCACGGGAATACCAGCCAGGGAAAGAAGAGAACTTCGCCGAGGATAAACTAGGCGTTTCTGGCGCGGCGCGGGAGTGATCGCGTGTGCCGGGCATCGAGATTGGAGGAACAGTCAAGGAACTCCCGGTCGGGCGAGCCAGCCGGAGTTCAATCAGAAGATCGCGCTGGGGCAGATGTCGGCGAGCACGCACTCAACGCATTTCGGTTTCCGAGCCAGGCAGACGCGCCGCCCGTGCTCGATGAGCAGGTGCGAGAGGATGGTCCACTGTTGGCGCGGAAAGAGCGGGGTGAGGCTGGCCTCGATCTTTTCCGCTGTGTTCGCCCGGGTCAGGCCAAGTCGTTGGCTGAGCCGCGTGACGTGGGTGTCGACGACGATCCCTTCGTTCTGGTCGAAGGCGTTTCCGAGAATGACGTTGGCCGTCTTGCGTCCGACGCCAGGCAGATTCGTGAGCGCTTCCATGGTGTGGGGCACCGCGCCCCCGTGCGTTTCCGTGATCGCAGCGGCCATGCCGATGAGGCTCTTGGCTTTGTTGCGGAAGAAGCCTGTGCTCTTGATGAGTGCCTCAAGGTCTTCACGACGGGCGTGGGCCAAGGCGTGCGGCGTGGGATATTTCTTGAACAGCGCCGGCGTGACCATGTTCACGCGCTTGTCGGTGCACTGCGCGCTGAGAATGGTCGCCACGAGGAGCTGAAACGGATTTTGAAAGTCGAGGGCGCAGTGGGCGTCGGGGTACTCTGCGAGGAGCCGGCCCAGGACCTCACTGGCCTGCCGTTCGAGCGCTGGGCCGCGCAGTGCTCCGCGCCGGACCCGGGACCTAGCCTTCGACACCGGCATGCTGCTTCAGCCGGTCCACGCACTCATGGAGCTGCTTCTCGGTGAGCTCGATTTCCTGTCTGGCGCCTTCTTTGTCGAGCAGGCCGGCTCGCATCGAGATGGCGACCTGGTTCAGGTAGCGAATCTTCGCGAGGACTTCGTCGGTGGCCCTGCGCAGTTGCATGAAGCGCCGCTTCTCGGCGAGCGCACGCCGGTAGCGCAGCGTGAGTTCGGTGGCGTTGAGCCGTTTGGCGAGCGCCAGCACCTCGTCGTGTGACCGGCCCGGCAGGGCGCCCCGGTCGGGAATGCCCGAGTCCTCCCAGCCATCGTCGGCGAACCAGAGGCGACCGACGTACTCGATGCCGTCGAACGCCACGCGGCAGGATACGTGCAGCTTCTGTCCGTCGGGTTCGATGGTCGTGATGTACGGCTGAATGACAGTGTCGGTCTGAGACATCGGGTCGTCTCGAAAGGGCCGTGCGGGCGAGCCGCGATCATGCGAGAAACTTACGCAGCGCCCCGAAGAGCGCCGCGGGCTGTTCGACGTACGGCACGTGTCCGCACGCTTCCAACGTCACCAACTCGGCGCCCGTCGCGCGGGCGCACGCTTCTGACGATGCCAGCGGGATCGGATCCTGCATGCCGTGCACGATCAACGTCGGGCAGCGGACCGCCGCCAACCGCCCATCGCGCACGAGATCGTAATCTCCCAGGCTTTCCCACACCGTTCGCTGCACGCGTTCCACGATCCGGAACGGGGTCAGGTCACGCGCTGCGTGCGGATCGGCGAAGTAGCCTGCCACACTCAACTCGAATGCCCGGTGGCGGTACCCCTGGGGATCCCGCTCCCGCAGGCCCGAAGCGACCAACTCGTCGCGCATCGCCTGGACCGCCGGAGCGGCTTGGCGCCGAGCGAACTCCGCCTCGAACTCCTCCCGAAATTGCCGTGAGATCGGAGCCGGGTCAATGAGCGCGAGCCGATCGGGGGCAGGCGAGGCGGGGTCGGACTCCGCGGCCGCCGCATACAACAGCGCCAACAGCCCGCCCCAGGAATAGCCGATGATGGTGGGTCGCGAGAGCGTGAATTCCCGGAGTACCGCCGCGAGATCAGCGACGTGAGTCTGCCACGTGATGGGCTCGCGATCGTCGGTCCGCGACCGGCCGCCGCCGCGTTGATCGTAGAACAGGAGTTCCCGATCGTGGGCGAGTTCGAGCATCTGCGGCAAGAGATATCTGTGGTCTGCTCCGGGGCCGCCGTGGAGCACCAGCGCGCGGGGGCCCACGTCCGGACCGTACGCTGTCCAGTACAGCGGAACCGGGGTGGTCGTCGTGAAACCGGAGGCGCGAGGAGGTGGAGGGTTCGGAGGCATGCTGGTGGTGGAGAATCCACACATCGTCGCGCGTCGTGACTCGAGTATAACAGAGGGGCCGGACGCGTGTGCGTCCGGCCCCTCTGTGCCGCCGACTACCCCAGCCTCAGTTACAGACCGGCTCGCCTTCGCCCGCGCTCGTGACCAGCGGGTTCGTGGTGTTGATGGCGATGGCGCAGGTGTGCCCGGTCAGCATCGTGTGGGTGATCGTCGCCGACCAATAGCCGGCGCCCACCGTGATCGTCGGCGCATTGACGCCCGTCGACTGCTTGAAGTTCATCGCAGTTTCGTTGGTCGTGTAGGCCGACGAATCGGAGAAGAAGGCTTCCTCAGCCGTAACCATGTTGCGGAGGTCCGACTTCATGGCGGTGATGTATGCCTTGTCCTTGGTATTCGCGAACTTCGGAATCGCAATCGCCGCCAGAATGCCGATGATGACGACGACGATCAGAAGTTCGATCAGCGTGAAGCCCTTGCGATTCTGCAACATGGTGGGGGGGTCTCCGAAATGGGAAATGGGGGGCATGACTAGTTGTTGCCCGGCAGTAGTGGTCGCGCCGTCGCTACCGGCAGCCCAGAAGGGCAAGAGGGGTGCCGTTCTTGAGACGTTTAGAACCCTTTGTTGGTAAAGAACTTACAATGATGTGATATAGATCACATTTGGCTAAGCCCATGCATTACGCGAGCTTCGGGGTAGAATGCCACGGCTGCGTCAGCTGAACTGCGACGCGATTCGGGCGGTCTGCACATGGAGGGCGACCGTGGTCGAGGGGTCGCGACCATAGCCGCCAGCGATTGTGATGGTCAGCGGGAGTCCCACCTCGCGACAGTGTTGGACCACCAACAGGTCGCGGCGCGCCAGCCCTTGCTGGGTGAGCGACAATCGGCCGAGCGCGTCGTGCTCGTGCGCGTCTGCGCCGGCGAGGTACACCACTAGGTCCGGGTGGGCACGAGCGATGACGCCGGGGAGGGCCGCAGCCAGCCGATTCAGGTATTCGGCGTCGTCGGCGCCGTCCGGCAGTTCCACGTCGAGGTCGCCGGCCACCTTGCGGAACGGGTAATTCCGACCTCCGTGCATGCTGAAGGTGAACACCGATGCATCGCCGGCGAAGATGGCGTGGGTTCCATTGCCCTGGTGTACGTCGAGATCGACGATGGCGGCTCGCTCGATCTGCCCGCGGTGCTGCAGGGCACGAATGGCCACGGCGACGTCGTTGAACACGCAGAAGCCTTCGCCGTGGTCGGGGAACGCGTGGTGCGTGCCGCCAGCTAGGTTCATGCTGATTCCGAAGTCGAGCGCGTGTCTGGCCGCCTCGCAGGTGCCGCCCGTGGCCCGGTACGACCGCTCGACGAGCGCCGGTGACCACGGGAACCCCAGCCGCCGCACTTCCGCCGCGGTAAGCGCGCCGCGGGTGAACCGCTGCACGTAGTCGGGCGTGTGCACGCGCAGGAGATCGTCTGCGCTGACGCGGTCGGGTTCGTGCAGGCGGTCGGCCGGCACGATGCCCAGATCGAGTACCCGCTGGCGAAGCAGTTGGTACTTGGCGATCGGAAACCGGTGCCCCTCGGGGAGCGGAAAGGTATATCGCGCGCTCGACCAGGCGTGGAGCGTCACACAGCGGCGGTAGCCGGCACCGCGCCGGCTACCCTCCTCGCTTGCTGAGCGTGACGCGCAACGTGACGCGCGCTCCGTCGCGCACCACGACGACCTGGACCACGTCGCCCGGCTTGTGGCTGTACAGCGCTGCCGAGTAGGTCTCGAGATCGGTGACTTCCTGGCCGCCGAAT
>Ga0307373_10008139_pt1 | contig 16078 bp, 16 predicted proteins | sample OX2MG_FD_202534 | JGI IMG/M metagenome (GOLD analysis project Ga0307373, IMG submission 202534) | Soil microbial communities from Risofladan, Vaasa, Finland - OX-2 | ecosystem: Environmental > Terrestrial > Soil > Coastal area > Acid sulfate soil | place: Finland: Risofladan, Vaasa | collected... | reverse complement strand
GTAGAGGACTGCGGCGACTACCAGAAATGCCACATTTCCGAACGCCAGTGCGGCGATGGCAGACACCACTGTGGCCGCCGCCAGCTTGAGAAGCAGCCATGCGGCCCTCCAGAGGAGGAGAAGGGCCATTACGACCCTCCTCCTTATCGCGTGGGAGTCGCGCTCTATGCGCCGCCTCAGCTCCCTGGCCGCGTCTGGCGCGGCTATCTCAGTGGTATCCATCATAGCACCACGAGGGTCCTCTGACCCTCCGGTTCAGGTTCCTCGGGCTTGGGCTCGGGTTCGCCCCTCTCCCTCTCGCTGATCCTCCTCTCCATGAGGTCCAGGAAGGCCCTGACCGTCTCGTCCATTATGTGCTCCCTGTTGGCCAGGCCCCACTCCAGGGCATCCGCGTAGGCGGACAGCTCGCGCCGCCTCTCCTTCTCTTCCATGGCCTCACCCCATCCTCTGCGCCACGTAGGCGCCGAGCAGCTTGGCCACCTTGTCCCTTGACGCCCTGAACCCCCTCTCTTGGTCCAGCCTGGAGAGCCAGCACTCGACGAGGTCGCCAGTATGCGATTCTGCGACCTCCCTGCCGAAGAACTCCCTGAGGATGGCGTAGGCGGTGTTGTGCACCCCGCCGCCGTAATAGCCCCAGGTGAAGCTGCTGTCGTCCGGCATGCCATTGTCAGTGTTGCGCCAGTTGCGCACCCTGGTCCTGCCTTCGGAAGAGATGATGTAGATGGGCTCGTGCCACCCTGTTGCCACTATGATTGCGGGCCCTGCGGCCCCTGATTCGTTGGCCATGGGCTCACCCCTTCTTCTGGGACTGCTCCCAGCGCATCTGCTCCTCTAGGATGTGCCTTATCAGGGCCCCCTTCTTGTAGCCCTTCTCCACCTTCGCGTTCAGCCAGCCGTCGAGCTGGCCGTCTATGTAGATCGTAGCCGTTTTAGTGTAAGTCTTCTTCAATCAATCACTTGAGGGGCTTTCCTTCGCCCCTCAATATGTATTAGTGCGGATACCTGCCGGTGAAGTGTCCGGTTTGGGGGTGTGCCCTCTCTCGAGACTAACAATAGGACTCGGCATTAGAGATAGGGACCCAAGGAAAGTTATGCTAAGTCTCTTATAATTGCTATACGATTGATATGTATGGGGGTTGGAGAGAAAGAATTGGAAGGAATAACCGCCGATTTAAGAAGGTATGACAGGCGTCGGCCCAATAGACGAAGATAAATTGAGGTAATTTTCTGGCAGAAACTATTGATGAAAACTATAAAGATTATTCAGAACTTAGAGAAAAGTATCTTGCTTTTATTAGAACATCACTCATATTACTTAAAGACCTAGCTTCTAAGGAGAAAATACCAAATGAAAAGGAAAAACTATTTATCCAAAGGGACCAATATAAAAATATAATATCTTTCGGAAGAAGCGAATTCTTACCCGAAATAACTATATTCGCTCAGATAAAGTATTTACAAATTAGACCGCTTAAGGAGCATGATGAATGTCTGAACACGTTTATAAAACTAATTAGAGCGAAGAAAAGCCCAAAGCTGGATGCAAATCATCAATTTAATGAAATGTTTAGTGCAAATTTCGTTTTTACATTTCTATATCACTACTTAGATAGGAAAGAAAGTTTTGAGTTCGACGAGGGACTATTCGATGAGTTATATTATAGACTTGTCGATTTCTATTTCATGCCAAGTAATATGGTAAAAGCAAGCGCACCTATTCTTAATTTAAAAACTGATTATACACTCGATATAATAGAATTAGAAGAAGGACTAAGAATTAAAAGGGTATCTGATGATGAATTCAGGAAACTTTTTCAAATATCAGAGCAGAACCTTACAAAATCAATATCTACAATAGAACTAATCAACATAAATTTTATAATAGAAAAATTGTATTCAAACAGGGACGAAATAAACTGGATAGAAGTTAAAAAGATATTTGATATGGTTAACATAGCTTTTAGGTTAATCAAAAGCGGAAATATCGGATTCAATACGGTAATATTGGAGACCAAAGGCTGGCCCGAAGAATGGCAAAATTGGTCTATTGCACCAGCGCATAATATAGTACCTGAAGCACCGGTTGTTGTAGTTAATAACGATGATGTGCAAGAGATTATTAGGCTATGGTCTCTTATAAAAAATAATTGGGAAAAGTTTTCTATTGCTATGCGTAGGTTCAATTATGCAGGTGAAAGAGAAAATGAAGAGGATAAATTACTTGATTATGCAGTCGGGCTTGAATCATTATTTAAAATTTCTACCGGATATGGTGTGGCAACAAGAGTAGCACAATTTGTAGGAACCAATCGAAATACTAAATACCAAATCTTCGATAAAGTTCGTTCGGCATATGAATTAAGAAATAGTCTAATACACGGTTCTAGTGGAATCAGTGAAGCTAAAGTAAAAGCAGTCAATAAGAATTTAAGAGAATATCTTGTCGAGGCTATCAAAAAATTCCTGAAAAGAATAAATGTGCCTAATAGCTCTCATGATAGTATAATCGGGTCTGAGGAAAAGCTAATGTTTTCTGATTGAACTGTCCATGCTGCAGTTGTGCCCTGGGTATCTGTTTTGTATTGTTGATTTCCGTTCTTGCCATTCCCTCACACAAGCCTGGTGGCCTCGCCTCCGCCCCCTCTGATGCCATCATCGATAGGCTTTGCCATCCAAAACTTATAAAAGCATCCCCTAACAATTAGAAGCGTTGATTGAACGGCTGAGGAGCACGTTGAGGCGCACAAGGCGCAGAAGAAGAGCAACACCAAGACACTGATGATTGTCGCTGCGGTAGTGATAATAGCGATAGTGGCAGTCGTAGCGGGCCGCTACCTTCTCTCGCCAAGCATATCCGCACCTAGTGCCCCCACCTCAACATCACACGGCGCGCTTCCCGCAGCAATACTCGGCTTCAGCCAGAACGCCAGCCAGACCCAGTATGCCACGGCTGCCGGCCTGACCGAACAATCAAAGGCACTGAACGACACGATGACTGCCTCGTTCATCACGCTGTACGAAAACGCCACCCTACAAATGGTTATGGGAGGCCTATACTTTACCAACCCTTATAAGGCCGAGGCATACGCCCTGAGCTACTATCAGTACCAGACCACCAACTACTTCCCCATCGACGCGGCCAACAAGACCCAGATAATCCTATGGCGCGGGCTCAACTTCAGCACCAACGGCTGGACTCGGGTATACACCTACTCCAACCTGATGGTCAACGCGACCCTGTACGACCTAGTGGTAGTCAACGGCTCCATGGTCTGCCAGATGGGACTGATCCCAAGAGCAATGAACGCCAACACTACGGCGCCCAAGTTCTACCAGAACGTGCAGAGGGCACAGGCCCAGACCATGTTAGAGAACGCATCCGTATACTGCTTCGCGGCGATGCACCAGTGAGCACTCAGTCCTTCTATTCCGCTAATGGGGCTGTGGTTCACAACTTATAAAAGCGTTGAGTTCTTCTATCCACCTCCGAACGCATATAGAAGTTGGTTAATCGGGTCAAGGTTCGCTAGGACATATATTATCCAATTCTACCATAAGGTAAGTAGCAGTTTCTGTTACTGGAGTGCACCCTTGTGAAATTAGATATTGTGACACGTTTATATTAGGTCCAGGTATCTCAGTCCGTGCACTGGACGGGCAATATGATTCAATCACCGGACCGCTACCTATGTAATCCCCATAATAGGTGTAGGAATTGCCAATCAACAGCTGCCAATGGAGCGGGTCGTCCACACTCAATTGAGAAGCATATGCTGCAGGCGAACCGGAAGGGAATAATACTTCTTCCGCAGCATATATCCCATAATCCTCATCGTCCTGTGTCACACCATAATGACTTATTTCATAATTCGAAATTTGCGAATTGAATCTTATCTGTGCAAATTGGCTCAGAGCCGGGCAATAGTTATATTGGCTGCCGCGTTCGGCGCTGATATTTTCGAAAAACTGAGTCGCCCATAGATTATTCTGGGCAGCCTGTGATATCGTTGTGGTACTGATTGTGCTGACTGATGTAACTGTGGAGGTGGACGTTGTAGTGGTATTCACAGGCGCGTGATAGGCCCATTGGTTATAGCTTTCGGCTTGGCTTTGGGAGGATAGGTAATCAACCCCCTTGTTTAGACCGCTGGCCGGGACATTTGTTGGGACTGAGTAATACCCAGGTCCCTGCCATTCAAGCGTATTGTTGGGATTCGGCTGATATGGGTTCGATTGCATGCCTATCTGTGATATCGTAGTCTGAATAGTGCTGGTCACATTGGCTGAACTGTTCCCATTCAGATTGATGTAAACAAAAACGCCTAATATCAAGGCTATCACAATAACTACCACAGCAGTTACGCCCTTCCTCCTGCCATTCTCATGCCCAGATTTTGGATTGGGTTGGATATGTATAACTCCGCTATTGGGGATTCGATTGATGGATGAACCAGCTCCTTTAAAGAATGGCCTTGCACACTGACATGAACTATACCTGCATCTTTGGGTATATTCTATATACCCGAATTCGCCTGGATCATCGCCATCCTCTCCAGGTTGAAGTCCGGGATTGTAATTCCTATGCCACCATCTCCCGTGGCGTTTTATTACGTTATGACCACAGTTATAGCATTTGGTCTGCCATGGCCTCCTGTGCCTATATCTACGTCTTCCCATATCCTCAGTGTAATAAGTTTCTCGCGCTCATTTTATCCCCAAGGTTCATCCTTGCTCGTGTCATAGCACATATTTCAGGATAACTACTTTCGATGCTTAACTATGTAATTTAAAATAACATCAGCTATGATGCCTACGAGAATACCAAAAGCACCTATCATCATCCCTCGTAGAAATCTTTTATTGTTGGATATGGCATAATACATTAACGTTCCACAAATAAGGATATATGCGATATCTGCAAGATAATAGATTATAAGTCCTATTACACTTATTGAGAAAATAAGGAAAAATGATATGAAAATGCCCATAATAAGTCCGATTGCTATTCCTGCAAGAGAAAACGGGCGTTTTACGGCATTGTCTTTAGCCATACTCCTCGACCTCTGAAGATGACCACCTGCTTTGCCAATTTTTCCGTCTTTTTTGAGCTGCCCTTTTTGCCAATAATAAAGCCATATTGAGATGAGTATGTAGATTATGGCCGGTATAAAGATACCAATACTAAAAACAAGTAAATAGAATAACACTCCGGCAATGAAAGTAATTGCAAGAACTTCTCCGACATCTGACCAGTTGAGCTCCTCAACACTATGTTTTTTGCGGTGAACGTAGGTAGCAAAGAGACCAATGAGTAGAACTACTATAGCAGTTAACAAAGCCGCTATGATAAAGATGACAGTGAATACCCAAGGGCTGGTTTTTTGCGCTTTTGGCATGAATAATTACCTTTTAGCTATAATTTGCAGTTATTGGTGTCATATTTGTATATTTTATACCTATATAGGTTACTGAAAATGCCATGTTTATTGGATAACTGTTGTAATTCGTTAGGGAGATATTTACAATTCCTCTTGACACAGGCGCTAAATAGGTGGCCGAATAATTTAATGGATACAACCCCCAACCTGTAATTGTCGGCCTCGAAGTAGGACAGTTATAAGTTCCACCGTATATAGAAAATGTGCATACAAAGGGTTTTATAATTCTGGTATAATATGTGGAGAGATCATCAGAATAAATTTGAACACCATATGTTCCTACCAATGGCGATTGGATATTGCCGTGCAGTGAGCTTGTGACGTTGTTTATTTCAATAATAAAGTATCCATCATTTGGCACATTAAAACTCACATTATAAGTCCCAGCTGTTGTGTAATTATTGTAAAGCCCATAAGTTGCATTATAAAAACGATAGCTTGCTGCATAATGTGGGACTACTACACTATTATTATAAAGTTGTTTTATGTACGGATGCGAAAGGTTATACTCAAGTGAACTATAGTTAGATTGTAATGAGGAATATTTAGATTCTAGGGCCTCATAAGTTGGGCTTAATGTTGGTTGCGAAAGATTATATTGCAGTATAGTAAAATTAGATTTCAATGCAGCGTAGTTAGATTGCAGTGATGCATAGTTAGATTGTAGGGCCTTATAGGCTGAGCGCGATGTGCTACCTGATGCATAAACAATAAAAAACGCTATAATTAAAGCCACTATAATGGCTATCATGCCTATACGTGCTACTTTTGTTAATTGATCCCTATCGTTACCGAGTTCACGTGGCTGCTTGTCTATCTTTTGACCCCTCCTAGCCATAATAATGATTAAGAGGATAGATAATTAATCTTTTGTGCAGGGGTCCAAAGCTCACGTCTTGAACGCCCTCCTCAATCCTCTCTCGCTTATCCCAAGTGCCGACGCTACAGACGCCTGTCCTACTCTGACTCTCGTATTCTTTGCGGCCAGATACACGGCCGCGGCGGCCAGTACTCTGGACCCGCGCCTGCCCAATCCTCCCCTTTTGATTATCTTATCCATCCTCCCAATCGCAACTCCGCTGATGGCTATGTCGATGTCCAGCAGCCCCACCGTCGCGAATATGAGCGCCACTGTCTCCAGCCTCAGGGGCGTTTCCCTGAGACCCAACTTTTCCGTTACCACAGCGTAGTAGTTGTCTACGGTCTTCAATGGCACATTCACAGCGTCGGACAACAGTTTCTTGTTTATCCTGATGCCCATATCCAAGTAGGCGGCACGTGCAACGGCCGCTGCCATGCCGTTTACGGCTCTCCCACGCGTAATCCCCTCCCTGTAGCACCTCCTCCAGAGGAGGGCGGAGTACACCCTAGCCTGCATTGGCAGGCGTAGCCTGCCCCAGATGGGCTGGAAGTCCCCCAAGGCCCTGGAGTAGCTCTCCTCTACCTGGCTGCTCCTGAAGGCGCGGCCTGCGCCCAGATTCTTGTAAGGATATAGCCAGCCAGTTATCTCCCTTTTGGGCCTCTTGGCCCCCTGTATACTCTCGGAATCGAATTCAAAGAGGCCGTCCTTTAGGTCAGCCAGCTTCTCCTCCACGACCGTGCCACATCGCTGGCAGTAGAGCTCTGCTAAGGAGGCGTCGACTACAAGGGCACCCTTCCTGCACCTAGGACAGCGCATGGTAGGATAATGCAGGTTCGTTATAAAAATAGAGATGTAGCGTTTACGGTTTGACGTAGCCGCCGGCCTGCTTCTGGCGTTTCTTCTCCTCAAGCTCAGCCTTCAGCGCCTTGATTTTCTCCGTGAGCGCCTTCCAGTGCATCTCATAGGTCATTGTGGAGCCCTTCAGGTCGTAGACCGGGGGATCCGTAGGTATCGGCGTCTTCCTCGCTTTACGCACAGTCACCTTCAGCCCTGTCTCAGGGTCGTAGGTGGAGGGGTTGCTAGTGTCCAGCGTCAGGCGGGCGGGTTTTGGGGGCTTGTCCAGGAGGAACTCGCCATCGGAATCTGCAAGGTAGAAGCGACCCTCCCACCCGTCGCGCATACGCTCAAGCTTCTTTATCTGCAGCTGCAGCCGGCGTATTGCGCGCCTGTCCTCTGCGTTTGTCACGATAGGATATGGGAGTGGAACATAAAACTCTTGCGCCGCACTCCGTCAGAAAAGCAGAATAGGGCGGCTTTCGCCGCCCGTGCCGTGATTTGGAAGAAACTCGGCGATGATATTGCGCAGTAAAGGTTCTTAAGCTTTTACGTCATTACCATATCTTGTAGTAAAGTATATATACCCATTCCTTCACAATACTGGCACAGAAACGCGTAGGACCAGACGCTATACAAAATTGGTAGGGCAACTCGCCCTGCGGCAACGCCACTCGTGCTAGTGATTTGGATGAACAAGAAACAAGGCAGAGCCGGAGGCAGGAAGAAGTATGACAGCCCAAAATCCCTTGACAAAGGACTGGAGGAGGTGCTCAAAGGATTGGGCCTGGCTGGAGGCGCAGGGAAGAGCGAGAAAAGTTGCTGGTGCCTCAGGAACGGCTACGAGGAATGCCTGGGGGAGTACCATGACGGATATCCGGATGGGGATGAAGGATATCTGGAGTACTTCGGCGAGGCATGACCTCGGCCTTTCCAGTAGGCGCATAGCATGGACTTGCTACAACCCATGCACACAGGCAGGATGGAGGCCATACAGACAGAACTTTCGGAACGTGGGCAGCACCTCGCCCACATATCGTTTTATCTAGAATATTCCTGCATGACGCGCTCCTTGATTTTATCGTCTACGATAGGGAACTGAGAGAGTATGTGCCTCAACTCCACTTCGGTTATCCCGTATAGCTTAGCTACGAGGGCGTCTATCTTCGCCTTCACCACCTCTCTATCTTGGTCATCGGTCACCGGCGACACCATGCCCGCCTCGTTCTTGAGTGATTTGAATTCATTGGTGACTGCCGTAAGCTGTACGACCTTTTTAACTATAGAATTGAATAATTCCCCCTCGTTGAGCCTAGGGACTGGTAATTCAAGGAAATAAAACATGTTGACATGTGCGCTAACTTTTTGTCGTACAAGGTAATCTAGTACGAAACTGTCCAAGACGCCGCACAGATAACACAAAGATTTATTACTGGTAGTCCTTATGATATTAATAGTATTGCCGCAGATATACCCTGGCGGAATTATTGCTGCTACTAGAGTCCGATGGTCTGTTGACCTTGCAACATCCCTAAAACCTATAAAATATTCGTTATGGTATATATTTTCTGATTTTAAATTCGCATAAACGTCCTTTTCGTCAATATAATATCTTGGTGTTGGTGCCTCCTTCCATTCTTTGGTGTACTGGTGGATGTTCTTGCCTTCTAGCAGTGGCAACCCACCTGAATTTTTATTCTTAAATAAATGACTATCGTTCGTCATATGAAATGCACTTTGTGTCCTGATGTTCCATGCGCCATCAACTTTATCCATAAGATGCGGGTACTTCAGCATCTTCTTTACTATTGAGTAGTCCAGCGGGGATTTTATCTCAGTTATGTTCCATGAGATGGGATTAGCTTTCTTAATGAAGGCCACATCCAATATTGTGGGATTACTGATGGCCTTCTCTAAATCCGCATGCGTGTGCAAAAAGAAGCCGCACGAGAAGCTCGTTGATTTCTTGCCCTTTTTGAACGTTAACAATGTCGGCTTGTAACTTTTATGAACATCTGGAAAAAGTCCAGGCTGACGGTTTTCGAATCCATAGATGCTCTCTATTTTGCATCTATCAAAAAGCATGGTGCGCAATCCTTTGGCGCCGAGATCGGTATATACGCCGCTTGGCACAACTATGCCTGCAACGCCCTCGTCCTTAAGGAGCTGGTACGATTTCTCTATAAAAAGCTTGTACAGGTCCAGGTCACCGGACACGTTCTTCCCCATGACCTCAGCAGATTGGAATTCAAAATTCTTCTTATCTCTGAATAGCGCACTGAGTGCTTCATAATGGGCGTTATAATCATTCCACTGTTTCCTGAGGAGAGGTCTCTTCGACAAAAGCGATTGTATCACTTTTTTGGCCTCCTGCGTTGGTAGAGATTTGAATCCAGAGTAGTGAGGCTCGAAAAATTCCTGCGAGTTTGGTTTCCACTTCTCCCATGGGGGGTTCGTCACCACCACGTCGAACCCACCCTCCTCGTAGACGGTGGGAAACCTGCGCTCGAACATGAACGGATCCCCCTCGTATTCTTCGTCTGTCACAAGGCTGTTCGCCGCTATGACGTGCAGCTTGGGCAGCATCTTCGGGTTGGTGGCGGCTCTTATGAATAGGTTCAACCTAGTGAGTTCTGCCGCCCTCTGGTCTATGTCTATGCCATAAAGGCAGTTCTCCATTACCTTATCGAGGAAGGACTCCATACCGTTTTCCGTATCGGCGCCGAACGATGCCTGGCGTGCCGATGGATTGTCTTTGTACCATCGCTTGAATTCCTCGTAGGCGCGTATCAAGAACGTGCCTGATCCGCAGGCGGGATCCAGGACCCTTATCGCAAGCGCCTGTTCCGCAGTTTTGCACTGCTCCAGCCTCTTCCCAAGCGTGTTCTTGACCAGGTAATCCACAAGGAACTGCGGGGTGAAGTAGACCCCTGACCTCTTCCTCTCGAACATCTCCTCCTTGGTCTCTATCATATCCTTCTTGATGTGCGTCCTGTAGGACAGGTACTCCTCGTAGACATGGCCCAACACATCGATAGGTATGGCATCGAAATGGTACGGCAGGCCGTTGCTATCAGCGTAGAATGAGCGTAGCGTGTCCACGAAGTCCTCGTTCTTTATCCTCAGGTCGTTGAGCCCGTTGCTCTTGAATATGTTGCTGTCGTACCTCTTGCTCATCTTTATGAAGAACGGCACTATGTATTCGTCGTAAAGCTTGACCCGCTTGTCACTCGCCTCCCACCGCTCCAGCTCCCTCCCGAGCTTGTGATCCTCGTCCACGCCATTATCCTCGAGTATCCTCGAGAATATTATCCTGTCGAACAGTAGCTGCACGTCTGCATCTATGAGATCGGCGGCATTAGGCACCTCGTACAGCCTCCAGTTCTGCTCATAGATGCCTTTTATCATCCTCTTGCGCAGCCTCAACAGATTGTCGGTGAGGAGCCTCTCTATGCTGGCCGATTCCCTCCACTTCTTGTGCCTCTTGGCGTATTCATCGAGCCTGTCCTGCAGGCAGCCGTCCCTGGACATCAGCAGCATCTGCGCCCTCTTTTCTGGATCGTCAAGATCCGCTGCAAGGTCAATCTGCTCGAAAAGCTCTGCCGCGTCTATGTCAGGATAGAAATCGGAGTTGAATACACGTATCTTGTGGAAGTTGGTCAGCACCACCCATCTTGCCCCGCCGTTTTTCCCGTATTCGATTGCCTGTGTCGCCCACTCGGGCTTGTCGAGGTCTCTCGCAAACTTCTTTACCTCCGCATACATACTGGGTTTGAGTTGCCCCGTAATCCTGAAGCTGTAGTCTACCCTATCCGAGGTCGTAGCCCTCTTTATCTTTTTCTGCGAGGTGACCTCCTCGCCAAGGGTGTCCCACCCAAGTATCCTGAAAAACTCGAGCACGTAGTCCTCGGCCTTCGGTTCGGCTGCCGCCTTCTTGTAGCCCGGACTCAGCCCTTGGTACTTTGATAGCAGCTCCTTTATCTTGTCAAAAGCACCAGATTCTGTACTCATAAATATACCTTGTCGCAGTATTAACGATATCAATCAGCTATTATAGATTGTAGACGAATAACTTTATATTAGGCATTGTTAATGGCTCAGAACTTCCAGCCCTCCATCTGGAAGAGACCATCCAAGTCGATAGACTCTATGCCGTAATCCTTTGCCACGGAGGGTATCTTGAGCCTCTTCGGGTCTTTCGACTCCTCCGTAACAATAGTTACCTTGTAGTGTCTCAGCTTCCTTTGCCTCTGCTTTTTCTTATATGCGGCCAATGCCACCACATATGGGTCGGCATGGTTCTTCGCGCTGTTTATGTCGACCCAATTGGGATGCGAATTCTCTATGTCCCTTAATATTTCCAATTCTCTAGAAGAGATGTCAACGAATAGGGCGTCGTGCGCCTTGGCCCACCTGAAGATGCGGTCGTCCTTTGCCTTCAGATCATTAAGCACTGCTTTTGGAGCCGAAAGTCTTCCCTCCTCTATCAATCCTTCCATATTTGCCCACAGGCCTACAAAGACAGAGCGGTTGAAAGAGGCCAGCCGGATTAGGGAGCTAGTGTCTATGACATAGGAGTTGCCGCCCACCCCCTCACCTTTCCAATGCGGCTTTCATCTTTTCAAGTCCCTCGATTTTCACAGATAGGTAATCTAGAGCCTCGGAGGTTGATATTCTCCTTTTCGCCTCCCCCTTCAGCACCAAATCCACGTATCTGAGTCCAAGTTCTGAAATACTTTTCTTATATCCTGGTACGCCTCCTTTCTGCTTTGCTCTTTTACCTGATGACTTTGCTATGGCCACATCGGGGGTTCTCTTGAAGATGTTTTCTAGTTCAGAAGCCTTGGGGCCGCTCAATAGCCCATCAGACTTTAAGCACACAAAAACCATGTGCTTGCTTACATGGAAGTGGCTTGCGATGGCAGCTATATCCTTATAAGTAATCCTCCCCGAGAGCCCCCTGCGGCCTACAAAGCCCTGCAATTCACTTTTTGGGACAAGCAAGGAACGTGCGAACCTATTGCACCAGACCTCAAGACCATTAGCACTGTTGACTGGCTGCTCTATGTCAGCGCATACCCCGGGATTATCAAGCAGTAGGTGCGCATACTCATGGAAAAGGGTAAACAGCCGCCTCTCAGGCATGTCTTTTGAATTCAGCAGTATTGCCGGTGCTTCTTTGTCGATTAGAGAGAGCCCCTGCACCTCATTTATTGGGCCGCTGTATTGGAATACGAATACACCTCTATCCTCTATCGCCGTCCTGAATCTTCTAAGCGCTTCTGCTGCGTCTCTATATTTTGTCTGCTCCTCTATCTTTATCCCTAAGTTGGCCCTTTCGCGCCTCGCAATCTCTTCTGGAGAATCGCTCAGCTTGGCCCTGCTGAATACTGGAGCCTGGTTTTCCACATTCTCTATCAATTCCCTCGATATCCTTTGCAGATTCCTTACCTTGCGTATCGCAAGCCGCACGGCGGGGCTCAGCTCCGCCTTCCCGCCGCTCTTTCTGAAGTAGGGCGGGGCTTTGGGTTCTTCGGGAGGTCTATCCAAAAGAAGCGCGATCGTAGGCCTTTTGAATGCATTTGCAAGCTTTTCGAGCGCAGCAAACGGTATTTCGCTTGGCTTTTCCTCCCATTCCCTAATCGTTGCATTGGGGAACTTTGTCTTATTTGACACGTCGTCAATCGTATACCCTATGCTCTCTCTTGCCCACTTTAGTACCTCTGGATTAATAGCAATCATCGGAGTTGTCATACGCCACACCATGAAAAACAGATACCCCTTATAATCATGAGACTTTGAATTTAAATATCTTTCTTGAACCTCACATTCGGGCGCTAGGTGAACCACAAGAGCATCCAGTCCACTCCCCTGCCCCTATGTCCAGCCTCATGTGCCATCTCATCTGATGGTGATAGGATAGTTCATAATAAGAGCTTTGCTTCGACCTCGTTAAAAGCAGAATAGTGGCTTCCGCCATCGTCTGCCATAAGCACAAGTTGCACGTCAGGCACATCTACAGCAAGGAAGTTTTAAATACCGTAGATTTTGCCTGCATGCCCTCACCTCCCCTAGGCTCCCTTACCTGCACCTTGGGCAGCGCATGGTAGGAAATTGGGTATATGATTAGTCATTTCGGCAAAAGGATGAGTCCAGAAACGGTGCGTAACATTGCAACTCTGTTTCCTATTGAGATGCTACTTTCTGCATAGAAACAGTTGTGAAACGTTCAAGAAAAGCTCTAATCTACAATTTCTCCAAATCTAGGATAAATTCAAGTTGTTTATCTATCAGTGTAAATTTCTTAAATAGGTTACAATACAAATACATTATTCCTTTCTCGCTCAACGCTTCCAGCTCAGTAATTATTTTTGGAAATCTTGCTATAGTATCATCCACGCCATACTTTGCTATACTTATGCCCAGCATAAAACTCAAAATTGTCGAATCTTCAAAGGCCGTTATGTTTCCCAAATCTTGTGTTCCACCTCTTTTATCTCCCACTTTTTCGCAATCTACGACTTCCTTTAATCTATTTTCTTTTTCGAGTTTGTACCCAACAGCCATTCCAAGAAGTGCAATCTCTTGTTTGCCAATATCAAACTCTTCCCATGCTTTTAGCATTGGTACAACATATTTTTCGTCTACATTCTTGCTTATAGTAAAGTGGCTTTTCACATGCTCTTTCACAAAAGAAGTCACATCTCTGCTCATATAATCACTTTTTAATTTCTTCTATATAACTCTGTTTTGTCTTTATATCATTCTTAATCAAAAATCTATTTGATATGTGCTCTTTAGCTAAGTCGCTAAATATGTCATATTTGTTATCTGCAACGAACAAAATTACTTGTGAATTTTGGAACATATCACCCATTTCACCAGCTATCTTCTCAATTCGTTTAGTATCCACGTCTGCAATCGGATGATCCATTATTACAAAAGGTATAGGCAGCTTCGACCTTGCAACTCTATCAATTATTCTCGAAAACGCAGCAACCAAAATGATACCTTTTAGTTGGGTCTGTCCTCCAGAAAAATATGGCATATCTTCTCCAATCTCTTTAAATGTAAATATCACCTCATTATTGCTTATGACCTTTCGCTCAAATCTGAATTTAGACAATTTCTCATTCGCTGATAAAAGGGTATTTATCTCTGCTTCCAATAGTTCTGAAAATTTCTCTATTGCCTGTTTACTAAATGCACTTATTATAGAGGATAGAGCGTCGGTTATTTCCATATTCTTTAAGAATATACTTTTTTCATTTTGCTTCCCACCATATTGAATTATTTTGTCATTAATTGCTTCCTTCCTATTCTGCAATTCATCAATTTCCTTCTTTGCCGTATCCATTCTGGCCTCGTATAGCTTAATCTGACTATCGAGCCACTGAATCTTTTCTATCGGATTCTGCACCATCTCCTTATCAATATCCTTGTTTTTACTTGTTATTGCAGTTATATCTCTATCCAACTTGTCACTCTGTTGCCCATATTCCTTCAATTTTTTGTTTCCTTCATCAATTAGCTCCCGTTTTTTCTTATTAATATTTATTCTGTACTCCAACTTCGACATCAAATCTGTTAAAAATTCTTTTTCGTTTATCTTTGCTATTTGAGGTATCCTTTCTTCTATATGTTTGTGTGCATCGCTTCCTCTTCCCAAAACAGTCCCACAAATACAAACTCCATCCTTAAGTAATCCTCTAAGAAAAGTTTCTTTTACTTCAGGTGGCAAACGTTCATTTTTTACTTCATCTACTACAGATATTTTCTTTATCGCATCATTAATTATTCCGTTCGCATTCAATAAATAAGCATTCTGCAAAATTTCCGTTGCCATATTCTTAGATTCCATACCCGCCATTTTCCCAATTATATCCCGTTCAGCTTTAAGCTTCTCATATTTAGCCTTCATTTGCGTAAGCTCATAAGTAGCCTTCGCCTCCTGTTCAACGTCACCTTTCTCCTTTCTAAATTTAGTTAATTCCTCTTCTATTTCTTTAAGGTTTCCTTTACCTCGATTTATTTCATCGGTTACATCCTCTAATTCCTTATATCTCCCTTTCAGTTCGGTGGTTATAGTATCCGACTTCTGCGCTTCTTTAGAGTAATCAGAAGATATATCATCAAGAACAGTTTCTACAGTCTTAAATGTATCAATTCTAAACAGCTTATTAAATCCATGATTAATCTCTGCGTCAAATTCAGTCTGCTTAAGATATTCCCCGTCAAACAAATAAAAACTGGCCAACTCTTCAGGCACTAATATATAGGATAACAGTTGATTAGGGTCTGAGTATGGCTGTAATGTCCCATTTTTATTATATACCTCGACTTTAGGCGGGTCATTAAAAACAGGATTCGATCTCCCTTTTATAAACTTTGCTTCACGTTTTATAACGATAGTGTCCATTTGTGGTAATTCTGGTATCTTTATAGTCATTCTGACAGATACTCTCGTAGCTCCAGAACTATCGTATGAGTCTTGGTTCGGTATTGGTTTTTCCTTTGTTTTCAGTTTTGTTTTCAGAAGTTCTTGGGTTTCTTTTCCATATAAACACCAACCCATAGCATTTACTAAACTTGTCTTCCCCGCCTCAGTCTCACCCGTTAAAAGAACTATATTCCTTTCAGAACCGGTTTTAAATTTTAGATTTAGATCTTTATAGCATCTGTAATTTTTAATAGAAATATCTTGTATGAACATATTATCCTTCCTCTATAACCGATTTGAGTTTCCTTCTCATTTCTCTTGTATCTGCAATAAGTCCTTTATTGCTAAAATCAAATACCAACGCAAAAAGAGTGTTAGCTCTCTTTTTTACAATTTCTTTTATCTCTGTGTCTTTAATCTTGTCAGCCTCCTCAGCAACCACATCTAAGAAAATATCTTTTTCCATATCATCTTTAATCTGCATTTACTCCTCCTCTAGCTCTC
>Ga0307373_10008130_pt1 | contig 16092 bp, 16 predicted proteins | sample OX2MG_FD_202534 | JGI IMG/M metagenome (GOLD analysis project Ga0307373, IMG submission 202534) | Soil microbial communities from Risofladan, Vaasa, Finland - OX-2 | ecosystem: Environmental > Terrestrial > Soil > Coastal area > Acid sulfate soil | place: Finland: Risofladan, Vaasa | collected... | reverse complement strand
AGCAAGGGAGCCGACTAATGAGTGCTCAGCGTGCGCCTGTCACTGGTTACCGTTAGGGTGACAGCGCACGGTGAAGGGAGCGTCTGGGATGACTGCCCTGCCTGACTGGATGGATCTGCCCAACGGCTTGGGCACCGAGGAGTACGAGGCACTGCCGGAGGATATCTGCCGCCGGATCGAGGTTGTCGACGGAGCCATCATCGTGAACGCTGCCCCGCGCCGCCTGCACCAGGACATCTCCCGCCGCCTCGCCAACATCCTGGAGGCAGTGTGCAGGCCGGCGCTTGCGGTGTCCACGGACGTGGATCTGCGCTTGCGGGACATCCCGCTGCTGAACCGTCGCCCCGACGCCGTGGTTTATGACGCTTCGCTTCCCGACGACGCGGTGCTTCGCCCGCAGCACTGCGTGCTGGTAGTGGAAGTCATGTCACCGGGTTCGGTGACCACCGACCAGACCGACAAGCCGGCGGAATATGCTGCGGCCGGAATCATGCACTACTGGCGTGTTGAGCACGATGCGTCGGAAAGCATTCTGTCCGTCTTCTGCTACCGGCTCGACCCGACCACGGGCACATACGCATCAGCGGGCGTGCGCTCAGGGAAGATGACCGTCACCGATCCGGTCAGCGTCACCATCGATCTGACCACGCTGCTCTGATCTGAGGATGGCGGGTCGTATCCGCGCGGGAGTGTCGGGGCCGCCGATCAGCACTTATAACCATCATCCTCACAGGTCACACCATCACCCGGGCTCCCCGGCTGCCGGGCCGGTCGAGAGTCGGCCTAGCTGGTCACGTCCGCCGTCGTGAACCTGGCCCAGGCGACGGCGCAGAAGATGACGGCGTAGACGGCGAACGACAGCAGGCCGTGCCCGACGCTGCCCCAGTCGATGGGCGCGCGGAGCAGCCCGTCGAACGACAGCCAGAAGTGCGTCGGCAGGTACGGGTGCACGACCGCGAACTGGGGCACGCTGTCGGCCACCTCGCTGCCGATGACGATGACCAGGATGGCCGCGATGGCCGCGATGGCGTGCTCGGTGAAGGTGGAGATGGCCAGGCCGATCGCCGCGAGGGCGGCCATGGCCGCGGCCACGTAAAGGGTCACCAGCAGCAGCCGTGCCAGCCCGGCGGCCAGCGAGACGGTCGTGCCTGACAGCAGGGTCACCGGTCCGACCGGGAACGCCGCGGCTCCGACGGCCAGGGAGACCCCTGCCACCAGGAGGCTGGAGACCACACAGAACGCGAGCAGCGCGGCGTACTTGATGCCCAGCAGGCGAGTCCGGCCGGCGGGGACCGTGAGCAGGTAGCGCAGGGTTCCGTGGCCGGCCTCGCCGGCCACGGAGTCGCCGGCCACGACGGCGACGGCCAGCGGCAGCACCAGGGTCAGCATGATGGTCAGGGCCAGGAAGGCCAGGAAGACGCCGTTCCCGGCGACCTGGTCGAGGAAGGCGGGGCCCTGGCCGCCGCCCGACGGCGCGGCGAGCCGCAGGGCGACCCCGATCAGCACGGGGATGACGGCCAGCACGGCGAGCAGGGCAATGTTGCGCCACCGGAGGAAGATCAGGCCAAGCTCGGAGCGCAGCAGCCGCAGCCAGGCGCGGGCCGCCGCTGGGCGATAGGCCGCGGGCGGGCCGGCCGCCGCGGGCGGGCCGGCCGCCGCGGGATCGGGTCCGGCGTTCCGGGGCGCGCCGGCCAGGTCAGCCGTTGACATCGAAACCCTCCCCGGTGAGCTCCACGAACAGGTCCTCCAGGCTGGGCCGCGTCATGGCCAGTCCGGAGACGCGCACGCCGGCCTGCACCAGCCGGGCGTTGATGTCCTCGGGCGCCAGCGCGCCGAGCCGGGCGCTGATCCTGCCGTCGCTGGCCTGGATATCGGCCAGGCCGCACCCGGCCAGGATGCTGGCGGCCACCTCGGAATCGGCGGTGAGCACGGTGACCCGCGCGACGCCGCCGCCGCGCAACTGCTCCAGCGTCCCCTCGAAGACGAGCTGTCCGGCCCGCATGACGCCGACGTGCGAGCAGATCTGCTCGACCTCCGCGAGCAGGTGCGAGGAGACGAACACGGTGGTGCCCTCTGCCGCGATCTCGCGGATGAGGCCGCGTACCTCCCTGGTCCCCTGCGGGTCCAGGCCGTTGGTCGGCTCATCCAGGATCAGCAGGTCCCGGTGCCGGAGCAGCCCGGCGGCGATCGCCAGCCGCTGCTTCATGCCCAGCGAGTAGACGCGGTAGTGCTTGCCCGCCGCGGCCGTCAGGCCCACGCGGTCGAGTGCCTCGCCGATGCGGGCGGCGGCGGTGCGGGGGTCGGCGGTCCGGTCGGCGGCATCGCACCGGGCGAGGTTGGCCCGGCCGGACAGGAAGGAGTAGAAAGCCGGGCCCTCCACCAGCGAGCCGACCCGGGGCAGGACGGCGTTGATCCCGTCCGGCATGGGGACGCCCAGCAGCCGATGGCGCCCGCTGCTGGGCTGCACGAGGCCAAGCAGCATGCGGATGGTAGTGGTCTTGCCGGACCCGTTGGGCCCGAGAAAGCCGTAGACGGAGCCCGGCGGAACCTCAAGGCTGAGGTTGTCGACCGCGAGCTGGCCGCTCCGGAACCGCTTGGTCAGGCCCCGGGTGGCGATCGCCGGCGGGACGGGTCTCACGTGATGGCGGCGCTTACTTAACGATGGCGGCGTCGGCGCGCAGCACGGACGGGGTCACCGCGCCCACGAGCACCGGCCCCCTGGCGGTGATCAGGACCGAGAACAGGCTCGTGCGCAGCAGGTGGCCGCTGCCCCACGTGCCGTGCACGGGCGTGGCGGCGCGCAGCAGGACCCGGAGCAGCGCCGGGTCCGGGCCGACGGTGGGTACCCCGCCGGACTGCGAGACGATGACCTGGGAGGTAGCGGTGTTGGTACCGGCGTTGCCGGCGTTGCCGTTCACCGCGGGCACCCGCGTGATGCTGGCCGGACTGCCGCCCAGGCCGCCGGGCAGGACGAGCACCGAGAGCCAGCCCTTCCCGATAACGGTCGGCCTGGCGCTCCCGGAGTACACGCTGCCGCGCGGCAGCGGCCGGATGACCTGCCCCCGGTGGCGGGCCGGAACGATGGTCGTCTTGACCTTGGCGCCGGGCGGCGGGGTGAACGTGAAGTTGGACGCCGCCGGGCGGCCGAACGACAGGGCGGTGAAGCCGACCTGGAGCGCGGGGCTGGTGGCGCCGCGGGCGAAGACCTGGACCCGCAGCGGCAGGTAGCGGCCGGCGTCGACGGCGATCCGGATCTGGCCGATCAGCGACCGGCGGTCCTTGGGCGCGATCACGAGCTGGTAGGCGGCCTGCCCGGCGACGGTGACGTTCTGCTGCAGCGACACCTTCGTGGTCGGGCCCACGGCGGCCAGGATCTGCCTGGCCGCCTGCTGCGGCGTGGGCGGCGTCCCGGCGGGGCCAGCCGGCGACCCGGCCGACGACCCGGTCCGGTGCTGGCCAGCCGGCGGCGACGGCAGGACGATGTGGGTAGCGGTCTGGGTCTTGCTGTTCCACAGCCAGGCCTGGCGCCCGCTGAGCCGCAGGTCGGTCTCGCCTAGCTGCACCGGCTCCGCGACCCGCACGTGCGAGGGGTCGGCGTACCAGATCGTGGCGGTGTGCGTCCCGGACAGCAGCGAGAGCGACGACAAGGCGCCACCCGAATCGGGGAGGGCGGGCAGGCCGAGGCTGGCGGTTTCCTGGAAGGTGCCGGTCATGGGACCCGGCCCGGTGGCTCGCTGGACATCGGCCAGTAGCTCAGCGGCGCTGCGGGCGGGCAAAGACGGTGCCGCCTGCGCGCCCGCCGCCACGGCGGTGCCCGCGACCACGGCGCCGACCGCGACCACCGCGGCGCCTGGTACGGCCCACCGCGCCCTGCGGCCCATCCTGCGGCCCAACCTGCGACCGGACCCGCTACCGGGCCTGCGTCCGAGCTTCATCCGCCACCTCCGTCGGCTGACTCGCCCTGTGGCCGACCTGCAGCCCACAATACGACCTGCCACTGACGGGGGCGAACGCCGCGCGGGCCGGCTCCGCCCCCGGCGTCAGGTCCACAGGTTGTGCTGCGCGGCGATCGGGTCACCGGCCCACTCGTCCATCTCGCGCACGTTGTCGCGGGCCGGGTACTTCGCCGCGGCCGGTCCTTCGGCGAAGGCGCGCAGCACGTTGGCGGTGACCCGCCGGGTGAATCGCCCGCATTTCCTGGTGATTCCCCAGCCGTAGGTGGGGGGCGAAAACGACTCAACCCAGCGCATCGTGCCCGTGTTGAACACCCCGGCCCCGCCGTGGTGGGTGTAGTAGGCGGAGTCGGCGTAGCTGTTGACGCCCCGGCAGGTCAGCGGCGAGTGCGCCAGCACCTGGATAGGCCGCTGCAGGGGCGAGCCGGGGTTAACCCGGTCGTACTCGATGCCCACCAGCGCCGTGAACTTCTCGCCCTTCGCCGCGCCGGTCCCCTGAAACATCCAGGCGTCCGGCGTGGCGACCACGTAGTCCGCCACGGTCGGGTAGCCCTCATACAAGGTGCCGGTCAGCGACGACTCGGGGTTGGGATCCGGCGGCTCCCGGAAGTCGTTGGTCACCAGGGCGTTGTCCTTGCCGTACATCGGATCGCGCTGATAGCTGGTCCGGTAGCAGATGACCACGCGGTTGGCGCCGACCTGCGTGGGCTCCAGCCGGACCCGCCGGAACATGGCGTTGGCCCCGAGGAAGGCGATGTTCATGCCCGCGTCCCTGGCGGCCGTGACGTAGCCCCGCTCCTCCGGCGTCCAGTACTCGTCATGACCGGGCGACACCAGCGCGCTGGCCCCGTCCAGCGCATGCGGGTCCGTGGCGATGTCCATGCTGCTCAGGTACGCCAGCGGCAGCCCCATGCGCTCGACCAGGTTGATCAGCTTCCGCTCGTACACCATGAACAGGTAAGCGCCCTCCTGGTCATAGGGCCGGTCCAGGGTGACGGCCAGCGCCCGGTTGCCGTACGCGCCGGACGGGCCGTTATAGAGATCGTAACCTCCCCAGGTGTTGTAAGCCTGCCAGGTCGAGACGCCGTTCTTGATCACGACCTTGCCCGCCGCTGCCTGCGACCGGACGGTCAGCGGCACGTAGCGCTGGCCGCCCGAGTGCGCGTCCAGCCGGAGCAGGTAGGAGCCGGCCGGCCACCCGTCGGTCGGCACCGCCAGCGACACTCCCCAGTCGGCGCGGACCGTGTTGGTGCCGTTGTCCATGGTCGCCGCGCGCTGCCGGTGACCACGCACGGTGCCCGATTCCCACACCCGCCGGGCCAGGTCGCCGCGGTACCAGCCCATGCGGAAGGCCCGCACCGTGAACTCGCGCGCAGTGGTGGACACATACAGGTGGACCGGCTCGCCGGGGAGCACGCTGGCCTGGCCCGCGTAGCCGAGGATGGCGTCCGGGGCGCCCTGCTGGCTAATCCACCAGCCCGGATCGCCCGGCAGCAGGTTTTCCGCGACGGGCCGGGGGCTGGGCGTCGTGCGAGGGGCGACCCGCCGGGCGCCGGCCGAGCCGGTTACCCGCGAACCCGTCACCCGGGAGCAGGCGGCCAGCGCGGACGCCGCCGCTGCCGCCGCGGCGCCGGCTCCGAGAACGGCTCGGCGGGACTTGTTCGGCGGCTCGGGCGAGATCACCCACCTAGAATGCCCGTCCCATCGTCATGGCTGGGGCGATGGCGAGGAATGACTTCCTAAAGGCCTGGCGCCAATCCCTACCACTTGCCCCAGGGCAGCAGCGAGGTCACCGCCACCGCGGCGAACAGCAAGGTCAGGTAGGCAATCGACAGGTGAAAGAGCCGCATCGGAGCCGGGCCGGCCGGCCCGGAAACGGCCTGTCCAGAACTCCCGTCGATCGCGGCGATCCGGCCCCGGAGGCGGTGCGCCTCGGCCAGGAACCAGACGCCCAGGCCGACAGCGCAGCACCCGTAGACCCAGCCCGCGTACGGGGCCAGCGCCAAGGTGGCCGCCACCATCACGTAGGAGTAGACGACGATCTTGCGGGCCACCACCGCCGGGGAGGCCACGACGGGCAGCATGGGCACGTTGGCCGCGGCGTAGTCGTCGCGGAAGCGCATCGCCAGCGCCCAGAAATGCGGCGGCGTCCAGAAGAAGATAACGGCGAACAGCAGCACGGCGGGCAGGCTGACCCGCCCGGTCACCGCCGCCCAGCCAACCAGGACCGGGAAGCAGCCGGCGGCCCCGCCGATCACGATGTTCGAAGCCGTGCGGCGCTTGAGGCCGAGGGTATAGACGAAGACGTAGAACAAGATCGCGCTATCGGCCAGCGCGGCCGCCATCCAGTTGGCCAGCAGCCCGAGCAGGACCGTCGAGGCGGCGCCGAGCACGATGCCCCACACCAGCGCCTCGCCGGGCTTGATCGCCGTGGCGCCGCCCGCCCCGGCCCTGGCGACCAGGGGGCGGCGCGAGGTGCGCTTCATGAGCGCGTCGATGTCGCGGTCGATGTAGCAGTTCAGCGTGTTGGCGCTGCCGGCCGCCAGCGCCCCGCCGACCAGCGTGACCGCGATCAGCCGGGCCGACGGCAGGCCGCGCGCCGCCAGCAGCATCGTGGGCAGCGTCGTGACCAGGAGCAGCTCGATGATCCGGGGCTTGGTCAGCAGGAAGAGCGAGCGCACGATGACGCTCACCGAGCGGCGGCCAGCAGCCCCGGCGACCGCCGGGGCGTGCCCCAGCGCCGCCTTAGCGGCAGGAGCGGGCAGCGCGTGCCCCGCCTCGCGGGAGGGCAGCGCGCCCGTCGCGTGTGTCACTCGCTGGCCTCCGGGTCATCGCTGGCTGGCTTCTGCGCAGTCGGTGGCTGGTCCGCATCAGGGCCCTCAGCTGCTCCCGGGCCCTGTGACACCGTACCGGACTCGTCATCCGTGGCGGCAGCCCGATGGGCCCCAGCGGCCTCGACGACCGTCTCGGCCGCACCGCCGCCGGCCGCGGTGCTGAAGCCGGAGGCGACCGCCGCTGCCCGCGCGGTCTCGGAGTCGGGCACGCTGCCATCCTTCGTCACCGCCTCCGGCGTGAAGCGCAGCTCACCATGGCCCGGCACCCGGTGCGGCCTGGTGAACATCAGGTAGAGGACCGTCGCCACGACGATGAACAAGATCATGGGAAACGCGAAGGTCCAGTTGAACCCGTGAGCAGAGTTATCCGACGTGCCCGAGGCGAGTACGCCCGTGGCCACTGTTATTGCGTGCACCGCTGCCTCCTGCTGCGGGTCATGGGGCAGGTTGCCCCGCGATGCGAGCCGGCCTGCCGCGTCAGTCCGTCGTCACTAGTGCACGAGGTAGTACAGCACCCACATAACGACAGCGACAACGGCCAGGTAGTTCCACACGACCGTGAACGCGCTCAGCGCGGACTGGAAGCGCTGCACGGCGAACGCCTCGGCGAATGTCGGCGGCTGCTCGACAAAGGAGATCGGCGGGATCGCCCGGCACCGCATGATGAGCGTCTCCAGCCAGATCAGCACGCACAGGGCGACCACCAGGTACACCGGGCTCGCCCCGGTGAAGACGCTGGCGAAGCCGTTGGCGCCGGGCCAGAACGACAGGCTGACCAGCTGGTAGATCTGCAACGCCACCGCGGCCAGCCCGAGGACCAAGGCCACGGTGGCGCTGCCGAGCCAGGCGCCCCTGCTGGCGGCCTTGATCCGCTGGAGCCCGACGGTCTGGACCGCCGCGCTGACCACGATCAGGCCCATGATCGTCGTCCCGAGTGCCATCCCCGGACCGTGGAAGCCGACCGGATACCACAGACCGTGCGAGTTCAGTGACTGCAGGTAGAAGAAGGAGAAAATGAAGGCGCCGAACCCGAACGTGAGCGCCCCGATGGCCAGCCGGGAGCCGATCCAGGCGGCGTTAAGCGCCGCCTCGTGATAAAACGCGGCCTCTTCGTGCGCCGGGCTCAGCTGGCCCGACCCTGGCGCGGTCGTCTCCGCCATCGTCATGCCTCCGCTCGTGCGGACTGGGTGGCTCCCACGCTAGCCGCCAGGACGCCGGGCGGCGGTGCGAGGTCGGCCACGGGTCCCGCGTGGGGATCGCCGTACTCATACGGGCCGGACAGCACGACGGGCACCTGAGCGAAGTTGCCCGGCGGCGGCGGCGAGGAAACCTGCCACTCCAGCCCGCGGGACCGCCAGGGGTTACCCTCCTCGCGCACCCGCGCGATGACCGTGGAGTAGACGAAGTTGATCACGAAGATCAGGATCGAGCCGCCGAGGCAGAAAGCCGCGATCGAGACCCAGTCGTTGATGGTCTGCAGGTTCCGCGCGTACTCGAACACCCGGCGGGGCTGGCCGGCCATCCCGACGGCGAACAGCGGCAGGAACGTCGCGTTGAAGAAGATGAACATGGTCCAGAACTGGAGCTTGCCCAGCCGCTCGTTCAGCTTGACGCCCATCATCTTGGGCAGCCAGTAGTAGATGCCAGCCATCAGCGCGAAGATCAGGCCGCCCATGATCGTGTAGTGGAAGTGCGCCATCACGAAGAAGCTGCCGTGCTCGGTAGTGTCGGCCGGCACGTCCGACAGGAAGACACCGGAGATGCCGCCGATCAGGAAGTTGAAGTACATGCCGAGCGCGAACAGCATCGGCACCGTCAGCCGGATCTTGGCCTTCCAGAAGGTGCCCATCGCCACCAGGTAGATGAACCCGGTGGGGATCGAGATCAGCTCCGTGGTCAGCATGAACAGCGGGCGCATGTCCGGATTGATGCCGCTGTCGAACAGGTGATGCTGCCAGACGAAGAAACTGAGCAGCGTGACGCCCATCATGCCCGCGGCCGCGACCTTATAGCCGAACAGCGGCTTGCGGCAGAACACCGGGATGATCTCCGAGACGATGCCGAAGCCCGGCAGCGCGAGGATGTAGACCTCGGGATGGCCGAAGAACCAGAAGAGGTTCTGGTACAGGTAGCTGCTGCCGCCGAGCGTGTCGGTAAAGAAGGCGGTCTGGACGGTCCGGTCGGTGATGATCATGTACATGCCGCCGACCAGCACCGGCGCGGCGAGCACCATCAGGAAGGACGTGGCCAGCATCGACCAGACGAACATGGGCAGCCGACTCCAGCGCATGCCGGGCGCCCGGTAGCAGATGATCGTAACGATCAGGTTGAATCCGGCCAGGATCATCGACAGGCCCATGAGGCCGAAGGCGATGGCGTAGGAATCGGCGCCGTAGGTCGACTGAATCGACAGTGGCGCGTACCCGGTCCAGCCGAACGGGAAGCCGCCGAGCAGCAGGCCGGATAGCAGGACGAGGAAGGCCGCCGGGGTGAGCCAGAAGGACATCGCCTCGATCCGGGGGAACGCCACCCGCTTGGAGCCGATCATGAGCGGCACCAGGTAGTTGCCGAACGGCCCGAGGATGACCGAGGTCATCAGCATCATCATCATCGTGCCGTGCTCGCCGACAATCTCAGCGTAGACCGCGGAGCTGAAGACGTGATGCACCGGCGAGAGCAGCTCGGTCCGGATCCCCATGGCGAACAGCCCGGCCGTGCAGAAGTAGATGATCATGCCGACGAGGTACTGGATGCCGACGACCTTGTGGTCGAGGGAGTACCTGAAATACTGCGCGACGCCGCGGGCATCGACGTGGCCATTCGACTCAATCACGGGCCGGCCGACGACCTGCCGCGCCAGGTCATTGAAGACGCCGAGCCCGACCAGCCAGCCGAGGATGGCCAGCAGGTACCCGAGGACGATCGGCAGGTCGCTCGAGTCCGATAGTGCCAGCTGCTGATATCCGCTGCCGAGGAAGTTACCCAGCAGGTGGCCCAGCAGGTAGCCGATGACGGCTCCGGCGAGCGCCGTGTGGATGGCTGGACGTTGCCACCAGGGCCGGGCCGGCCGACTGGCGGCGGCAGGCGCGCCGCCGCCGGGCTCGTGGGTCTGCCCGGGCTGAATCTCGATGGCCATCCGGTCACCTCCTCGCAGTGCTAGGGCTGGCCTGGTAGGGCCGGGAATAGTTATGCCGGGAACGGTTGTGCCGGGAACGGTCGCCGCGGGAAGGCTTCCTCATGGCTGCGCCGGGTCCTGGGGCGGGTAGTAGTAGCCGTTCGCCCCGGCGATGCCCGCCTTGGCCATGGCCTTGTTGATATTCGGGATCACGGTGGGGTCATAGGTGGTCGCGTACGGCGGCAGGATCTTGGTCACCGAGGCGAGCTGAGCCCGGGTCGAGTTGGCCCACGACGCGAAGGCGGCCGGGGACAGGACGTGGCCGTAGTCGAACATCGCGCCGTGCCAGAGCCCGCACAACTCGGCGCACCGCACCGTCACCTGGCCGAGCTGGGTGGGCTTGGTGAAGGCCACGTTGTCGGTGCCGGGGTTGGCATCGGCCTTGACCCCTAGCTGGTAGGCCCAGAAGCTGTGGATCACGTCCAGCGAGGTGACGTGGAACTCCACCCACTGGTCCTTGGGCAGCATCAGCTGCGTGGTCTCGAAGCCGCCGAACTGCGGGTACCGGTAGGTGAACCGCCACTGCTGCCCGATCACCTGCACCTGTAGCGGCTTGGCGCCGTTCGGCTTCCAGATCGGGCTCGGGCCCTCGCCGGCGCCCGCGCCCTGGGCCGTCGTCAGCTCGTAGGTGCCGAACGCGAACAGGAACAGCACGATGACCGACGTTACCGTGATCCAGGTCGCCTGGATCCGGGTGTTGCCGTGCAGTGCCGGGCCGTCCTCCTCGTCGCCCTCGCGCTGGCGCCAGACGACCAGCGCGTAGCCGAAGTAGATGAGGACGAAGGCCATCACCGGCGCGGCCAGCGCGGCCATCACCTTGATGTCGAACTGCTGGCCACCCGACGCGGTGGCCATGTCGCCGGGCGGCAGGTGCGGCCCCCAGACGACCCAGATGAGCACGTCAGCCACGACCGCCACGACCAGCCAGATCAGGAAGATCCGCAGCCCGTGGTTCGGTTCCCCGTGGTTGCCCGGCCCTCTAGCCTGCGCGCCCGAGGGGGCGTCGCCTGCTGCGGCGGCCATCAGCTCACCACCTCCATGTTGCCCGTCATGTAGCCGATGGTCTGCATGGGGCCGCCGAATCCGTCGAGGAAGCCGCCGCCGCACGGAACGCGGCACTGCCAGAAGTAGTCGCCCGCCACCTTCGGCGTGGTGAAGCTGAACTTGACCACGGTGCGCGGGCCCGCCGTGCAGGGCGAGGAGCCGCACAGGTTCGCGGTCAGCGGCGGCGTGGCCATCGGCACGTTGAGGCCGATCCCCGGGATGGAGAACGTGTGCCCGACGTTGCACCCGGACCAGGAGTTGATCACCGACTGCGGCTTGCCGTTGACGTACGCGACGTTGCCGACGGTTCCGGTGACCTTGCTCCAGAACGGGTTGCGCAGCGGCGTGCAGCCGTCGTAGCCCAGGATGGTCACGTTGACCCGGGTGCCGGCCGGGACCTTGAACAAAGTGGTGTGGACCCACTGCTGGGTCGTCGGGCTCTTGATGAAGTAGGACACCCAGTCAGGCTTAGACGTCACCGAGGTTTGCGGAGCTTCCTGCATGGTGACGTTCACCTGCCCGGCGCTGGTCGCGGTGAAGTCCTCCACCGGCGGCCCGCCGAGCAAGTAGTGGATGACCAGGAACGCCCCTCCGGCAACCACGGCGATGAACGCCGCTACCAGGGTCGCGACCCGGACCGGCAAAGACACCAGCCACCACCTCACTCAGCGCAATCATGCGAACACAGCAGATCGGCCTACCGTACTCAGGCGGCCCGTTGACGTACCCGATCTTGCGAGACACGCCCGAGGCAAGCAATGGTTCGCGGCTTAAATGACGAAACTGTCATGAGCTCGCCCCAGCGAGATTTGGGCCCCCTCTGGGTCTTGACCGCGGTTAGCCCGATAGAGCAGATTTTCTGCTGTAGCCCTCCGACCTGCCTCACTAGCCCGATGGCGCCAGCCCGCATCGCCGCTACGCGCTGCGGCGCCCGCGCAGATCGAAGCGCCCCGAAATGATCTCTAGCCAGTTGGCTCAGAACACTCCTGATCCGCGGATCCTGGTCGTCGACGACGAACAGGCGATCCGCGACCTGATCGGCCGCGCGCTGGCGGATGTCGGGTACGAGGCGGACATCACCTCGGGGGGCGCGACCGGGCTAGAGCTAGCCGGCGCCCGCGACTACGGGCTGGTCATCCTGGACCTGGTGATGCCGGACATGGACGGCCGGGCCTTCCTGCGGCGCCTGCGGGCAGTCCGCCCGGCACCGCCCGTGCTGGTGCTGTCCTGCCTCGATGACGTGACCACCAAGGTGAACTGCCTCGAGCTAGGCGCGCAGGACTACCTGACCAAGCCCTTCTCGCTGGCCGAGTTCCTGGCCCGGGTGCGGGTGCGGCTGCGGGACGACGCCCACTCCCGCGGCGCTCATGCGCCCGGCGAGATCATTCGCGCGGGCGACCTCGTCCTGGACGTATGGCGCCTGCGGGCCGACATCGGGCATGGGCCAGTGGCGCTGACGAAGCTGGAGTTCCTGCTGCTCAGGGAGCTAGCCGAGCATGTCGGCCAGCCGCTGCGCAAGGAGGAGCTGCTGGCGTCCATCTGGGGCCTGGAGTTCGACCCCGGCTCGAACGTGGTCGACGTCTGCGTGCGCCGGCTCCGGTCCAAGCTGGGGTATGACCTCATTAAGACGGTGCGCGGTGCCGGATACCAGCTCGCTTCCTGACGCCATCACCATGAGTGTCCAGGCCGGGGACCTGGACACCGTGGAGACCGCGGACCTGAGCCGGCTTCCCGAGGTCGCCTGGGTGCTGCTCTGGCTGGTCGGCCTGGTGATCATCGTCACGACGCCGCGCTGGGAAACGGTCAGCTTCTACCTGGTCTGGATCGGCTTCGCCGTGCTGTACGGCCTTCGGGTCTGGCCCTCGTGGCCCGCCTTCCAGCTCGTGGCGGCAGTAGCCGCCACCACGGCGGCCGCCGCCGGCCTCAACGTCATCCGTGACCTCCAGCCGGCCGCCTCGCTGAGCAAGGTGCCGCTGATGTCGGCGATGTTCTGCATCATCGTCTGGCAGAGCCACCGGACGGGGAGCGCCGATGCGGCACGCTCGGCGGTCAGCGCGGAGAACGAGCGGCTGCTCGCCGCCCAGCGGCGTTTCCTGCAGGATGCCTCACACCAGCTCAAGACCCCGATCACCATCGCGCTCGGCCACGCCGAGCTGCTGGCCAGGAACCTGGCCAGCCAGGACGACCGCCGGGACATCCACGTCGTGGTCGGCGAGCTGAACCGCCTCAAGAGCCTGAGCGAGCGGCTGCTGCTCATCGCCGCGTCGGAGAACCCCGACTTCCTGGCGCCCGAGCCGCTGGCCCTGCAGTCTTTCGCGATGGAACTGCTGTTCCGGTGGCGTCCCACCGCCGTGCGGCGGTGGCGCATCGGGCAGCTCGACGATGCCGTGGTGGCCGCCGATCCCGACCGGCTGGCGCTCGCCGTAGACGCCCTGCTCGAGAACGCCGTGCAGCACACCAGCGAAAACGACGTCATCAGGCTGTCGGTCACCATGGGTGAGCGCGCTAGATTCGCTTCCGTGATTATCGAGGACAGCGGCGACGGGATTCCGGATGCCGAGCTGAGGCGTATCTTCGACCGGTTCGCGACCGCGCCGGGCGCCACCGGCTCGCGCGGCACCGGCCTCGGCCTCGCCCTGGCGCAGGCCGTCGCCCGCGGCCACGGCGGCGAGATCCGCGTCCGCAGCGAGGCCGGACAGGGCAGCACCTTTGAGTTCCTGCTCCCGGTCCTGGCCACGGCGGCCGGCGATGCGCAGGCGGCCCCCGCGGGGTCAGCGGCCCTGCCGGAGATCCGGCCAGGCGCGGGGAGCCTGTGGTGAGCGGCCTGCTCCGGCAGTCCCGGCGACCACGCTCGATCCTGCTCGCCACCGCGCTGGCCGCGGCGGTGGTGGCCGGCGTCCTGGCCGTCTCGGTCGGGGCCTCCGGCCAGCCCGGGCGCCAGCGCCCGCCGACGGCGGCCAAGCCGTTCACGCTGGCCCAGTTGGGCCACCCCAGCAGCCACGTCTCGCTCGCCGCGTTCGCCGGGCAGCCGGTCGTCCTGAACTTCTTCGCGTCCTGGTGCGGTCCCTGCAAGCGCGAGACTCCGCTGCTGGCCAGGTTCTACGCCGCGCACCACAGCCGGGTCGCCATCGTCGGCATCGACGCCAACGACCAGACCGCCGCCGCGCTCAAGTTCGTCCGCGCGGAGAAGGTCGGCTACCCGGTGGGAGTCGACCCGTTTCCCGCCAGCACCGCGACGTCGTATGGTGTGCTCGCGCTGCCGCAGACGTTTTTTCTCAATGCGCGGCATCAGATCGTGCGGCACATCGTCGGCGACGTGACGGCGCGCGAACTCAGCGCCTGGGCGGCCGGCGCCGCCAGCCGCCAGGCCACCGCCGCGGGGAAAGCCGGCAGCACCGGGGATCGGAGTTAGCGAGTGTCAGCGCCGAGCAAGACCGAGCCGCCCTATGTTCCGATCCGGACGGGAGGCTGGCCGGGCGGCTGGCGCGCCCGGCGCTCCCCGCGATGGCTGATACCCGCCGGAGCCCTCCTGCTGGCGATCGCGGTCGCGGTGGGGCTCACGCACCGGCCCAGTAACCAGGAGCGAGCCTCGGACCTGCGGGGCCTGCTGGCTGCCGTGAACTATGACATTGAGTCGTGCGCGGGCGGCGTGCGCGAGTCGCTGCAGGTTCTGCAGGCGGTGGACTCCGGCAGCAGCCACGACGCGGCGGCGGCGGCCAGCATCGCCAATACCGGCTCGGCGAACTGCTCGCCCGCCAATAACGAGCTGATCGACGACCTGGAGAGCTATCAGGTCCCGGAATCGCTAGCCAGTTTTCACCTGCAACTCGCCGTCACCGGGCTGATCGACTGGGCCGCGCCCGATGCCGTGCAGGTCCAGGCCGACGTCGCGACCGTGCTGGCCGCCCGCGGGACCCCGGCGCAGGCCGCCGACCGGGCTGCCTTGCGTCGGGACCTGGCCAAGCTGGACGCCCAGCGCGCGCAGATCCGCGCCGCGCTGGGGCCCGCCATCGGATCACTGTCCCCGCACACGGCGGAGCCCGTGCTGCCCGGCTAGGCCCAGCAGTGCGGAGCAGTGCGGAGGAAACATGCATTACCTGACCGGCCACTGGGCCGTCGACCCGTTCCTGCTAGTCGTCGCGGGCGTGGTGATCTGGCACGAGATCGGGCTGGCCCGGCTTGCCCGGCGCTCCCGGCCCGGCCGCACCAGCGAGCGGCGGCGGCGGTCGCTGTGGTTCTACGCGGGGCTGGCCATCCTGCTGCTCGCGGTCTGCTCGCCCGTTGACTACTGGGCGGACGACTACTTCTTCGTACACATGATCCAGCACCTGATGCTCATGTTCGCCGCACCGAGCCTGGTCGTCCTGGGCGCGCCGTGGCAGCCGCTGATCGACGCGCTGCCCGGCAGGCTCGGGCGCAGCGCGACCAGGGAGGTGCTGACCGGCGGCTGGTCGCGCCCGCTGCGCGCGGTGGGCGGCGCGCTGCTGAGCCCCTGGGTGGCCGTGGCCGCGTTCAACGGCGTGATGATCGTCTGGCACGTACCGGCCCTGTTCGACCTGGCGGCGCGCAACCAGGGTGTCCACATCTGGCTGATGCACGGCAGCTTCTTCCTGGTCGGAGTCGCGTTCTGGCTGCAGTTCATCTCGTCACCGCCGTTCCGGATCGCGATGCCGGCGACCGCGCAGGCGTCAGCGCTGCTGCTAACGAACGTGGTCATGTGGGTGCTCGCCATGGCCATGGGCATCCTGACCAGCGTTTCCTGGTACCCGGTCTACGCACACATCGCCGGCGTGACGCTGCCGCCGTTCGCCGACCAGCAGATCGGCGCCGGAATCCTGTGGATATGCGGCGACTTCTGGGCCGTACCCTGCATGGTCTCGGTCGTTCGCCGGATCATCGCCGAGGACGGCAGCGTCAGTTCGGCGGTCGAGCGGATGCTGGGCCACCAGTCGCGCTACTATCAGTGGCCTAATCGTCGCTGAATGTGATCGCCTGAGCCGGGGTAATCCGGCAGGGGTGAGCGGTGCATCGGGGGGGTGCTACCGACATGCCAAGTGGTCAGCGTGCCCGTGGTTCGAGCACCCGT
>Ga0307373_10008129_pt1 | contig 16093 bp, 15 predicted proteins | sample OX2MG_FD_202534 | JGI IMG/M metagenome (GOLD analysis project Ga0307373, IMG submission 202534) | Soil microbial communities from Risofladan, Vaasa, Finland - OX-2 | ecosystem: Environmental > Terrestrial > Soil > Coastal area > Acid sulfate soil | place: Finland: Risofladan, Vaasa | collected... | reverse complement strand
CAGCCCCCCCCCTAAACCTCCAGGTCCTGCCCAAAACCCTCACCCACGCCCAAGTGGTCCGCCGCATGCGCTCCCTGGACGTCGGGTTGGGGGTGAAGTGCAGTCTTTGTCATGTCAAGGCCGACTACGCCAGCGACGCCCTCGACTCCAAGCTCATCGCCCGCCGCATGCTGCGCATGGTGGACGCCATCAACCGCGACAATTTCAGCGGCCGTCCCGAGATCACCTGCTACACCTGCCACCGCGGCCACCGCCGCCCCCTGCGCCAACCCCCCATCCCCGTTGGTTGGCGCGGGCCCCTGCGCGGCTGCGCCGCGCGTCCCGCTTGTGCTCACGCCGGCCTGGGGGCCCGAGGCCCCAAGCCGGCGCTGCGCCTCGCAGGGGCCGCGCCGAATTCGTCCTCCGGGGGCGGGCCGCCCTTCGGAATTTCGCGGCCTTTCGCGCCGATTTCGCCGGCAGGCAAAGCGGCGCGACCCCCGCGAGCCGGAGACGGCCGGTGAGGCTCCGTCACCCCTCCTTGAAGTGGCTGGCCATTCCAGTCCTCCTTATGGGCGCGGCGGCGGGATGGTTGCTCTACCGCGCCGTCCCCGCCGAGGTCCGCGCCCTGCCCGCTGGCGATACCCTCCTATATATGGATCTCCAGCCCCTACACCCGTCCGGATGGCTGGCCCTGGGCGGCAACATCCAGCCAGCCCCCGCCTACGCCGCCTTCGTAAAGGACTCCGGCTTCGAGTTCCTGCGCGACCTCGACCGGCTGGCAATCTCGCTTCGCGGCTCTCCGGTGCAGTCCGACTCCACTACGGCCGAGTTGGCCGGCAACTTCCCGGCAAAATTCCAGGCCTATCTCGGCGCGCACGCCCAGCGCCGCCTGGCGCTCAGCGATGCGGTCGGATACCAGTTCCCGGGCTGGTCCCGTCCCGACCGCCCCATCACCGTCATCCCGCTCGGCCCCCGCCGCCTGCTGGTGACCAACTCGGTCCACCCGCAAGCGGTGCTGCGGCAGGCTCAGGCCTTCCACCCCTTCGCCCCGCCCCTTTGGCGCCGCCCCGTCTGGAGCTTGCCCCCGCTCGGCTACTTCGCCATGGACGTGCTCCACCTCGCCGCCCAACAAAGGCTCGACGGCAGCCGCCCGCCCTTCCGCAACGCCCAGCGCCTCCAAGCCAGCCTCGACGCCCACCCCGATCTGAGCATCGAGCTGCGCGGCACCCTCGCCACCGCTTCCCCCGCCGATGCCGCCCAAGCCGCCGTCTGGCTGCAAGCCCAGATCCAGCAGCTCCAGCCCCTGCTTCCCGAAGCCTCCGCCAACACCCCCACCCTCCGCGCCCTCCTCGACCGCCTCCAGGTCACCCAATCCGGCCCCAAGGTCCACGTCACCCTCCGCCTCGGCCCCGCCACCCTCGCCCGCTGGCAGCAATCCCTAAGCCGGGGACAGTGAAGCCAGTCGGGCTCGCCTCATCGGCGATTGGCGCGGACTCCAGCGCGTCTGCCCGGTCGCGGCTGTAGCGGCGCCGGGCCGGTGCGGCGCGCGTCCCGCTGGTGAGCCGCCCACTGTAACGGCGCGGGGCGGAGTGCTCGCGCCGACTTGGGGGGGCGATTTTGCCAGTAGGTAAAGCGGCGCGACCCCCGCGACTTGTGTTACCTGCATGGCGCACGAGAGGACCATCCCCATCCGCTCGCGCTCAGGATCTGGATTCGCCATCACTGTCGGCAGCGAAGCGGAGCGTCATGCGATTTTCGCCGCCGCGGCAAATCCGCCCGCCACGCCGCGCGGCTTGCCGAAGCGGCAGCCGCCGCGGGCCAGGTCGGCGCTGGCCAAATCGAGCAGCCTGCGGTCGCGTCCGCCCGAGAAGCGCGCAGGAGGCTTGCGCCTCGCATACTCGGGGAACCCGCCCCCGCCCGCTCCCGTAGCTCGCATCCCGAAATGCTGGCGTTTCAGGGGCGCGGGGGGTCGCACCTCCCCTCCCCGGCCCCGGCTGTAGCAGCGCCGGGGCGATCGGCCGCTGCGAGGCGGTCGCGGGGGCCCGGAAGGCGAGACTTTAGTTGCCGGCGACGGGTCGGCAAGGATGATGAGGCCGCGGGGGACTGCGTGTTGTTGGTCAGACCCGCGCCAAGTGCACCACCGTCTCCAGGTGGTAGGTCTGCGGGAAGAGGTCGAACAGATGCAGCGCGCGGATCTGATAGCCGGCGGCGAGCAGCGGGCGCAGGTCGCGACCCAGGGTGGCGGGGTCGCAGGAGACGAGATGGAGGCGCAATGGCGCCAGATCCACGATCGCCCCGACCAGTTCGGCGCCCAGGCCGGCGCGGGGCGGATCGGCGACGACGAGATCCACCGCGCCGGGCTCGCGGCCGCGGAGGTAATCGAGGGCATGGAGCTGGGCCACGCGGATGCGGGCGCCGCGGGCGTTGTGGCGCAGGTCGGCGACGGCGGCGGGGTCGCTCTCCACCGCCTCGACCGTCTCGAAGCGGGCGGCCAGGGGCAGGGCGAACAGCCCCACGCCGCTGAATAGATCCAGCGCGGTGTGGCCGGAGGCTTGGCCCGGCGCCACCTCGCCCAGCGCTGCGGCCACCAGTTCCTCAGCGAGGAAGCGGTTGACCTGGAAGAACGACCCCGGGCCAACGCGGTAGCGGTAGCCGGCGACCGCGAACTCCAGTGGTCCCTCGGCGGTGAGCCCGCCGTCGGCGTTGTCCACCGCCAGCTCAATCTCCTCGCGCCGCAGCGGCGGCTGGGCCGCGAGCTCGGCCAAGCCGCGGTTGAGCTCGGGCGAGGCGATGGGGCAGTGGGTGATGGGCAGCATCCGCCGGCTCTGGGGCTGGTAGTAGCCGATACCCACGCCGGGGATCGCCTGCAGGCGGATGCGGTTGCGGTAGCCCCAGGCCTCGGCATGATGCAGCGCGACCGCGCCCGGCCAGGCAACGCCGCCGGTGCGCTGTAGGGTCTCCAGCAGGATCTCGCGCTTGAGCGCGAGTTGGCACTCCGGGGTGGTGTGCTGCCACTGGCAGCCGCCGCAGCGGCCAAAGTATTCGCAGCCGGGGGCGATGCGGTCGGGCGAGGGCTCGAGCACGTCGAGCAATCGGGCGGCGACGCGCCCGCGTGCGGGCGGAAGCAACTCCACCCGCACGAGCTCGCCGGGCAGCGTGAAGGGGACGAACACCGCCTGGCGGCGCCCGTCGGGGGCGGGAGGCAGGCGCGCCAGCCCGTCGCCGCCGTAGACCAACTTCTCGATGCGCAAGTGGCTCGCCACTTTTTGCCTGGGTCGCTCCCGATGGTCGCTTGGAGTGCGGGCTTCGATTCCCGGCAAGGGACGCCCGCTGGCGCTCAGGAGGTCTCCAAGTTGCCGCCAGTGGCCTCAAAAAGTCCGACGGTCCGCATACGCTACTCCATCACATCTAGATTATCACTCTAGTGGCCTCAAAGGTAGAACAGGCTGAGGCGCGGCAGGGCGGCCCATTCCAGCAGGCGGCGGTGGAGGAACTGGCGCTCGATCATGGCGATCTGCTCGGGACGGAGTTGGCGGCGGTAGGGGGCGAGCTCGCGCTCGACGTCGGCGCGGAGGGCGACCAGGGCCGCGACCGGGGCGCGCTGCAGCAGGACGGCGTGGAGCTTGTCGTCGAGCACGGTGAGCACGCGGTCGAGCTCTTCCAGCGAGGCGGCGGGCGCGGGGGCGGCGGCTACGCTCGCGGCGAGGCGGCGCAGGGTGGCGAGGATCTCCGCCGCGGCCGGTTCGGCCGGGTCGAGGTGGGGGCAGACGGCAATTTTCTGTTCGGCGGCGGCGAGGTGGGCAGCTAAGCGGGCGGGGCTGAAGGCGTCGTCCCTTGGGGCAGCCGGGGCCGCGGACTCGGAGCCCTCGCTGGCGCCGGCGCCTGCTCCGGCGCTGGCCGCGGCCATGGCCTCGGCGGCGGCGACGACCGCGGCCGAGCAGTAGACCAGCGAGCGGGGGCGCTGGGAGTCGCGGCGGCGGCCGAATTCGAACTTCTCAAACGCCTGGTCGATGCCGGCCAGCACCGCCTGTAGCGGGATGCCGGCCTCGCGCCAGGAGGCGATCAGCGCCCAATCCACGGGCGAGAGGTAGAGCTGGGCGCCGCGCTTGCGCTGGAAGTGCTCCTCGATCTCGGTGAAGTAGTTGAAATAGTTCACAGCGACGCTTCGCTGGGCGGCTCCAGCCGGAACCAGTAGTAGCCGTAGGGGCCGAGGCTGAGCTGGTAGGGATGGGTGGCGATGGCGGGGAAGGCGACCTCGCCGAACATCTCCCACGGGGTCCAGCCGGCGAAGCTGGAGAGGTCGAGCTCGACCGCCTGCGAGGAACGGGAGAGGTTGGCGACCACCAGCACGCAGCGCGGCCCGGCCAGCTCGGCGTTGGCATCGGCGGACTTGGGCAGGCGGCGCAGGTACACCAGCACGCGCTCATTGCTGGGCGCCAAGAAGGTCAGGCCGCCCCAGCCAAACAGCGGGGTCTTGTGGCGCAGAGCCACCAAGCTGCGCATCCAATTGAGCAGCGAGTTGGGGTCTTGGAACTGGCGCTCGATGTTGACCGCCTGGTAACTGTAGATGGGGTTTTGGATGAGCGGGGCGTAGAGGCGCTCGGGCGGGGCCTTGGAGAAGCCGCCGTTGCGGTCCACGTTCCATTGCATGGGGGTGCGGACGCCGTTGCGGTCGGAGAGGTAGATGTTGTCGCCCATGCCGATCTCGTCGCCGTAGTAGAGGATGGGGGTGCCGGGCATGCTGAACAGCACCACGTTCATCAGCTCGATCTCGCGGCGGCTGTTCTCGACGATGGGGGCGAGGCGGCGGCGGATGCCGATGTTGAGCTTCATGCGGGGATCGCGGGCGTACTCGTGGTACATGTAGTCGCGCTCCTCGTCGGTGCACATCTCGAGGGTGAGTTCGTCGTGGTTGCGCAGGAATAGGCCCCACTGGCAGTTGTCGGGGATGGGCGGGGTCTGGGCGAGGATGTCCACGATGGGGCGGCGGGCCTCCTGGCGGATGGCCATGAACAGCCGCGGCATGAGCGGGAAGTGGAAGGCCATGTGGAACTCGGGGCCCTCGCCGCGGCCGCCCTGGCCGAAGTAGCGCACCACGTCGGAGGGCCACTGGTTGGCCTCGGCCAGCAGCACGCGCTCGCCGCCGTAGCGCTGGTCCACTTGGCGGCGCAGTTCCTGCAGGAAGGCGTGGGTCTCGGGCAGGTTTTCGCAGTTGGTGCCCTCGCGCTCGAACAGGTAGGGCACGGCGTCGCAGCGGAAGCCGTCGAGGCCCATATCGAGCCAGTAAAAGACGACGTCAATCACCGCTTGGCGCACGGCGGGCTCTTCGAAGTTGAGGTCGGGCTGATGGCTGTAAAAGCGGTGCCAGAAGTAGGCGTTGGCGACCGGGTCCCAGGTCCAGTTGCTGACCTCGGAGTCGGTGAAGATGATGCGGGCGTCGCGGTAGCGGTGGGGATCGGCGCTCCAGACGTACCAGTTGCGAAAGGGGTTGTCGGGGGAGCTGCGCGCCTGTTGGAACCAGTGGTGCTGGTCGGAGGTGTGGTTGAGGACGAGGTCGGCGAGCACGCGCATGCCGCGGCTATGGGCCTCGTCGAGCAGCTCGCGGAAGTCGTCGAGGGTGCCGAAGTCGGGGTCCACGGCGCGGAAGTCGGCGATGTCGTAGCCGTCGTCGCGCTGGGGCGAGGGGTAGAAGGGCAGCAGCCAGAGGCAGTCCACCCCCAGCCATTGCAGGTAGTCGAGCTTGTCGATCAAGCCGCGGAAGTCGCCGATGCCGTCGCCGTTCCAGTCGGAGAAGGCGCGCACCGGCAGTTCGTAGAAGACGGCGTTTTTGAACCAGAGGGGCGTGGGCGCAGGCGTGGGCATAGGAGCGGGCTCAGGAGCGGGCGGGGGCGGCGGTTGCGGTTGGCGGCGGAGTGGCATCGGCGGCGGGCGCGGGGCGCCGGGGCAGGCGGACGCGGAAGGTGGTGCCCTGGCCGGCGGGGCTCTCCACCTCGATCGTACCCTGATGCAGCTCGACCACGGAGCGGGCGAAGTAGAGGCCCAGGCCGGTGCCGAACTCGCGGCCGCTGAGCGGGTTTTGAATGCGGATGAATTTCTGGAACAGGGTGGCGAGCTTGTCGGCGGGGATGCCGACGCCGCTGTCGGAGACCTCGATCGCGACCTCGAGCGCGGAGGCGCGCCAGCGCACGCCGATGGCGCCGCCCTCGGGGGTGTACTTGATGGCGTTGTCGAGCAGGTTGCCGAAGACCTCGCGCAGGCGCACCGCATCGCCCTGCACGGTGCTGTCGCCCTCGCCGGCGTCCAGGACGAGGAGCTGGCGGTAGCGGGCCGCGCGGGGCTGGTACTCGGCCACCAGGCCGCGCAGCACCTCGGCCAGCGGGACGGGCTCGGCGCGGAGCTGCAGGCTGCCCTGCTCCAGGCGGCTGATGTTGAGCAGGTCGTTGACCAGGGCGATGAGGCGCTCGTTGGAGTCGTAGGCGCGGCGGAGGTATTGCAACTGCTCCGGGTTGAGGGGACCGAGCACCTCTTCCAGCAGCAGGGCGAGGGCGCCCTTGACGCCGCTCATGGGGGTGCGGAGCTGGTGGCTGGCGATGGAGATGAATTCGTTCTTCATGCGGTCCACCTCGCGCTCCTGGCTGGCGTCGCTGAAGACCACGATGGCGCCGGCGACGCCGCCGTGCTCGTCGCGCACCGGGGCGGCGCTGAAGGTGACGGGCAGGCGGGTGCCGTCGCGGCGGAGCAGGGTGAGGCCGCGCAGGAAGCGGAAGGCGCGCCCCTGCAGCATGGCCTGGTGGACGGGATCGGGGCGGGCGTCGGCGGGAAGCTGGCCCGGGGTCTCCTCGGCGAGGGCGATGACTTGGGCGTAGGGGCGGCGCAGGGCGGTGGCGGCGGACTCGCCGGTGAGGGCGGCGGCGGCGCGATTGAACTCGATGATGCGGCCCTCGCCGTCCACGGCGAAGATGCCGTCGCCGATGCTGCCCAAAAGCGCCTCGGTTTTGGCGCGGCCGCGCTCCACCTCGCGGTTGTAGCGCTGGTAGTAGCGGAAGGCGGCGCGCAGCAGCAGGCCGGTGGCGACCGCCAGCAGGAAGATGATGACGGCGATGAAGGCCAGCTTGTCGTAGAAAACGCGGTAGATGTAGAAGCCGAAGCGGACGGGGCGGACCACCAGCAGCGCCATGCCCTCCTCGGGCAGGGGGGCGTAGGTGATGTTGTGGCTTTCGAGCTGGATGGCGGTGACGAACTCGCCGCTGCCGCTGTGGCCGGCCAGGGCGTCGGCGGCGGCGGACAGTTGCGCCACCTGGGCGGGGAGGAAGGGGCCCTGGGCGGGGCCGGAGACCACTTGGCGGCGGCGATCGAGCAGGTAGAGGAACTGGTCGGAGCCGAGGCTGATATGGCGCACCCAGTCGCCGACGGCGGCGACCGGGAGGATGCCGGCGAGCACGCCGGTGCCGGTGGTGGCGGGGGCGTCCGTGCGCGGCAGGGGAAAGGCCACCGGCACGGCGAAGACCAAGCGGGAGGGTAGGGTGGGGGTGGCCTCGAGCCGGGGCGAGGTGGCGGCTTGGCCGGCGAGCGCGCCTTGGAACCAGCCTGGCAAGGGCGGCGGCAGCGGACCCGCCAGCGTGGGCGGGGAGGCCGCCACCAGGTTGCCCTGGGCGTCGTAGAGAGCGAGGGCGAGGAACTCGGGCCGGCGGCGGCCCAGGCGCTCGAGCCCTTCCGCGGCCTGCGCCTGGTCGCGGGCGAGTTGGAGGCGCTGGCGGCGGGCGGCGGACGCACTCACCCGCGCCCCCGGCGCCGGCGGCAGGCCGTCGGCCAGCAGGCGCTGCAGCGCATTCTCGTCGGCGGCGCCCGCCAGCGCCTCGCGCTCGCTGCGGAAGTTGGTGCGCAGCAGCGAGACGGCGAAGTCGCGCACCTGCCGGTCGGCGCTGGCGGCGTCGGCCTGGGAGTTGCGGATGCTGGTGGCCACGATGTAATAGGTCAGCAACAGGATGGGAACGAAGGTGAGGATGACGAAGATGGCGGTGGAGCGGATCACCGAGGCGGTGAGCCAGCGCAGCAGCGCCTCCACCCCGCTCGAGACCGCATTGCGCAGCGCCGACCACATGGGGAGATCAGGTCTGGTCCGCCGGGGCGGCGGGCTCGCGGCAGGCGCCGCAGCGCAGGCGCACGCGGAAGCTGCGCGACCAGGGGTCGGAGAAGTCGCCGTCGAGCTGCAGCTCCAGGCGCTGGCCGCAGTGGGCGCAGCGGTAGTCGCGGGGGTAGCCCAGCAGCGAGGCCAGCGAGGCGGCGTCGCCCTGGTTGGGATCCACGCTCAGGCGGAAGCTGGCGATGGGGCGCAGGCCGGGGGCGGCGGCCAGCAGTTGGCGCACCCGCGCCACCACGTCGGCGGGCGCCACCTCGGATTTCACCAGATAGTCGGTCGCCCCCAGCCGCGCCGCCTGGTGCTTGTCCATGTGCTGGCTGAGGTTGGTGAACAGCACCACCGGGGTGGTGAGGAACCTGCGGTCGGCGCGCAGCGACTTCAGCACCTCCAGCCCGCTCAGGTCGGGCAGCATGATATCGAGCAGGATCAACTGCGGCGGGGTGAGGCGCGCGCTCTGCAGCGCCTCGCGCCCGCTGGCGGCCTGGCTGACGCGATAGCCCTCGTGCTCCAGGCGGCGGGCGTAGGTGTCGCGGATGAGGTCTTCGTCTTCGACGATCAGGATGGGGTGGGCGTCGGACATAGGCTACGCCGGCTGGGCGTGGGAGGCGGCCGCGCGCGCGGCCACGTAGGCGCGCACCTCGGCCTGGAAGACGGCGGCGACGCGCGCGGCCAGCGGGCCCAAGGGAATGGGGCGCTGGTCAATCAGCTCGACCGGCTGCACCTCGCGGGGGGAGGAGGTGATCAGGATCTCGTCGGCGGTGAACAGGTCCTCGGGCCGCAGGGTGGCCTCGGCCACCTCGAGGCGGTGGCGCGGGCCCGCCTCCAGCAGGATCTTGCGGCTGACGCCGGGCAGCGCGCCCGAGTCCAGCGGCGGGGTCAGCAGCCGGCCCTGGCGCGCCACAAACACGTTGGCGGCGGTGCACTCGGCCACCTCGCCACGCTGGTTCAGAAGCAGCACGTCGTCGAAGCCGGCGGCGTTGGCCTCCTCCACCTGCACCAGGTTGTGGGACCAGGTGAGGGATTTAGTGCCGGCCAGCGGCGCCTCGGAGTCGCGCCCGTGCGGCTGCAGCCGCAGCTTGGCGCTCGCCCCCCAACTGCGCAGCGCGCGGGTGAAGAGCAGCAGGTCGGTGGGGCGCGGGCCGGGGGTGTCGAGCAGGCCGCCGCGGTTGCGGATGCAGTAGATGCGCGCCACCGACTCCTGCGCCTGGTTGCGCTCGATCAGCGCGGCGAAGCCGCGGCGGGCCTCCTCCCAGAGTTCGTCCACCGCCACATGCAAGCGGGCGCCGTCGTGGCAGAGGCGCTCCCAGTGGTCCTCCAGCGCGAAGGGCACGCCCTGGTAGATGCGCAGCGTGCTGAACAGCCCCCAGCCGCTGAGCAGACCGGTCTGTAGTGGGGAGAGGCGGACCTCGGAGGTTGGGACCAGTTCGCCGTTGTGCCAAACGTAGGGATGAACGGGGCTCACGCGCTGCACCTCTCCTTAGAGTATCGCAGGCGGGGGGCGGGCGCGCGGCGCACCGGCCACGGCTGTAGCAGCGCCGGGCCGGTGCGGCGCGCATCCCGCTGGTGAGCCGCCCCGCTGCAACGGCGCGGGGCGGCGCGCTCGCGCCGACGGGAGGCCCGAGGGCCCAAGTCGGCGCTGCGCTGCTGCGCTGCAGGCAAAGCGGCGCGACCCCCGCGAAGGGCGGTTTTCGCTCTAGGCGGGGAGGCCGGCCAGCTCGTCCTGGTGGAAGAACTCGCGCAGCACCGGGTCGGCGGAGGCCTCCATCTCGGCCACGGTGCCGAAGAAGCGCACGCCGCCGTCGTGCAGCATCACCAGCCGATCGGCCAGCTTGCGCGCCAGTTGGGTGTCATGGGTGACCACCAGGCTGGTGAGCTTCACCTGCTTTTTGACGCGGGCGATGAGGTCGGCGATGGTGTGCGACATGAGCGGGTCCACCATGGTGGTGGGCTCATCGTAGAGGATGGCCTGGGGCTTGGCCGCCAAGGCGCGGGCGATGGCCACGGCGCGTTTCATGCCGGTGGAGAGGCTGGCGGGGAAGGCATCGCGCACCTCGCGCAGGTCGAGCATGTCCAAGAGGCCATCCACCACGGCATCAATCTGGGCCTCGGTTCCCTCCTGGCGCTCACGCAGCGGGAAGGCGACATTTTCGGCCACCGTCAGCGAATCGAACAGCGCCCCCGACTGGAAGACCATGGTGATCTTCTTGTGCATTTCGGTGAGCTGGGTCTCGCTCAGCGTGGCGATGTCCACGCCGTCGGCGAAGATCTCGCCCGCGTCGGGGCGCAAGAAGCCCATGATCAGCTTCAAGGTCACCGATTTGCCCACGCCGCTGCGCCCCAGAATGCAAACGGTCTCGCCACGGCGCACCTCGAAGCTCACGTCGCGCAGCACCGAGATGTGGTCAAAGCCCTTGGAGACGTGGGAGAACTCGAAGAAGAGGTCGGGCGAGGGCATGGGCTAGGCCAACAGCAGCCAGTCGGCGAACATCTGCGCGGTAGAGGGATCGTCGCTCCACTGCCGCTGCACCTCCTCGGGCGCGTTGGGCTCGATGACTTCGTGAAAGACGGACTCGGCGCAGAGGTCGTCGTTGGCCAATAGGGTGAAAACGCCTTCCCAATCCACCCGCAGCGCGGCCACGGCGGCGCCGTTCTCGAAGCTGCGGCGCAGCACGAAGTAGGGGTCTTCGCTGGATTCGCCGCCGAATTGAGATGCACCCAGGTGGACCAGGCAGAAATCGGCGGCGCCGACCTGGCGCAGGCGGAAGCTGGGCTGCTGGCAGAGGCCGGTGATGACGAACACCCGCGCCGGCTGCGGCGGGTGCCCGTTGGGCCGGAGGTTGGGAAGTACGGCGCGCACGGAACCATGCTAACAGAGGGCAGCCGCTCGAAGCCCGGCGGGCTTCGAGCGGCTGCCCGCGCTCAGCATTCAGCATTCAGCAGGCCCGTGGTGCCCGCAGCCGCTGGGGGGGTCGCTGAGCGCGGGCGGAAGCCTTGAGGATCGAGGCGTGGCTGTGTTCGCTGGCAACTGTTGGTTGGCGCGGGCCCCTGCGCGCCTGCGGCGCGCGTCCCGCGACTGACAATTTTTCAGGGATGAATCTGCACCGGCTGGTTGAGGGTGATGGTGAGGGGCGTGCCGGCGGGCAGGTCGAGGTTGCCGCCCTTGGTGCTGGCGAGCACCACGCCCAAGCCGGCGCCAACCAGACCGCCAATGCCGGCGCCCTTGCCGCCCCCGGCGATGGCGCCGATGATGGCGCCCACCGCGCCGCCGGCGGCGGCGGTGCCGACGGTGTTGCGGGTTTGCGACTTCTGCACCCCGCCCTCAGCGGTGGCCGACGGCGTGCCGGTGATGGCACCGCCCACGCCGGCGCTGGGGTTGACTTGGCTGACGCCGGCGCGCATCGGCAGCACCGTGCCGTCGGGCAGGCGCAACTGTTCGAAATTCAACTGTAGTTGCGATTTGCCCGCCACGCTGCCGCTGCGCTGCACCGAAAGCACATGACCCTCGACCGTACTGCCCTGCGGGACCAGCAGGGTCTGGCCGTCGGGGCTGTACACCGGGGAAGTGACGTTGGCAGTGAAGCTGTCGCCCTGTTGGCTGCTGCGCGTGCTGAGGGAGTTGTTGAGCTTGAGCTGCAAGGCCGTGCCGGCGGGCAGGGTGCCGCTGCCGACTTGGCGGCTGGGCTGGGCGGCGGCCTGTGCGGCCGGGGCTTGCCCATAGCTGCGCTGGCGCACGGCGGTGGGATCGCTGCTGCGTCCATAGAAGCCGTCGTCATAGCCGGCCTCGTAGCCGGTGCGGAAGTCCATGGCGTAGGTTTGCGCGTCCACGCCGCCCCCCTGGCGGTAGCCCTGGTTGGCGTTCTGATAGACGGCTTGGTTTTGGAAACTATAGGGAGCGTGGTTGCGATAGTCGTTGACGCCATCGCGGAAGCCGGCGTTGTAGCCCTGGGTGCGAATCGTGGCCACCTCGACTTGGGTTTGCGGGGCGCAGGTCGTTGCCCCTTTCGTTGCCCCTAGTGTCGTTGCCCCTAGTGTTGTCCCTATCGGTGCCCATACCGTCGCCGATGCCGGCGCTGCCGCCAGAAACAGTCCGGCCCACGTGGCGCCCAACACGATTCCACATGCGCAACTCGCTCGATGCAAGCTCATGGCAACCTCCAAAATAAGTGGGATGCCGCGAGGCGACAGCGCTGTTGGCCTCATGGTTGACCCGGCGCAAAGTCCAGGATGGAAAATACATGCTCGGCAATTTGCACAGGCTGTGGATCGTGTGGATGGTGCGGATATTTGTGCAGGCGCTCAGCCCTTTGGTTTCCGAAGTGGTAAACGATTGCACACCCGGTACTTCCCTTCCCCAATTTTCCACAGGCAGGGCAGAGCAAGTCGTTTGTTTTCCGCCTGGGCGAACGGCCCTTGGGTTGCACTCAAAATCTAAAGGTGGCATTGGGAGTATCGGACAAAATGTCTATGGACTTGAACCGGGTGGTTTGGATTGAAGCGAGCTGCGAGGTGAGCGCCTCGACAGAGTTGGGCTCGGTGCCCTGCCCGGTGTGCGACGGCACGGGCCGCATGGCGATGGCACTGCCGATTGCCGGCGCCGACGATTGTCCGGCGTGCTGGGCGGCGGGGGCGGTGTCGTCGGATGTGGCGCCCTACCTGCTGCGGCGGCAGATCCAAGCTCCGATGTTGCGCATGGCGGTCCACAAAGCCAGTTAAACTGGCGGCCCGCCCTGAAGCCGCTGCGGTGGCTCGCCACTTTTTGCCTTGGTCGCTCCCGTTGGTCGCTTGGAGGGCGCGCTTCGATTCCCGGCAAGGGACGCCCGCTAGCGCTCAGGGCGTCTCCAAGTTGCCGCCATGCGAAGACTCGGGTGTCGGCGCAGGCTGTGCTTCGCACCCTCGCTGCGACCGCCGTCTCGCCACTTCCTGAGAGCGGCGGGGTGGCCCCGTAGGGTTACCCTAGCCGTAAGGAGACGAAATGAAACGCGCCCCGTTGCTCCTACTCCTCTGCGCCGCCGCCGCGCCGCTGCTCGCGGCGCCACCCCTGCCCCCAGTGCATGCGCTCGATATCTCCGCCGGCCACTGGGTCTTCCACGGCAAGACGGTGAAGACCGCCTCTGGCCGACCCGGCGCCTTCACCTGGGACGAGCACTGCGCCTGGTCGCCCAACCATTTGTTCCTGCAATGCACCTTCAGCAATGTCTGGTCGGGCCGCGCCGTGGAATCGCTGGTGGTTGACACCTACAACAGCGCCGACCACACCTATTGGCATTATGAGTTCTTTGCCAGCGGCGAGGGCGGCGGCCACCCCTTCGTCTCGCGCATGGAGATCCACGGCAACACCTGGATCGAGCATGGGGCGGAGGCGGAGCCGGGCAAGCGGCCGGCCGAACGCATCGTCTATAACTGGGACTCGCCTACCCGCGTCCGCGTGGCGATCGAGAGTTCCAAGGACGGCACCGACTGGACCACGGTGGACCAGGGCGTGGGCACCAAGCAGCCTTAAGTGGCTCGCCACTTTTTGCCTTGGTCGCTCCCGTTGGTCGCTTGGAGGGCGCGCTTCGATTCCCGGCAAGGGACGCCCGCTAGCGCTCAGGGCGTCTCCAAGTTGCCGCCAGCCGTCAGCCGAAGCCGAAATGGTTGGCGCAGCGCGCCTGCGGCGCGCATCCCGCTGGTGCTCGCGCCTCGCCATCCGATTGCGCCGGGGAAAACTGGGGTGAGTGGAGGGATTCGAACCCTCGGCCACTGGAGCCACAATCCAGCGCTCTACCAAGCTGAGCTACACTCACCGCGCGGGGAGCGACCGCAGAACTGCGGCTTCCATCCAGTATACACCGCCACCCGCGCGGCTCGGGGCGACTTCACTTGGCGGCGAGCGCGATGCGGTTAGCCTTGGCCCAGTTGCTGTCGGCGGCCACTTGCCGCATGGGCGGGCCCCCCTTGGTGCCACAGGCGCAGGGGCCCTCGTGCTTGGCCTCGGTCATGCAAGAGCACGAGCTCGTCCCCATGCAACTGCAAACGTAGACGACCGCGCCCTTCTTCTTGCTGCCGGCGGGAGCGCCGACTTCGGCATAACCGGCAGCGGGGGCGCCGGAAAGGGCACAGGCGACCGGCTGGGGCGCGGTCGCGACCGGCACTTTCTCAAACCCGGCGCTGGCCTGGACCACGAACAGGAAGGACACGGCCGCGAGCATGACTTTGGTTGCGTGCATTGGTGGCTCCCATGTAGACAGGGGCGAGCGCCAAAAGAAAACGGTGCCCGCTCATTCCGGATTGTCCCATGCATCGTGGCATGGGTTGTATCCACTTTCCGATCCTTGGCTATAGCCACTATAATCACCGGGACGATGCGCACCCCGGCCGACGGAATTCCGCCCATCATCGCCGTGGACCGCGGCGCCGCGATTCCGCTGCACCAGCAGATTAGCACCGGGTTCCGCAGCGCCATCCTCCGGCGCACCCTGTTGCCGGGGCAACGGGTGCCCTCCAGCCGAACGCTGGCCACGGAGCTTTCGATCTCCCGCATCCCGGTGCTGGGCGCGTACGCGGAACTCATCGCGGAGGGCTATTTCGAGGGCCGCGGCGGCTCGGGCACCTTCATTTCGCGCTCCCTGCCGGAGCCGCCGAAGCCGCGGCAACGGCCTTTCCCGCGGAGCGGAGGAGCGCTGTCGGGTCCGCGGCCGCTGGCGCAGCGGGCCGGGCTGGTGCCGGCGCGCGAGATCCATCCCTGGATGCGGGGCTGGGGCGCCTTCGGGCTGCATCAGCCGGCGATCGAGGGTTTTCCCTTCAAGGCCTGGTCGAGCTTGGCGGCGCGCCACTCGCGCAATCCGCGCGCGACCCTGCTCCACCGCCTGGACTCGCTCGGCTCGGAGAGGCTGCGCCAGGCTGTCTGCGCCTACCTGCGCACCGCCCGCTCGGTGCGCTGCGAGCCCCAGCAGATCATGATCGTCAGCGGTTCGCAGCAGGCGCTGGATATCTGCGCCCGCGCCCTGTGCGACCCGGGCACGCCGGTGTGGGTGGAGGAGCCCGGCTATTGGCTGGCGCGGAGCGCCTTCCTCAGCGCCGGCGCGCGCCTGGTGCCGGTCCCGGTGGACGGGGAGGGGCTGGACGTCGCGGCCGGGATCGAGGCGTGCCGAAACGCGCGCGTGGCCCATGTGACGCCGTCCCACCAATTTCCGCTGGGAGCGACCCTGAGCCCCGCGCGCCGGCTGCGGTTGTTGGAGTGGGCGCAACGTTCCGGAGCGTGGATTGTGGAGGACGACTATGACGGCGAGTTTCGCTACGAGAGCGCGCCGGTCGCCTCCCTGCAGGGGCTGGACCAGAACTCCCGCGTCATTTATATCGGAACCCTGAGCAAGGTCCTGTTCCCGTCCTTGCGGCTGGGATACATGGTGATTCCAGCGGACATTCTCGAGGCATTCACGGCCATCCGCTGCGCCATGGACATTGCGCCGACGTATCTCAGCCAGGAGGTGCTCGCCGATTTTCTGTGCGAGGGCCACTTTGGGCGCCATATCCGCAGGATGCGGTCGCTCTATCGCGAGCGGCGGACCCAACTGGTGGCGGCGCTGGCCGAGCATTTTGGGGCTGGGCTGGAGATCCATGGCGCGGACGCGGGCCTGCACCTGACGGCTACCTGGACGAGGGGCGAGCCGGATCGGGAGGTGGCAACGCGGGCGGCGCGCGACGGGATGTGGCTGTGGCCGCTGTCGCCGTCCTATGTTGGCGACGCCCCCCGCCCGGGCCTCATCCTGGGCTATGGGAGCACGGCGGCGGCGGCCATCCCGCAGGCGGTCCGGCAGCTCCGGAACCTGTTTCCGCCAGCGGCGAAAGGGCGCGCCCGCTGAGCGGAGCTTGGTTGGCGCGGGCCCCTGCGCGGCTGCGCCGCGCGTCCCGCTTGTGCTCACGCCAGCTTGGGGGCCCGAGGCCCCAAGCCGGCGCTGCGCCTCGCAGGGGCCGCGCCGAATTCGCTTCCCGGGG
>Ga0307373_10008128_pt1 | contig 16103 bp, 16 predicted proteins | sample OX2MG_FD_202534 | JGI IMG/M metagenome (GOLD analysis project Ga0307373, IMG submission 202534) | Soil microbial communities from Risofladan, Vaasa, Finland - OX-2 | ecosystem: Environmental > Terrestrial > Soil > Coastal area > Acid sulfate soil | place: Finland: Risofladan, Vaasa | collected... | reverse complement strand
TCGAGACCGGCGAGCGACCGCCGGTCGGCTTCACCATCGACGGCGTGATCAAGGACATGAACATCATGACGGGATGGGCGAAGCACCTCGGTATCGAGTTGCCGGCGCTCGAGCGCGTGCTGGCCTCATATCAGGCGGCATCGCGCGCCGGCTGGGATCAGGCGGACAATTGCAGCGTACTGTTCTATCGCCTCGACGAGGCGAAGAAAGCCGCACGCTAGGCGTTCAATCGGTGGGCTGCGGCGCCGCCGGCAATGGCAGCTTGCCGGGTCGCACGGCATCGGCGGACCACCGCCGCAGCGCGCCGTGCAGCCGGAATCCGGTTGATTTCAAACGCTTAGTTGCGGCCGGCCACCGCTTGACAGGCCAGTACTGCGGTCCAATATGGCGCCATCGCGACGTGGCCGATTTGTAGGAGACACGGACCATGGACACCAGCGCCTTGGCGCACACCGTCAATCCGGCGAACGAGCGCGGCCGCGAGGGCTTCTATCAGCGCGCCGGTAGCCAGAACCTGGCGCCGCTGTGGCGTGTGCTCGGTGCGCTCGTCACCGATGAGCCGGTCACGCCGGTCAAGCCAGCGATCTGGAAATACGCCGACGTGCGTCCCTACCTGATGGAGGCGTGCAAACTCATCACCGCCGCCGAGGCGGAACGCCGCGTCATGATGCTCGAGAATCCGGGTCTGACCGGTCAGTCGCGCGTCACGCACAGTCTGTTCGCCGGCTTGCAGATCATTCTGCCCGGCGAGGTCGCGCCCGCCCATCGCCATGTTGCCTCGGCGCTGCGCTTTATCATCGAAGGCAAGGACGCCTACACCGCCGTCGCCGGCGAGAAGACCTATATGCTGCCCGGCGATTTCGTGATCACGCCGTCGATGACCTGGCACGATCACGGCAACGAGGGCGCCGGACCAATGGTATGGCTCGACGGACTCGACGTCCCGATCGTCAATCTGATGGATGCGAGCTTCCGCGACGGCTATCCGGAGGCGAGCCATCCGGTGACGCGCCCGGAAGGCGCGGCTGATGTCGAATACGGCTACAACATGCTGCCGGTCGACCAGGAATTCGGCGGTCCAACGTCGCCGATCTTCAATTACCCCTATGCCCGCACCCGCGAAGGCCTCGAGAAGTTGCGGCGCTTCCGCAAGCCGGATCCCTACGCGGCCTTCAAGATGAAGTTCATCAACCCGGTCACCGGCAGCTGGGCGATGCCGACGATCTCGACATGGATGCAGCTCGTGCCCAATGGGTTCAAGACGCAGCCCTACCGCTCGACCGACAGCACGGTGTTCACCGTGGTCGAAGGCCGCGGCACCAGCACCATTGGCGGCCAACGCATCGATTGGGAGCCGCACGACATCTTCGTCGCGCCAAGCTGGCATTTCCAGGAGCACCAGGCGTCGGAAGACGCCGTGCTGTTCGGCTTCTCCGACCGCGTTTGCCAGGAGAAGCTCGGCTTCTTCCGCGAACAGCGCGGCAACAGCTGAGCCGGCCGCTGCTGGGCGTAAAAAAAGGGCCGCGTCCCTGGGGAGCGGCCTCGGCTTTTGATTATTGCGCGCTTATTGGACCTGGAATGGTACCAGGCAGGGCACGTCCGCCGGGCACGCGTCCTCCATCTGCTGTACCTGCCCCCAATTCATCGCGAACTGGGTCTCGAGGCGCTCGGCAACCGCCGGCTTGAGCGGATGGGTTGCCAGCATCGCCGTCGCGATGAGCAAGGCACCGATGACATTCCACAATTCGTTGGGCACGTCCGACTCCACCAGGATTTCAAGCCGGCGTTCTGCCGGCTAACGCAATGTCTCATGCGTAGAGATAACCGATTCTGGTTAACCCTCGGTTGAGGCATACTTAATCGATGCTTAATGGCGCGAACGCGCACCAGCCGCCGTTCCGCGCCGTCGAGCGCGGCTCAGTGCCGCCGCCCTTCACCCGCAGGACATGCGCCACGAGACCGTTGGCGCCGGCAGCCAGCACGAAGACGATGGCCAGAACGGCATACATCTCGGCGATCGCGAAACGGCCGTAGGCCGAGGCGCAGGCCGGAAGTGATTGGCGGCGCCAGCGCCGGCTTCGCTTTCGCGCGTCCTCCCTCGATGTGCGTGATTGTGCCCCCGACCATCTCTGTCCGCAAAGAGGGCTGACGCCCGCCTTGCTCGATTCCGGTCTTGACCGCTAGTGTGCGCGGCATGAGCGGCGCCGATGGCGATTCGACGCAAAGCGCGGGCTGGGAGCCGACGTTCGCGGCTGGCGGCCGGCTATCGCTCACGCTCGCGATCAGCCGCTACGACCACGTGCGCGACCTGACGGCCGGCGAGGTGACGCCCGGCGGCATCGCGCTCACCGCGCTTGAATTGCCGGTCGAGGAGATTTTCCATCGCTATCTCAAATTTCGCGAGTGGGAAGTTTCGGAGCTGTCGTTGGCGAAATATGCCGCGCTGATGTCGCAAGGCAATTCGCCGTTCACGGCCATTCCCGTGTTCCCGTCGCGTTTCTTCCGGCACAGCTCGATTTACGTGCGCGCCGGCGGCCCGGTGAAGACGCCGAGTGACCTCAAGGGCCGGCGTGTCGGTATCCCTGAATGGGCGCAGACCGCCGCTGTCTACAGCCGCGGCTTCCTGGTCGAGGATTATGGTCTCGACCTGACTGCCATCGACTGGATCCAGGCCGGCGTCAATGAGCCGGGACGGCGCGAGAAAGTCGCCCTGAACCTGCCGCCGGGCGTACGCCTGACGCCGCAGCCGGAAAAATCGCTCGACGGCATGCTGCTCGCGGGCGAAATCGACGCGGTCATGAGTGCCCATCCACCCGCGGCGGCTGAAGCCGGCGATCCGCGCGTCACACGGTTGTTCGAGAATTTCCGCGCGGTCGAAGAGGAATACTGGAAGCGGACGCGCGTCTTTCCGATCATGCACGTCATCGCGATCCGCCGCGAGGTCGTCGATCGCTTTCCGTGGGTGCCGATGAACCTGATGAAGGCGTTCGAGGAGGCGAAACGGCGCAGCACCCTACGCCTCGGCGAATTCACCGCCAGCCGTTACCCGATCCCGTGGATGGCCGACGTCGCCGCGCGCGCCTACGCCGCGTTCGGCGGCAATCCATTTCCCTATGGCATCGAGGCCAATCGGATCACGCTTGATGCGTTCCTGCGCTGGGCCTTCGAGCAGGGGGTTTGCCAGCGCCGGCTGGCGCCCGAGGATTTGTTCGCACCGGGCACCGAGCAACGATTCAAAGTCTGACGCCGATTACCGTTGCGGTGGCTGTTGTACGCCGATGACGCGCTCGGTCAGCCAAGCGATCGCGGCAATCGCAACGCCAGCGGCAATAAACGAGACACCGAGCAGCCGGAGGCCGTCACCGACCCAAAACCGGGCGGCAATGCGCATCATGGAGCCGGCCGCGACCGCGGCTGCCGCCAGAAACCACATGGCGGTGATGACCGGGTGCCGCCTGCTGCCGATGCCTCGCGCTTTTGCCATCCGATCCCCTCTTCCAGAGAGACTCCGGCCGGGCTGCACCGATCCTAGCGCTAAACGTCGAGATTGGCGACTTCGAGCGCGTGGTGCTGGATGAATTCGCGCCGCGGCTCAACGATGTCGCCCATCAGCGTCGAAAAGATCTCGAGCGCCGAATCCTCGTGCGTGACCTTGACCTGGAGCAGCGAGCGCACCGACGGGTCGAGCGTGGTCTCCCACAGCTGCTCCGGGTTCATCTCGCCGAGGCCCTTGTAGCGCTGGATATCGCCCTGCTTGGGGCCGAGCGCGATGATCGCCTCGACGAGCGCAGTCGGGCCGTTGACAGCGGTCTCCTTGTCCTTGGCGATGAGCTTGCCGGGTTTGCCATAAATCGATTGCAGCTCGGCCGTCCGATCGTCGAGGCGGCGCGCCTCGGCGCTCTTCAGCAGGGCGGCGTCGAAGACGCGCCGCTCCGTGACACCATGGCGCTTGCGCGTCAGCACCAAGCTCTCGCGCGGTACCAGCTCGCCCTTCCACCCGCGGGCATCCGGCGTCGCCAGGAGATCGAGCCGCGAGGCTAGATACCGGGCAGCCTCGGCGCCCTCCTTAGGCTTGTCGAGCAGCGTTGGATCGAGCACGCCGGCGATCGCCGCCTGCTCGACCACTTCGAGGCTGCCGACCTTGCGCCACAGCGGCGCCAGCAGCGTACGGACCTGTCGCGCGCGCTCCACCAGATCCTTCAGGTCATTGCCGGCCCGCTCGACGCCATCGTGCTGGCGGAACTTGGCATCCTTGATGCCGGCGGTGATGCGGTATTCCTCGAGCGCCGTTTCGTCCTTGAGATAGACCGATTTGCCCTGGCCGCGCCTCACCTGAAACAGCGGCGGCTGCGCGATGTAGAGAAAGCCCTTCTCGATCAGGCTGCGCATCTGGCGGAAGAAGAACGTCAACAGCAGCGTGCGGATGTGGCTACCGTCGACGTCGGCGTCGGTCATGATGATGATGCGGTGATAGCGCGCCTTGTCGGCGTCGAACTCCTCGGGGCCGATGCCGGTGCCGAGCGCGGCGATCAGCGTGCCGATCTCGGCCGAGCTCAGCATCTTGTCGAAGCGCGCGCGCTCGACGTTCAGGATCTTGCCCTTGAGCGGCAGGATGGCCTGGCACCGTCGGTCGCGGCCCTGCTTGGCCGAACCGCCGGCGCTGTCGCCCTCGACGATGAATATCTCGCTCTGCGCCGGATCGCGTTCCTGGCAATCGGCAAGCTTGCCCGGCAGGTTGGCGATGTCGAGCGCGCCCTTGCGCCGGGTGAGGTCGCGCGCCTTGCGTGCCGCCTCGCGGGCCGTCGCCGCCTCGACCACCTTGCCGACGATACGCTTGGCCTCGGATGGATGCTTCTCGAACCATTCCTGTAGCTTGTCCGCGACCACGGCGTCGACGATCGGCCGCACTTCGGACGAAACCAGCTTGTCCTTGGTCTGCGACGAGAACTTCGGATCGGGCACCTTGACCGACAGGATGCAAGTCAGGCCCTCGCGCATGTCTTCGCCGGTGAGCGGAATCTTGTCCTTGCCCTTGGTCAGGCCGCTCTCATCGGCGTAATTGTTGATGGTGCGGGTCAAGGCGGCGCGGAAGCCGGCCAGATGCGTGCCACCATCGCGCTGCGGGATGTTGTTGGTGAAGCACAGCATCGTCTCGTGATAGCTGTCGGTCCACTCCATCGCCACCTCGACCGTGATGCCGTCCTTGGCCGCCGACATCGTGACCGTTGGATGAAGGGTCTGCTTCGAGCGGTCGAGATATTTGGCGAAGGCCTCGAGCCCGCCCTCGTAATGCAGGCGCACACTCTTGGGCTCGACGCCGCGCGCGTCGGTCAATTCAAGCGTCACGCCCGAATTGAGGAACGCCAGCTCGCGCAGCCGGTGCTCAAGCGTGGCGAAATCGAACTCGGTCTTGGTGAAGGTCTGCGTACTCGGCCAGAACGCCACTTCGGTGCCGGTTTTCGGCGCGGTCTTGCCCTGGCGCTCGACCGACGGCGCCTTGCCCACGGCCTTGAGCGGCGCTTCAGGATCGCCGTCCTTGAAGCGGATGAAATATTCGTTGCCGCCGCGCCAAATGCGCAGATCGAGGCGCGCCGACAAGGCATTCACCACCGAGACGCCGACGCCATGCAGTCCACCCGAAACCTTGTAGGAATTCTGGTCGAATTTTCCGCCGGCGTGGAGGTGGGTCATGATGACCTGTGCCGCCGAAACCTTCTCCTCCTTGTGGATGTCGACTGGGATGCCCCGGCCGTTGTCGGTCACGGTGCACGAGCCGTCCGGATTGAGCGTCACGGTCACGGTGTCGCAGAAACCGCCGAGCGCCTCGTCGATCGAGTTGTCGACGACCTCGTAGACCATGTGATGAAGGCCCGACCCGTCGTCGGTGTCGCCGATATACATACCCGGCCGCTTGCGCACGGCATCGAGACCGCGCAGCACCTTGATCGACTTGGCGCTGTATTCCTCTTCCGGGTCTTGGGAAACCGGTTCGCTCATGATCCATCCATACCGTTACGACGATGCTTTCATGCGGGCGACAACGCGGCATTCGATACCGCGAAAAACTGGGCATATCCCCTGAGCTCGGCGAACAACGCCGCATCGGTGCCCGCGAGCCAGCACTGTCCGCCAAGCGCCTGCAGCGCCTGGAACAGCGCGCTGCGCCGCGCGGCATCGAGATGCGCCGTGACCTCGTCGAGCAGCAGAACGGGCGAAGCACCGCGCCGCAGCGCCATCAGCCGTGCATAGGCCAGCACGATCGCGACCAGCAGCGCCTTCTGTTCGCCCGTCGAGCAAAGCGCAGCGACCTCGCCAGTGCCAAGGTGATGCGCCAGCAGGTCCGAACGGTGCGGACCGGTTTGCGTAACGCCGCTATCGCGGTCGAGCGCGCGCGAGTCGTGGAGGGCGCGCCGGAACGCCTCTTCGGCAGCGAGCGCCGGCATAGTGCCGAGCCAGTGCTCGACCACGCCCGCAATCGCCAATCCGGCGCGCGGAAATGGTCCTGGAGCCTCGGCGCAGGCACCAGCCAGCCGCGCGACCGCTTCGAGCCGCGCGGCAGCGAGTGCCACGCCGGTCTCGGCCATGATCTCCTCGAGCGCCTTGAGCCAGGATTGATCGGCCACGCCTTCGCGCAATAATCGCGCCCGCTCGCGCATCGCGCGCTCATAGGCCAAGAGCCGCGACCAATGGCCCGGATCGAATCCGGTGACCAGCCGATCGAGAAAGCGGCGGCGGCCCGATGCGGCATCGGCGAAGAGCCGATCCATCTGCGGCGTCAGCCACACCACGCTGAGCCGCTCGGGCAAGTCCTGCTGGCTCTTCGCGGACGCGCCGTCGATGCGTAGATGGCGCCGCTCGCCGCTTTCGCTCTCGGTATCGCGGCCGGTGCCGATGTCGAACTCGCCCGCGGGATTGGTCACGGTCGCGGCGAGCGCCCAGGCGCCGCCGCCGCGGCGGTCGATCTCGCTCAGCCGGGCGCGGCGCAGGCCCTTGCCGGGTGCCAGGAACGAGATCGCCTCGAGCAGATTGGTCTTCCCGGCGCCGTTCGGCCCGGTCAGTACGACGGCGCTGGCATCGACGGCGAGCCGGACGCGCGCATAGGCGCGAAAGTCGGTCAGCACCAGCCGCACGACAGCGGCCACCGGCACGGCTTGCGCCGCCCGCGGCAATGGCTTCGCGAAGGGAACCACCCGCTCGGGTGCCATGCACGCGCCTAAACGCGCATCGGCATGAGGACGTAAAGCGCGCTGGCGTCGGTGGCGTCGCGCACCACGGTGGGCGAGGCGGCGTCGGCCATGACAAACTTGGCGCCTTCGCCCTCGATCTGCTCGGCAATGTCGAGGAGATAGCGCGAATTGAATCCGATCTCGATCGGCGAGGCGCTGTAGCGCACCTCGATCTCTTCGGATGCGGTGCCATTCTCGGCGCTGGTGGCCGAGAGCGTGAGACTGTTGCGTTCGATCGCCAGCTTCACGGCTCGGCTCTTCTCGCTCGAGATGGTCGAGACCCGGTCGACCGCAGCGGCGAACGACTTGCACTCGACTTCGAGCACCTTGTCGTTGGCAGTCGGAATGACTCGGTCGTAATCCGGGAAGGTGCCGTCGATCAGCTTGGAGGTGAGAACCGTGGTCTCGCCGAAACCGAAGCGGATCTTGGTGTCGGACAGCGAGACGGCGACGTCCTGATCGAACTCGTCCAGAAGCTTGCGCAGTTCGCCGACCGCCTTGCGCGGGACGATGACGCCCGGCATGCCGGCCGCGCCGTCGGGCAGCGGCAGCTCCATCCGCGCCAGCCGATGACCATCGGTGGCGACCGCGCGCAACATATTGACATCGTTGCTTTTGGCGGCATGGAGATAGATGCCGTTCAGATAATAGCGCGTCTCCTCGGTTGAGATCGCAAAGCGTGTGCGGTCGATCAGCCGCTTCAGGTCGGCGGCTGAAATGGTGAAGTTGTGCGCCAGATCGCTGCCCGACATGACCGGGTAGTCCTCCGACGGCAGGCACGCGAGCGTGAAGGTCGAGCGGCCGGAGCGCAGCGTCATCTGCCCCTTGTCCGAGCCGAGCTCGAGCAGCACCTGCGCGCCTTCGGGCAGCTTGCGGGTGATATCGTAGAGTGTGTGCGCCGGCACCGTGGTGCCGCCGCTCTTCACGCCTTGCGCCGGCACGGACGAGATCATCTCGATGTCCATGTCGGTCGCCGAGAGTGCCAGCTTGCCGTCGGCGCCGCGCAGCAGCACGTTCGACAGGATGGGGATGGTGTTGCGCCGTTCGACCACGCTCTGCACGTGGCCCAATGCCTTGAGCAGAGCGGCGCGTTCGATCGTCAGTTTCATGGGTGGTTGGTGTTCGTTTGTTGTGGCGGCTTTTCCTCATGCCGGGCCGGCATTCCGGCCCGACACCCGCCGCGCCGGACCGCGGCGCGCCTCAGGAATGCGCGCCAAAAACAGCCCCCCGCACGGGAAAAAACTATAACACAGGGAGCGCGGACCGTATACCGCGGCAGCAGTCGGAATCGAACCGCCGAGTCGCTATTTTCGCCTTTTATCTCAGAAACTTAGAAAGCGCGCGCAGCGCCAGCCGCCGCTCAGTTTTCGAGCATGCGACGCAGCAGCTCGACGTCTTCGGCCAACGTCGTATCGGCGGCCTTCAGCTCCTCGATCTTGCGCACCGCATGCATCACCGTGGTGTGATCGCGGCCGCCGAATTTGCGCCCGATCTCGGGTAGCGAACGCGGCGTGAGCTGCTTGCAGAGATACATTGCCACCTGGCGGGGCCGTGCGACGGCGCGGGCGCGGCGGGCCGAATGCATGTCGGCCAGCCGGATGTTGAAATGCTCCGCCACGCGCTTCTGGATCTCGTCGATGGTGACCCGGCGATCATTGGCGCGCAGCAGGTCGTGCAGCACCTCTTGCGCGCTCTCGAGCGTCACCATGCCGCCGGTGAGCTGGGTGTGGGCGCTGATCCGATGCAGCGCGCCCTCAAGCTCGCGCACGTTGGACGTAATCTTATGCGCAAGGAATTCCAGCACCTTAGGTGGCACCGGCAGGTGGGTGGTCTCGGCCTTGGCCTGGAGAATGCCGAGGCGGAGCTCATAGGTCGTGGGATGAATATCCGCGACCAAACCCCAGCCGAGCCGCGACTTGACCCGCTCCTCGATACCTTCGAGATCCGATGGCGACTTATCGGCAGAGATCACGATCTGTCGGTTCTGATCAACCAACGCATTGAAAGTATGGAAGAATTCCTCCTGCGTGGCGTCGCGACCGCCGATGAACTGGACGTCGTCGATCATCAGCACGTCGACCGATCGGAACTGCTCCTTGAACGCCATAGTGTCCTTGAAGCGGATCGCCCGGACGAACTGGAACATGAACTTTTCGGCCGAGAGATAGATCACCTTGCGGTGCGGCGCCCGCGTGCGGATGTGCCACGCGATCGCATGCATGAGGTGGGTCTTGCCGAGGCCAACGCCACCGTAAAGGAAGAGCGGATTGAACGGCAGTTGGGGGTTGCCCCCGGGCCGCACGCCGACCTGCGCCTCGGCAACGCGGCGGGCGGCGGCGTGCGCGAGCTCGTTGGGCTTGCCGACGACAAAATTCTCGAACGTGAAGCGCGGATCGAGCGGCGCGCTGACGTCCTTTTCCTCTGCCGCGGCCGCACCAGGCTCGAGGCCGTCGCCTGCGGGCGCCGCCGCCTCAGTCTCGATCGGTTGTGCGACCGTGCGACCCGTGACCAGTATTTCGACCGCCGCGATCGCGTCGTTCTCGTCGTTCCAGAGCGCGCGAATGCGATCTGAGTAATGCTGGCTGACCCAATCGCGGAGAAAGCGGGTCGGCACCCCGATCTTCACGCGGCCGTCGTCGACGCCGTAAAGCGTCATCGACTTGAGCCACGCGCGATAGGCGGCATCGCCGCACTCTTCACGCAGGCGCCCGCGCACACGGGCCCATTGCGATTGGAGATCACCGCTGCGGCCGACAGATTCCGTCATGCCTGCTCCCGGAGGGCAGGACCGTCGGATGCCGGTGCTTTCACGTCCTCTCGCGTCGAGGCTGCCCGTTCCGGCGCCGACGCTTCCGCTTGATCCGTCACTACGCCCCCCAAGGAACCCCGAAAACGCAAAGGGTGCCCTTCGTCGGAAGAGGTCTTCTTTCTCTTCCGGCGCTACCCTTTAGACGAAGCCCTGAATTCGAAATGCGAAGCCGACGATTTGATCGTCTCGATGTCGCCCGGATCTTTCCGGCTTTGATGAAGCGCTACGCCCGACATCATGGTGCGACGATCTCCTAAACACCCTTCACTTCGACAGCGCAAACGAACTCTACCGAAGCCCGACACAGAAAGGCAATACGGCCGACACGCGAACGCAAAAATTTATTTTCCCGTGCGGCAGAACGGTCACGGCACTCAATCTTTGAGCGCTTTGATGCGTGCGGAGAGGCGCGAGGTCTTACGCGCCGCCGCACTGCGCGTGATCACGCCCTGCGTCGCGCCGCGCTGCAACTCGGGCTGCGCCAGCGCGAACGCTTCGCGCGCCGCTTTCTTGTCGCCGGCAGCGATCGCGGTCTCCACGGCCTTCACGGCGCTGCGCCAACGGCTCGCACGCACGCGGTTGACCGCCGTGCGACGCGCGGTTTGCCGAATTCTTTTTTCTGCGGATTTATGCGTCGCCATTGCTGACCTGTGCCTTCGCCCGGAGTGCGAAATGAATTGTAGAGAAGCGGCGCTTATAGCCGTCGTGCGGCCGATGCGTCAAGGCGCGTGCGGCGGTGGCGCTCATCGGTTCCGAAAATTTGGCTTGCGTTTTTCTACGAACGCCGACATGCCCTCTTTCTGATCGTCCGTCGCAAACAGCGCGTGAAAAAGTCGGCGCTCGAAGCGCACGCCTTCGGCGAGCGTCGTCTCGTACGCACGATTGATCATCTCCTTCGCCATCAGCACCGCGGGTCGCGACAATGCGGCGATCTGCGTCGCCATTTTGACTGCCTCGTCGACGAGCTGCGCCGCCGGCAGGACGCGCGAAACCAGGCCGGAACGCTCCGCTTCGGCTGCGTCCATCAGGCGGCCGGTGAGGATCATGTCCATCGCCTTGGCCTTGCCGACGAAACGCGTCAGACGCTGGGTTCCGCCGGCGCCGGGCGTGATGCCGAGATTGATCTCAGGCTGGCCGAACCTGGCGGTATCGGCGCAAATGATCGTGTCGCACATCATCGCCAGCTCGCAGCCGCCGCCCAGAGCATAACCCGCGACGGCGGCGATCACCGGCTTGCGGCAGAGCGTGATCCTCTCCCAGGTTTTGACGAAATCACCGAGATAGACGTCGATAAACGACCGGCCTTGCATCTCCTTGATATCGGCGCCGGCGGCGAACGCCTTATCGCTGCCGGTGAGCACGATCGCGCCGATCGCAGCGTCGGATTCGAAGGCGTCAAGCGCCTGGCTAAGCTCGCGCACCAGGGCGTCACACAGGGCGTTCAGAGCCTTCGGCCGATTGAGCGTGATGAGCCCGACGGCGCCACGCGTTTCGACCAGGATGTTTTCGTAGCTCAAGATCGCCTCCGTTTCTCATTGCGGCGCAAGCATGAAGCCGACCGTCAAGTCGCCGTCGGGACCGCGGAAGTCGAGGCGCAGCCGCTCGCCAGCGCGCGTCCAGGTAGCCGGAACACCCGCAATATGCCGCCAGCCGAGCTGCGGGAGAGTCTGGGTATAAAAGCGCGTCACGGCATAGCGCGTGAGCTTGCCGCGCGCCGCGCTTTCAACGATGCGGCCCTCGGGCTTGTCGAAGACGACGGCCGAGCCCGCGACCGACACGAGGCCTGGCATCAACGGCAGGTCTTCGGTGCCCGGCACGAATCCGTCGGCGTGCGCCGCCACCGGCGCGGCGATGAGCACGAGCGCGAGAAGAAGCCGCCGCATCGTGCGCAGGGTAGACTCAACGCTGGCGCTTGGCACAGTAAAATGTCGAGCGTCCCGATTGCACGATCCGCTTGATGCGTGCACGACAGTCGCAGCCGGGACACCGTTCGCCTTCGCGAGCGTAGACTGCGAAGTGGCGCTGGAAATTGCCGAGCTCGCCGTGCGCATTGACGTAATCGCGCAGGCTCGACCCGCCGACAGAAATGGCATGCTCAAGGACGCGTTTGATCGCTCGCGCCAGGCGCTCGGCGCGTTCGCCCTGAACCGTGTAGGCCATACGCTTGGGTGACAGCTTCGCCCAGTAGAGGCATTCGCAAGCATAGATGTTACCGATCCCGACGACGACGCGTTGGTCGAGCAGCGCCGCCTTGAGCGGCGTTTTCTTGCCCTTGAGCAGTCGCGCCAGCAGCGTGCCGTCGAATGCGGGCGATAGCGGTTCTGGTCCGAGATGCGCCAGCAACTTGTGGTGCGGCAGCGAATCCTCGCGGGCGTAATCGATCAGGCCGAAGCGCCGCGGGTCGTTGAAACGCAACTCGACACCCTCGTCGAAATCCATCACCGCATGATCGTGCGGTCGCGGCGGCGCCGGGTGGACGGTATCGCCGAGCGTGAGCCGCCCCGACATGCCGAGATGCGCGATCAGCACGCCACCGTCCGCGAAATGCATCAGGATGTACTTGGCTCGGCGAGCGATGAGCGTCACGGACTGCCCCTCGATCCTGCCAGCGAGGCCCGTCGGAACGGCTTGGCGCAGATCGGCGCGATTGAGCTTGAGGCGCAGCAGTCGCTTGCCTTCGACGCGTGCCTTGAGGCCGCGCACCACGGTTTCGACTTCCGGCAATTCGGGCATGGGCTGGTCTCGACGGGGGGCGGCGGCTATGGTGCCAAGATGATGTCGAAAGAGACAGCGGATTTCGGCTATCGCCGCGTACCGGCACGCGAGCATACGCGCCTTGTCCATGATGTCTTTGCCCGCGTGGCGCGACGCTACGACCTGATGAACGACCTGATGTCGGGCGGCGTCCATCGACTGTGGAAGGCGCAGCTGATCGACCGGCTTGGCCCGCGGCCGGGCCAGCTTCTCCTCGACGTTGCCGGCGGCACCGGCGACATCGCGCGGCGTTTCGTGGCGCGTGCCGGCAGCAACGCCCGCGCGATCGTCTGCGATATCAACTTCAACATGCTGGAAACCGGCCGGGTGCGCAGGCTGGATACGGGCGACGGCGACGCCGTACGGTGGCTGTGTGGCGATGCGGAGGCGCTGCCGATCGCCAGCGCCAGCGTGGACGCCTATACGATCGCGTTCGGCTTGCGCAACGTGACCCGGATTCCGGCGGCTCTCGCCGAGGCACGGCGCGTGCTGAGCCCGGGTGGACGTTTCCTTTGCCTCGAATTCAGCAACGTCGAGCGACCATTGCTGAAGCGCGCCTACGACGTCTATTCGTTCGGCGTATTGCCGCGGCTCGGCGCCATCGTCGCGCGCGATCGCGACGCCTATCAGTATTTGGTCGAAAGCATCCGCCGCTTCCCCGATCGCGCGCGGCTGGCCGATCTCATGCGTCAAGCCGGCTTCGAGCGGGTTACGGCGCGGCCGGTCAGCGGCGGCATCGCGGCGATCCATTCGGGTTGGCGGCTTTGAGTTTTGATATTACACTGCCGATCGAGTAAATTCTTTCGCTATCCCGCAAGCCACCGCCGGAAAGCCGATGTTGCACGGACGCCGCATCTTGTTGGTGATCGCCGGCGGTATCGCCGCCTATAAGAGCCTCGAGCTCATCCGCCGCCTGCGCGAACGCGGCGCGGCGGTGCGCTGCGTGATGACGGCGGCGGCGCAGCGCTTCGTCACCCCGCTTTCGGCCCAGACGCTGTCCGGCGATCGGGTCTATACCGACCTCTTTTCGCTGACCGAGGAAAGCGAAATGGGGCATCTGCGACTTTCGCAGGAAGCCGACCTGATCGTGGTGGCGCCCGCCACCGCCGACCTGATTGCCAAACTCGCTGCCGGCCTGGCCGACGATCTCGCCTCAACGGTGCTGATCGCCAGCGACAAGCCCATCCTGCTCGCGCCGGCGATGAACATGCGGATGTGGGCGAACGCCGCGACGCAGGCCAACATCGCGCAGCTCGACAAGCGCGGTATCAAGCGCGTCGGTCCCGATGCGGGCGCGCTCGCCGAGGCCGAAAGCGGCGTCGGCCGCATGGCGGAGCCGCCTGCGATCGCCGATGCGATCGAAGCCCATTTCGTCGCGCATGCCGTGCTGCGCGGACGCAAGACGCTGGTCACGAGCGGCCCGACCGAGGAGGCGATCGATCCGGTGCGCTACATCGCCAACCGCTCATCGGGCAAGCAAGGGCACGCGATCGCCGCGGCGCTGGCGCGGCTGGGTGCCGACACCGTCCTGGTGGCGGGGCCGACGCGCGAGGCCGACCCGCCCGGCGTGCGCGTCATCCATGTTCGTTCGGCGCGCGAAATGCTCGCGGCGTGCGAGGCGCAGCTGCCGGTCGATGCCGCCGTTTGTGCCGCCGCCGTCGCCGATTGGCGCGTCGAGATGGCGCCGCAGAAGCTGAAGAAGAAGGACGCGCCGCCGGCCCTCAAGCTGGTCGAGAATCCCGACATCCTGGCAACGCTGGCGCATGCTGCCAACCGGCGGCCGCGGCTTGTTGTCGGCTTTGCCGCCGAGACCGAAAATCTGATCGCTGCGGCGCGTGAGAAGCGTGCCAAGAAAGGCTGTGATTGGATCCTGGCGAACGACGTCTCCGCCGCGAGCGGCGTGTTCGGCGGCGATTCCAACGAGATCCATCTGGTCGACGAGCGCGGCACCGAAGCCTGGGGCCGGCTCAGCAAGCGTGATGTCGGCGAGCGCCTTGCGGCGCGCATCGCCCAGTTCCTCGACCGCAAGGCGGCCGAATAGGCCCGTCCGGCAATGGTCAGGCTCACCAAAAAGCTCCTGTTCGCGATCGAGGCGGTGCTGGACATCGCGTACAATGCCGGCACGCTGCCGGTGCAGTCGGGCGAGATCACGCGGCGGCAGGGCATTCCGCGCCGCTATCTCGAGCAGGTCCTGCAGCAGCTGGTGCGTGCCGGTATCCTCGCCGGCGTGCGCGGACCGCGCGGCGGCTATCGCTTGGCGCGCGAGCGCCGTCGCATCAACCTCGGCGAGATCGTGCGGGTCGTGCGCGCGCTCGACGGCGGCGAGGATCCGCTCGGCGACAACGGCGGCGCCGAACTCGGTCATCGCGTCGTTAGGCCGCTGTGGCAGGAGCTCAATGGCGAAGTGATGGCCCGGCTCGACGGCATAACCGTCGAAGACCTTTGCCTGCGCGCGCATAAGATGGGTGTACCCGGCGAATACGGCGCCCACCTCGATTTCTCCATCTGAAGGAGCCACGCATGGCGCGCCCTCAATCCAAGACACCGCCGACCGCCGCTCCGGAGACCGGAGCGTTCCGCGGCCGAGTCTATGACAGCATCGTCGAGACCATCGGCGCGACGCCGCTGGTACGGCTGTCCCGGTTCGCGGCAGCGCACGACGTCAAAGCGGAAATCCTGGCCAAATGCGAGTTCTTCAACCCGGCATCGTCGGTGAAGGATCGCATCGGCGCGGCGATGATCGACGCGGCCGAGCGCGCCGGCTTGATTACGCCGGGCAAGACGGTGCTCGTCGAACCGACGTCGGGCAATACGGGAATTGCGCTCGCCTTCGTGGCTGCCGCCAAAGGCTATCGCCTGATTCTGATCATGCCCGACAGCATGTCGGTCGAGCGCCGCCACATGCTGAAACTCCTGGGAGCGGAACTCGAGTTGACGCCGGCGGCCCAGGGCATGCGCGGCGCGATCGCGCGGGCCGAGGCCCTGGTGAAGAAGCTTGGCGACGCCTTCATGCCGCAACAATTCAACAACCCGGCCAATCCCGAAATCCACCGGCGCACCACGGCCGAGGAGATCTGGCGCGACACCGGTGGCCGCGTCGACGTGGTCGTGAGCGGCGTCGGCACCGGCGGCACACTGACCGGGGTCGGCTCGGCGCTGAAGCCGCGCAAGCCCGGTCTCCGGATGATCGCTGTGGAGCCCGAGGACAGCGCCATACTCTCGGGCGGCCCGCCGGGACCGCACAAGATCCAGGGTCTCGGCGCCGGTTTCGTGCCGGCGATTCTCGATACCAAGCTGATCGACGAGGTCATCCG
>Ga0307373_10008127_pt1 | contig 16103 bp, 13 predicted proteins | sample OX2MG_FD_202534 | JGI IMG/M metagenome (GOLD analysis project Ga0307373, IMG submission 202534) | Soil microbial communities from Risofladan, Vaasa, Finland - OX-2 | ecosystem: Environmental > Terrestrial > Soil > Coastal area > Acid sulfate soil | place: Finland: Risofladan, Vaasa | collected... | reverse complement strand
TCGCCGCTGACCGCACCCACGGCGTCATCGGCGAAATTGTTCACCAAATGCCGGACCGCGTCCGGCTCAATCCGTTGCCGGGCATCGGTGAAAATCACGATCTCGCCCTGCGCCGCCGCGATCCCATGATTGAGCGCCACCGCCTTACCCTGCGACTGCGGCAGCGCAATGACGCGCAGGCGCCCGCAGGCGTGCGCCGCCAAGATGGCGGCGGTGGCATCGGAGGAGCCGTCGGAGACAACGATGATTTCGCACAGTTCCGCCGGGTAGTCCAACTCCAGCAGGTTCGCCAGCTTGCCGGCCAGCGATTTCTCCTCATTGCGGACCGCCATGACGATGGAGACGGGGATCAGAACCGCCTGCGTCTGCACCGCGCACCGCCGCCAACGGCTGCGAAGGTACAGCCACAGCGGATAGCCGAGGTAGGTGTAGACCACCAGGAGCGCCGAGGCCCAAAATACGAATGTCATCGTTCTCGTCCCAGCGCCGGCCCAGGGCTGCCCGTGTCCACGTCCCCCGCGCGGGCTCCGTTCATTCTACTGGCAAAAGGGGAGAAGCTCCTAAACGGGCAGCGACGCACCCGAATTGACATCAACAGTTGGGCCTTAAGGGCTGAGTCATGGATCCGCCGCACCACAACCCCGCACGGGTGCAGCTTGGCTGCCAAACCCTTTTCCTGGTTGGGGGAACGGCACCGGGCTCGATTGCTAGCTACAACAACGGTTTAGACATGCCGCTGACTGGAACCGGGCGGCATCCGCCTGCATCGCTTGACAGAAACACAGGAACCGCTCTTCCTCCAAGGGAAAAGTTTTTCCCTCGCTTCCGGCGAGGGTCACCCCGGTCCGACGGCTTTGGCGGAGGTCACAGGGGCGCGCCGCCCCCGCATGTTCGCGAACGATTCCAAGGCGCGCGAGGCGCAGCTTCAAGGCGACCGGGCCTCCCTCACAGCCAGGGAGGCTCACTGTGTGCAATTGTTTACACATAGCCGGCGTTTCGACCCAAACCATTGTCAGATCGAGATTTAACTCAGCTCGCCACTTTGATTCATGAGTGCGGTGACATGGTCACCGGCGTGCGTAAGGAAAGTAGGAAAAGCAGACGTGTGCAAAGCGCACGCTGCGGCGCGAAGGCCGGAACGGGCGCGCCAGAGCTTGGATCTGCGATATTCTGAGCGCAGGGTTCGTTGAGGCGCGACTGGTTTTTTGCATGGATGTTTCAGTCAGTTCGGCTGCCACCATCAGACCTGAGGTCCGGGCAAACGCCACCCCGGACGTGGCGGCCGGCGTGCGCTCGAAGCCGTGGGTCTATGGGCTGGCAGGCGTCGCGCTGGCGCTGGTGTACGCGCCGGTCCTGCTTGGACTGGTGAAGGACTGGGCGACGGATCCCAATTACTCGCACGGTTTCGTCATCCCTTTTGCAGTTGCCTTTTTGCTGTGGCGGCAGCGGGCGCGCCTGCGGGCGCTGCCTTTGCGCCCCAGTGCTTGGGGGTGGGTGCTGGCCATCGGTTCCCAAGCTGTCTACCTGGTGGGGTATTTGGGCGCCGAGTTTTTCCTGCAGCGCACCTCATTGTTGATCCTGATCGCCGGCGCCATCGTGATACTTTTTGGCTGGCGCCACCTGCGCACCCAGCTTTTTTCGCTGGCCCTGTTCTTCCTTGCCATTCCGTTGCCAGTGCTGATTTTCAATGCGGTCGCGCTGCCGCTGCAATTGCTGGCCTCAAGTTGGGCGGCGTGGCTGCTGAATCTGACCGGCATTCCGGTCTTCCGTTCCGGCAATATTTTGATCCTGCCGCAGCGTGCGCTGGACGTGGCCGAAGCCTGTAGCGGCATTCGCTCGCTGTTTAGCCTGATCGCGCTGGCGATGTTGGTGGCCTACTTCGTGCCCGCGCGTTTCTGGGTGCGCCTCGGCTTGGTGCTTTCCGCGGTGCCGATCGCGCTGGCCACCAATGCCTTTCGCATCGCCGCCACCGGCGTGCTGGGCCAGTGGTTTGGCGCAGCGGCGAGCGAGGGGTTCTTTCATGAGTTCGCGGGCTGGCTGATTTTCGTGGTTGCGACCGCCGCGCTGGTCGCCGAAGCCGCCGCCGTGATTTGGTTTCTGCAGCGCCGCCGCCGTCAGCGGCGGGTTGCGTCCGCTTAGGGGAATTGGGATGCCGTTGAATCGAAACCGCCACGCCTGGCTGCTCTTGATCGTGCTCCTGCTCGCCACTTTTGGCGTGCGCACGCGGTTGGGCGCCTCGCCTTTGGTCCGGCTGACCAAGCCCTTCGACAGTTTCCCCGATCAAGTCGGCACTTGGCATCTGCAGGGGCAAGCGGTGCTGAGCGCGGATGTCCTGGGGGTGTTAAAGGCCGACGACTACATGGTGCGCGATTACGCCCGTCCCGGCGGCCAACAGGCGCAGTTGTTTGTGGCCTACTACCGCAGCCAGCACGCGGGCGAGAGCATGCACTCGCCCAAGAATTGCCTCCCCGGTTCGGGCTGGGAGCCGGTCATGAGCGACGAGGTGCCGCTGGCCGCAGGCGGGCACGGCGCCATGATCAACCGTTATGAGGTTGAAAACTCTGGCGATCGGGCGATGATCCTGTACTGGTATCAGGCGCAGAGCCGCATCATCGCCAGCGAGTACTGGGGCAAAGCCTATCTGGTGTGGGATGCGATGCGTAACGGCCGCCGCGATGGCGCCATCGTGCGCGTCTGGGTGCCGATGAGTGACCGGCAAACGGTGGCGTCGGCCACCAGCGAGGCGCTCAGCCTCGCCAATCCCAGCCTTCCCCTGCTCCGTCACTTCCTGCCGCAATAGCTTTGGCCTCCATGCCCCGCCGGCGCCCGCTGGGCGGCCGCGGCGCGAACCCGCGCCGTCCATCCCTCCCTGTGCCGGACACCGCTCGAGTCCGCTTGGAAGCGCCACGAGCAGAGCTGGGCACGAGCGGCGTGCCGCTCGTGCCCCGCCCATCGAAGCCCTCCCGCAAGCGAGTGATGCACACAGTGCGAGCATTACAGGGAGCGGCCCAGCGAAAGGTGGCGAGCCGCCCCTGTGCCGGACGCCGCGGCCAGAGCCGCAACAACGGAGCGCACGCGCCTGCGCATTGCCGCCGCCACGGAATGCTTTAGGCGGAAACGTGCAAAGTCCTGCACGTTGCGGCGACACCTCAGTTCTCACCCTGGCAGCGGTGCGCCTCATTGACGGTCTCTAAAGCCGTTGTTTTCAGCGTTCGCAAAATGCCGTGCGGGGCCAGAGATTGGCCCTTCGAGTGCCAGATACAGCCCGAGGCCTGTCCTCATCCGGGCTAAAGGGCCCGGGGCGCACACGGCAATTTTGGAGCGACATCAGCAGAAAGAGTGTCTATTTATGAAAAAGCTCAGTCTTACTTTGGCGTTGGTCGCCGGGATCGCCCTGCTCCCCGCTGTGGCTAATGCCAGCCCAATCAATGTGGAAATCGCGTACTCGATCAACGGGGGCGCGCTGACCACCATCGCCACGGGAACCGGATCGGCGACCGTGAACAATACGTACTCAGGCTGGACTATCGGCGGTTCCACTGCCGTAACCAGTTCTCCGCTGACGGCCCCGTCCGGGTTGTACTTCAACGAACTCACCGCGTCCTGCACAGGCGGCGGTTGCGGCACCTTGCAGCTCTTTGCGAGCTCGAATGGGTACACCGGGACGGCGGCGCTCAATGAGGGCTTCACCTACCAAGGTGTGGCCGCCAGCGGCGCGAGTGCGACCCAGACCGCATACTGGGATGGGACCAACGCGTTCTTCGGGAAAGCCAATTCTCTTGGTTCCGCACTGGTGCTCAGCCAGGGCACGCCGACCGCCGCCAGCTTAAACCTGGCGGGCGGGGCTCCGTCGGGAACCTATTCGCTCACAATTGAGCAGTCGTTCACCGTGCCGGCCGCCAGCTACCAATATGACACCACCGGCAGCGTTAACTCGGTGCCGGAGCCGGCAACGCTGGCGCTGTTGGGCACAGGCCTGCTGGGTCTGGGTCTGGTTTTCAAGCGCCGCCTTACCGGTGGCGGCGAACTGGCCTAGACAGGACGGTCGAAGCCCCACTTCTCCCCTGGGGGGCCAGCACGCAAGCGCTGGTTTCCCAGGGTTTTTTTGTGGGCCCGCCGCGCAGGGGTGGCAGCGGAAGGAGCGAAAAGCCGCGAGCGACTAGCGAGCCATTAGGGACGGAGGCGGGTGGGATGATCGAGGCCGTACATGCGCAGCTTGTAGAGCAGCGCCTTGTAGCTGATGTTGAGCAGGCGCGCGGCTTCTTTGCGCACGCCGTGGGCTTGTTCGAGGACTTCGGCGATCACCTCCGCCTCGGCGTCGCCCTTCAGGCCCCGCACCAGCGACTTCAAGTCACGGGTCTCGTGTGCGGCCGGCGGCCGCAGGGCCGCCGTGCTCCCGGCGGCGGCGGCCAGGGCCAGTCCGGCCGCCGGGCGCTGCAACACCGCCGAGGGCGCGGCGTAGACCCCGGTGGTGTTGGCGGCCTTGGCGGCGGCGGTCTTGCGTTTCATCTCCTCCAGCACCAAGTCGGCGTCGGCGAGGATCAGGTAGCGTTTGACGAAGTTCTCCATCTCGCGCAAGTTGCCGGGCCAGTCGTAGGCCACGCACACGTCCATGAACTCCGGGGAAAACGGCAGCGATGGCCGCGCAAACCCTTCCGCGAAGCTGGACATGAAGTAGCGCAACAGCACCGGGATTTCTTCCCGGCGCTGGCGCAGCGGCGGCAGCTCGATCGTGAACCCGCTGAGACGGTAATACAGGTCGGCGCGGAAATGCTGGCGCGCCAGGGCTTCGTGCAAATTCAGGTTGGTGGCGCTGATGATGCGGGCGTCGGTGGTGGACGCTTGGGTGGATCCGAGGCGATTGAAGGTGCCGTCCTGCAGCACGTGCAGCAATTTGGCCTGCAGCGCCGCCGGCATCTCGCCGATCTCATCCAGAAAAATGGTGCCGCCGCGCGCCAACTCGAATTTGCCCGGTTTGGTTTTGATCGCGCCCGTAAAGGCTCCGGCCTCGTAGCCGAAGAGCTCGCTTTCCAGCAGTTCCGCCGGCAGCGCGGCGCAGTTCACCTTGATGAAGGGCTTGGCCGCCCGGGGCGAGCGGTGGTGCACCAGGTGAGCGAGCACGTCCTTGCCGGAGCCGCTCTCGCCCAGCAGCAGGACGGGCACGTTCAAGTCGGCGACTTGCAGCACCTGCCGGTACGCGGTCTGGATGGCGGGGCCGGCAAATACGCACATGCGATCGCCGATGCGCTCCACCCGCGGCACTGGCGCCCCCGACGCCTCTGCCGTAGCCGGCTCCGAGCTGGCAATGATTTGCAGCAGCGAGGCCAACTCCAGCTTGCGCAGCGGCTTGGTCAAATAATCGACCGCTCCCATTTGCGCCGCCTGCACCGCCTTGCGCGTGTCGTGCACGTTGGACAGCATCACCACCTTGAGTCCGGAAACCGCCTGCAAGAGGCGCTCCAGCGTCTCCAGCCCGCTGAGTCCCGGCATCAGCATGTCCAGCAGCACCAAGTCCGGACGGGGATCCACCCGCACCCGCTGCAATGCCAGTAGCCCGTGCGGCGCTACCTCCACGTCGCAGTTGCAGGCTTCCAGATTATCGATGAGGTAATCGAGGCTTTCGGGCTCGTCATCGACGATCAGAACGCGACTCCGCACGCGGGCCCCCTTCTCCAGTAACGGCTCAGTTGGCAAGGGCGTTGCAGGCCTCGATACCCGGCGGGAGAACGATGGTGAACGTGCTGCCCCGCTCGGGTTCGCTATCGACCCAAATGCGGCCGCCGTGCAGTTGCACCAAGCGCCACGCCACCGCCAGTCCCAGCCCCAGTCCCAGCCCGGTGGTTTGATCCTCGCGGCGGCGCTGGTAGCGCGCGGTGCCCGGCTGGGGCCCGGTTTCCAACGGGATGCCATGGCGATGCAGGCGGACAAAGGGCTTGAAAATTTCGGTTTGGCCCTGCTCTGGGATGCCGCAGCCCGTATCTTTCACAGTCACGAGCAGGCTGTAGGCGCCGGGCGGCACCGGCACCGACGATTCCTCCGTGGTCAAGCGCGGCCGCTGGCCGGCCTCCACGTCCAGGGCTTCGGTCTCAGATCCCTCCTCGTGCCAGAGGCAGCGGTCCCAACTCAGGTCCACCTGCCCGCCTGCGGGGGTGAACTTCAAGGCATTCTCGATCAGCACCGAAACGATGCGCAGCAGCTTGTAGGGATCGCAGACGAAGGTGAGGAGCGCGGTCGAAGGCGCTACGCTCAAGCGGACGCCCTTGCGGGAAAACGCCGGCTCCCACGCCGACGCCAGCTCCTGGAACAATTCTGGGAGGTCGGTCTGCTGGGCGGTGAGAAATACCTTGCCGCTGACCATGCGCCCGTAACTGAAGCAGTCCTCCACCAGGCGCTGCATGCGCAGGCACGTCGAGGAGATATTTTGGGCGATTCCGGCCTGGGTGGGGGACAGGGACCCGTTGGCTGGGTCTTGCAACGAATCGACCTGATGCAATAGCCGCGCCAGGGGAGACCGTAACTCGTGGGCGGCATTCAAATAGGTTGCCGGGAGGAGACGTTCCCCATTGCCATCGTTGCCGCCGTCGCCGGCGGAAGGTGCCACAGGCGCCACCGGGGTGACGGGGGCGCCTGTGGCGGAGCTGCGGGGCGGGGCGGCTTTGGCCAAAGACCCACCCCCATGCGTAATCTTAAGGTCTGGCTGGGTAGGAGACACCGACTATCAGAATAGTCACCCAGTGCCAATCTGTCAATCAAGGGAGCCATCCCTCTTCGACCCTAAGGAAGCCCTCCATATTCGATTGCGGCCTAGACTGTGGCGTCGCTCCCAGCGCTCACACCACACTCGTCGGGAAAGCGCTTCCACGCCAGGAACGCCAGTCCAACCAGCCCGGTGAGCATCAGGAAGATGGTGCCCGGCTCCGGGACTTCGCCGATGTACTCCTGCGGCAGGCCATCCCCGTTGGGCTGGGTGCCCGCCACCGGGGTGTAGATCACGAAATCCGAGAAGTTAAGCCCGCTTAGATCCGCGCTTGCGGCCCGGTTGATCCAGTAGGTGGAGGAGGTGTCCGAGGTCGGATTGCCGGTATTGACGCCGGGAGCAGTGCCCTCGAACAGGTCCCACATGGCGTAGTTGATGGCCTCGTTGACGCTGTTGTTGGGGAGGAGCGGGCTCGCGAACTTGGTGAACAGCCACGCCGCTTCCTGATATTGCGTGGTATCGGCGGTGCCGAACTTCGTGCCGACCAGGTCCGCGACGGTGGTTACGTTCGCCTTCCACGATTCACCCTTGTACACATCATCGAAATAGTCGTCGCAGGCTACGTTCATGTTGACGCCATTGACGTTGAGGACGTAGGGGTAGTAGTACACCCCCGAGGACGCCGGCCCACCGAAGTCGCTGAGGTTACTCCCCAGCGTGACGGTGATCGGGCTGGCCGAGGCCATCACCCCCAGCCCCAGGACCAAGCAGGCGAGCGAGCAGAGAAAATGAATTGAGCGGCGTTGAAGTGACATGAGCTGGTCGTTCTTTCATCGAGCAAAGACGTTCTGGCGTCCGGGGCGCAGGTTGATACAGGCTAATCTGCACGTTGCCCGCCATCTCAGTCTCTCTGAAAACGCTACACTTAGCTCAGTGTCCGGCCCACAGATGCGCATCCGGGTGCACATCCGTCAGGCCCGCTCGGCCCGCACCCCCGTGCGGGGGCCATTAAGTGCAACGGCGTGCACCTCGTCGCGGGGGTGAGTGTGGCGAGCGACGGCGGTTCGTTTTAGGCTAAAATCACGATGGCGGTGCGGACGCCGCCGCTTTTTTACATGGCCACCACCGACGCCACTACCTATTTAGTCACCGGAGTCGCGGGGTTTATTGGCTCCTCGATCGCCCAAGCCCTACTTGATCGCGGCGACCGGGTCCGCGGCGTGGACAATTTTTCGACCGGGAAGCGCTCCAACCTGGAGCGGCTGCCGGGCCTGGAGTTGATCACCGGCGATCTCGCCGATCTCGACACCGCGCGCGCCGCCTGCCACGGCACCGGGGTGATCTTCCATCAGGCCGCCATCCCCTCCGTGCCGCGGTCGGTGGCCGACCCACTGGCGACGAACCAGGCGAGCGTGGTTGCCACCTTGAACCTGCTGGTCGCCGCCCGCGAAGCCGGGGTCGAGCGGGTCATCTACGCGGCCTCCTCCTCCGCTTACGGCAACAACCCCAATCTGCCCAAGCACGAGGATTACCTGCCGGCGCCGCTGTCACCCTACGCCGTGGCCAAGTTGGCAGGCGAGCACTACTTGGCATCCTTTCATGCGGTCTACGGGCTGACGACGGTCAGCCTGCGCTACTTCAACGTCTTTGGCCCCTATCAGGATTCGGAGTCGGCCTACGCCGCCGTGCTCTCGAAGTTCATTACCAGCATGCTGGCCGGCGAGGCGCCGGCGGTGCACGGGGATGGGGAACAGAGCCGGGATTTCACCTATATCGATAACGTCGTCCACGCCAACCTGCTGGCGGCGGCGGCGCCCGCCGCAGCGGTGGGCGGCCAGGTGATCAACATCGCCACCGGCACGCGCATCACGCTGAACCAGATTCTCGCCCTGCTGCGCCCCCTGCTCGGCTATCAGGGCGAGGTGCGGTACGGTCCCGAGCGTGCCGGGGACGTGAAACACTCGCTCGCCGACATCACCCGGGCCCGGCAACTGCTGGGCTACGAGCCCCAGGTGAGCTTCGAAGCTGGTCTGGCCCGCGCGGTGGCTTGGTATCGCACGCTCGCCGCTTCCTCCGCCCCGGTCCCCCGCCGCTAGTCTCCAGCATCCCGATACTCTCGGCGGCTTGGGGCGTCGTCAGCGTACTGGGCAAAGTGGCACGGGTTTGCGCGGCGCGCGCCGGCCTGGGAAATGCCGCAAGTTGCCGCTGACCAGCCAGGCTCCGGGAGCCACCATCCCGGCGGGAACAACCTGGGCGTAAATCCCTTCAACAACAAAATCGCTGCAATGGGAGCAAAATCGGTTACAAACGTTTAGGGTCCGTGCATGCCGAAACTTAGAACGTGGCTGATCGTGCTCGGAGTGCCGGCGGTGGCGCTGGGGTGGCTGGCGGCAGGCGCCACGCCGCCAGCACCGCGGCGGATTCTGTACGTCGTCGAAAACGGTCCGGCCGGGCCGGGGCGGGCGTGCGACAGAGAGGTCGGCAAGCCCGGCTGCTGGGGCTTTCACCACGCCTCCACCGCACATTCTGAGGATGTCCTCAAGCTGTTGGGCCAGCAGTCCGGCGCTTTCCAGGTGGACGTCACCACCGACGCCACCAGCACCTTGACCCAGCAGAACCTGAAACGGTACGCGGCGGTCGCCTTCTTCGCCAGCGGCGAGCCCGCGATGAGCGCTCAGCAGAAGGCGGATTTCCTCGCCTGGGTGCGGGCCGGGCACGGCATCGCCTGCTTCCACGCCGGCTGCACCGACCAGTGGTTCACCTGGCCGGCGTTCCATGCCATGATCGGCGCCACCTTCGATAACCACCCCTGGCATGCGGGCTCAACCCTATGGGTGCGCAACGAGGACCCCAAGTTCCCCTCGCAGACACAGTGGCCGGCCGAGTTTCAATGGACCGATGAATTCTACGAATTCCCCGATCTGGTCCGTGCCGACGTGCATCCCCTGATGAGCTTGGACCCGGACAAGCTGAACATGAGCGTGCCGGACATTCACCGCAAGGACAAGGATTTCATTAACGCCTGGGTCAAGAGCTATGGCCGGGGCCGGATTTTCGTCACCGCACTGGGGCACGCCGACAGCACTTGGGACAACCCCGATTTCCGCAAGCAGGTGGAGATGGGCGTGCGCTGGGCGGATGGCGAGATCAAGTATCCGATCCACACGCCTTAGGAATCGGGTAAGGTGTCCCTGGAGAGAAATGGGGGCAGCATGAGACACCTTGCGGCTATCGTTCTGGCGTGCGGTTTGAGCACGCTTTCGGCTCAGACTCGGGCCTTTGTCAACACGCTGATGCCGGCGCCGGCGCACCTCACCGCCGCGCGCGGTACGCTAGCGCTCACCAACGCATTTTCTGTGCACGTGGCACGCTTCGACAGTCCGCGGCTGGAGGGGGCGATCCGGCGGGCGTTGCACCGCCTGTCCATGCAGGCGGGCCTGACGCTGGCGCCCGATGACGCCGCCACGCCCGCCACGCTGACCATTACCGTCGCCGGAGCGGGCGAGGCGGTGCAATCGATCGACGAGGATGAGTCCTATACGCTCGATGTCTCCCCGGCGGGTGCGGCGCTGAACGCGGCCACGGTGGTGGGCGCCATGCGCGGGCTGACGACGCTCACCCAGCTGGTCCAATCCAGCCGCGATGGTTATTTCCTGCCGGCGGTGCGCATCGAGGACGCGCCGCGGTTCCGCTGGCGCGGGCTGATGATTGACAGCGGGCGGCACTTCGAGCCGGTGGCGGTGATCGAGCGCACGCTGGACGGCATGGCCGCGGTCAAGCTCAACGTCTTCCACTGGCACCTGACCGACGATCAGGGCTTCCGCATCGAGAGCAAGGTGTTTCCCAAGCTCACCGGCGAGGGCTCGAATGGCGAGTTCTACACCCAGGCGCAGGCGCGGGAGGTGGTGGCGTATGCACGGGCGCGGGGCATCCGCGTGGTGCCGGAGTTCGATATGCCCGCGCACTCGACCAGTTGGCTGGTGGGGTATCCGGAACTGGGGAGCGCGCCGGGGCCGTTTGCAATCTCCCCGGCGTTTGGCGTGCGCGACGGCACGCTCGATCCCACCCGCGACAGCACCTATCAATTCATCGACAAGTTCATCGGCGAGATGGCGGCAATTTTTCCCGACCCCTACATGCACATCGGCGGGGACGAGAGCAACGGCAAGGAGTGGCGCGCGAACCCGCGTATCGCGGCCTTCATGCGCGCCCATCACTTCACCACCACGGCGGAGTTGCAAACGTATTTCAACCAGCGGCTGGAGCCCATCCTGGCCAAGCACGGCAAGAAAATGGTCGGCTGGGACGAGGTGCTCAACCCCGCGCTGCCCAAAAACGTCGTCGTCGAATCCTGGCGCGGGGTGAAGTCGCTGGCCCAGGGCGCCGCCTTGGGCTATCAGGGCATCCTGGCGGCGCCCTATTACCTCGACCATATGGAGACCGCCGGGACCATGTATCTGGCCGACCCCGTTCCGGCCGGCACCAGCATGTCGCCTGCCGAGCAGAAGCTGGTGCTGGGCGGGGAAGTCTGCATGTGGGGCGAGCTGGTCGATGCGGGCACCATCGATTCGCGGATATGGCCGCGCTCGGCCGCCATTGCCGAGCGCTTCTGGTCACCGGCGAGCGTGACCGATGTCAACGATATGTACCGGCGGCTGACGGTCGAGTCGACCAGGTTAGAGGCGTTGGGACTGACTCATCGCACGCACGAGGCAGCGGCGTTGCGGCAACTCGCCGGCTCAAACGATATCGGCGCCTTGCAGGTGTTCGCCTCGGTGCTGGGGCCGCTGGCGTTGGGACCACGGCACCGGATTCAGAACACCACGCCGGCGACACCCTTTGACCGCTTGGGCGACGCCGTGCGCCCGGACCCGGCCTCCCGACACGAACTCGAGCAGGCGGTGGCCGCTTTCGTGAAGGCGCCGACGCCAGCGTCTGGGAGCGCGCTCACCGCGCAGTTTGATCAATGGGCGGCAGCCGTGCCCGAGATCGAGCGGCAGATGGAGCAATCGCCGCTACTGGCGCTGGCCCGTCCGCGGGTGGAACAGTGGCCGGCGCTGGCGGAGGCGGGCGCGCAGGCGGTCCACTATATTGAGAGCGGCGCCGCACCGCCAGCGGGGTGGGAGCAGCAACAGATGGCGCTCATCGCCGCCGCAGCGAAACCGCAAACGCTGGTGCGGTTTACCTTTTTACCGGAGCTGCAGGCGCTGGTGCAGGCGGCAGCGGCACGTTAAGTGAGCCGACGCGGCCGCTGTCGTGGTCGCGAATCACGACCTCAAGTGCGGTGGCGCCGGGCGCGAGGCGCAGCGAACGCTTGAGGTTGAGGCCATCGCGGGCGACCTGGCTGCGGCCGCGGGCGGTCATTTGGAAACGCTTGGTGTCGGTTTCGCGGCCCAGCTCGCGGCCATCGGCGTTGCGCTCGACGAAGAGTTCATCCACCTGCCCCAGCCAGCTGCCGTTGCCGGCGCGGACGGTGAGGGAGTAGGGATCGAGGTTGACCGTTAAATCCAGCGTCGTGCCGGCGCGCTGGATCCAGACGGTGATGCCGACGCCGGTTTCACCGGCGGGGTTCAGCAGAGCGGTGCGGAGATCGGTTTTCTTATGGCTGGCGGCGCGCTGGGCGTCATCCTCGGCGTAGTAGCCATGGCGGTAGGTGAGCGTCACGCCGGGGCGGTCGACCACCACCTTCAAGGTGTGGTACTTGCGATCGAGTTTGTCGAGATAAAAGCCGAGCGTGTAACTGCTGCGCGTGGCGGTGATGCCGGTGGCGAGCGCGGCGGCGAGATCGCCGTTGTTGTAGAAGGCGCGGCCGCCGGTGGTGGTGGCGACCTGTTGCATGGCCAGCACGCCGCCCGCACCCCAGAGCCGCGGCGGTCCTTCCATCCCATTCGAGTCCAGGGTGCTGACGGCCACGTTGGCGTCGTTGAGCTGGGCGAAGGTCTTGTCCCACAATTGCTTGCCAGCGTATTGAGCGTTGTTCTGGAACATGGTGGGCGGGAACCCTTCCGTGATCCAAAACACGGATTTACGGCCGGGCAGACTCTCCAGGCTCGAGGCGAGCGCTTCCAGCGCCAGGCGCACCGACTCGACCCCGTTGCGCAGATTGGCGGCCCCGGCGCGGCCGGAGCCCTGGCAGGGCGATTTGGCAAAGGCGGCCTCATAGGCGCGCGCCTTAGCGTCGTTGCTGGCCTCGGAATCGTCGGTGGCGGCGGGCGGCGGTGGGCCCATGTCGGCGTTGAACTGCGTGCCGGCGCCGATGGCTTCCTCTTCCTGGCCGGCCGGCTCCGGCGCCGGACACGTCCCGCTGGGAATGTACTTGGTGATCGCCTCCCGCAGCCGGGCGCGGTCGGTGGTGTAATCCTGCAGCAGTTGCAGGCCCTGATAGCGGGAGATGACGTAGAGCGCGATGCGTTCGTCGGGCGGGAGCTGTGCGAGGGCGCCGACGACGGCTTGGCGGGCGTTGTTGAAGTTTTCGAACCAGCCGTTGAAGGCGTCCACCAGCAGCACGGCGGAGTGTGCCGTCTCCATCGTGGGCGCCGCGCCCAGGTTGGAAAACGCCTCCGGAGGTGCGAGCGGACCCGCGCGCGGCGCCACGGGCGCGAGCGCGGCGGCGGTGCCCGAGTTGAAACTGAAGATAGTGAACGGGCGCGGATGGCCGTTGTCGAAGACGGTGAAATCCGCCTGTTTGAGGTTATCGACCGGTTGGCCGTTGCCGCCTTGGGCGCTGACCTCGATCTCGACGACGCGGGTGGCGGCGCGGAGTTGAATCACGGGTCCGCTGGGTAGGGGCTGCTGCGGCGTGTAAGCCGGACCGAGGCCGGGCATTTGCCCGCCCATGCGTCCGCCCCGCTGCGCCAGCGCCGCCATGGGGATGGCGGCGATAATCGCGGCGATACGCAACCCGTTACGCATGCGCCAACTTAGCACGCCTGGATCCGCCGGCGCCGATTATCGGCGCTGAGGGCGGTTTATTTGCCGGCGGGAGACGGTGCCCCGAGCGGCACCGCGAGCGAGCCGATGCGGCCGCTGTCATGATCGCGGATCACGACCTCGATCTGGGTCACACCGGGCGCCAGGCGCAGCGTGCGCTTGAGGTTGAGGCCATCGCGCTCGAGCTGGCTGGCCGCCCCGCGTTGGGAATCATCCTCGTCGTAGTAGCCGCGACGGTAGGTCAGCGCCACGCCGGGACGGTCGACCGCGACCTTGAGCGTGTGATAGGCGCCGTCCAGCGTTGGCATGTAGAAGCCGAGCGTGTAGCTGCTGCGGGTGCCGGCGATGCCGCGGGAGAGGGCCGCCGACAGATCCGCATACTGGTAATACGTCTGTCCGCCGGTGGTGGCTGAGACCTTCTGCATGACGAGCACCCCGCCGTGACCGCACAGCCGTGGCGGACCAGCGATGCCGTTCGAGTCCAGCGCGCTGACGGCGACGTTGGCGTCGTTGAGCTTGTCGAAGGCCGCCTTCCACTCGTTGGCACAGGCGCAGAGATAGGTGTTCTGCAGCATGTCGGGCGGGAACCCCTCGGTGATCCAGAACACCGACTTGCGCCCCGGCAGGCTCTCCAGGCTGGAGGCCAACGCCACCAGCGCCAGCCGGACAGACTCGGCGCCATCGCGCATCACCGCGTAGCCGGCCCGATCCGCAGTGGAGCCCTGGCAGGGGGAGTGCGAGAACGATTGCGCATAGTGTTTCGCTTCGGCGGCAGGGTCCGGACTGTTCCAGCAGCCGTCTTCCGGCCGCGGCGGGCCGGTGTTGGCGATGACGCGAGTGGCGTCGCCGGGAGCTTCCTCGCCCGGCGGCGCCGCGCACGTTCCACTCGGCGTGTATTGGGTGATCGCCTCGCGCAGGCGGGCGCGGTCGGTGGTGTAGTCCGCCGACGCCCGTTATGGCCATTGCGGGTCATAATGGGGTCATGACCCGGGTTGGCATTGCTGAACTGAAAGCCCATCTCAGTCAATATCTGCGTGCGGCCAAGCAGGGCGATGTGGTCGAGGTGCTGGACCGGGGCGTTCCGGTCGCCCGGATCGTGCCTGCTCATTTGAGCGCGGAGGCGCTGGAGATCGTGCACCCCGCCCAAGGCAAACTCAGCGATCTGAAGCCGCCACCACCCAGCAATTACGATTTCGATATCGTGGAGGAACTTCTTAAGGACCGCAGGAACGATCGGTGAGAACCATCTATTTTGATGCATCGGTCGCGTTGCGTTGGGCGCTCCGCCAGCCCAACTTTTTGGACATTGGCGCCTTGGATGCCGTGGGGGTGGTCAGCACGCTGGTCAGAACCGAATGCTGGCGCACTCTCGACCGGAAGCGTCACGAAAAAGGGATGACGATCGAACAGCGGGACGAGCACGAAGCCAGCCTCATCGCGCTATTCCGGAGTTTTCAGGAGGTCGACCTCACCCGCGCGGTGTTGCGGCGGGCTGCCCTCCCGCTGGCGGCGCCGGTGGGCACTTTGGATGCAATGCACCTGGCGACGGCGCTGCTCTGGCGGGAGTTGCGCGGTGAAGACATCGAGTTCGCGACGCACGACCGGGAACTGGCGCAAGCGGCGCGCCTGTATGGGTTCCCGGTGATTGGCGTTTAGCGCACCGCGTTAGCGGCCGGTCATCTTCTCCAGGTGTTCGGGATAACGCTCACCCTGGATGGGCGCTTGCGAGGCGGCTGCCTCGATGGCACGCAGGTCGGCGGGAGTGAGCTCAATCGCGGGGGCGGCGATGTTCTCCTCCAGGCGGGCCAGCTTGGTGGTGCCGGGGATGGGAACGATCCACGGTTTCTGCGCGAGCAGCCAGGCCAGCGCGATCTGGGCTGGGGTCGCATGCTTCCGCCGGGCGATGGCGGCGAGCAAGTCGACGAATGCCTGATTGGTTCGCATGGCCTCGGGGGTAAAGCGCGGCAGGCTGCTGCGGAAGTCGCTCTTGCCGAGGTCCGTGGCCGCGTGAATCGTGCCGGTCAAGAAGCCCTTGCCCAGCGGGCTGTATGGAACCAAGCCGATACCGAGCTCCTCCAAAACTGGAATGACTTCCTTCTCCGGCTTTCTCCACCACAGCGAATACTCGCTTTGCAACGCCGTCACCGGCTGCACCGCATGCGCGCGGCGGATGGTCTGCACCCCGGCTTCAGAGAGCCCGAAGTGTTTGACCTTGCCCTCCTGGATGAGGTCCTTGACCGTGCCGGCCACGTCTTCAATGGGGACCTCGGGATCGACGCGGTGTTGATAGAAGAGGTCGATGACGTCGATGTTGAGGCGCTGGAGCGAGCCCTCGGCGGCCTGCCGGATGCGCTCGGGGCGGCTGTTCAGCCCCTGCCAGCCGGGGCTGCCATCGGGGTTGAGGTTGAAGCCGAACTTGGTGGCGATGACGACGTTCTGGCGTACGGACGGGAGCGCCTTGCCGAGGAGCAGCTCG
>Ga0307373_10008126_pt1 | contig 16104 bp, 16 predicted proteins | sample OX2MG_FD_202534 | JGI IMG/M metagenome (GOLD analysis project Ga0307373, IMG submission 202534) | Soil microbial communities from Risofladan, Vaasa, Finland - OX-2 | ecosystem: Environmental > Terrestrial > Soil > Coastal area > Acid sulfate soil | place: Finland: Risofladan, Vaasa | collected... | reverse complement strand
ACACCTGCTGAGCGCCTTCGACGGGCAGCTCACGCGCCTGGAAGGGCTGGTCGTGATGCGCGCGCAACCGAGCGGCATGACCCCCGAACAAAGCGAAGCGAGCGGTGTTTTCGAGTCGGGCCTGCTTGCTGGCGTGGCGGCCGTAGGTGTGCCGGCGGTGGGCGTGGAGCTGACCGGCACCGAAGTCTCACAGGTGCCCTGGTACAAGGGCAAGAACATGTCCAGCGTCGATGACCTGGACGCGCTCGCTGGAGAAGCCGCTCTCGTCTACGCGCTCGCTGGCGATCACGGCACATTCGGCGTGAAGTCCACAGCGGACACGTTGCTGCCAACCGTGACGGGCACTTCCACCCAGCCCTGAGCGCGTCCGCCCACGGCGCTAGTTTCCCGGCATGCACGGCATGCCTTTCCTGATCGCCCTGGTGAGCGCCGCGCTCCTTGCTCCAGCGCTCCTGCGCACTCTCAGCGAGGGCGGCCACACACGGCCCAACTACCGCGCCCGGTCGCTGGCGTTTCCCTTCGGAGTGCTTATCCTGGCCGCCGCGCTGCTCGCCCTGATCCCGCTTATGCTCGTACAACGGCTCACCTCGACAGGACTGTTTCATGCAGAGACGCTGCCGGTCGCCGTATATGCGCTCGGCGTGCTGGCGCTTGGGCTGATCGACGACACGCTCGCCCCGGACGCTTCCGGTGCGAGCGGGCGCGCTTCAGAGCGTGGCTGGCGCGGCCACGGCGCGGCGTTGCTTCGCGGTGAGCTCTCCACGGGAGTGCTGAAGGCTGCCGGCTCGCTCGGCTTGGCGCTGTTCGCGATGAGCTTCGAGGGCCTGTCTGAGGCGCGTTGGCTGCTGGCGGCCGGAGTGCTCGTACTGGCGACGAACGTCTTCAACCTGCTCGACCTGCGCCCTGGGCGCGCGATCAAGGCGTTCGTGCTGCTCGGCGCGGGCTTGACGCTCGGAACACTTGAGGTTAGGCCGCTGTGGTCGCTTGGCCTGTTTGCCGCTCCTGCTCTCGTGGCCGGACTGTATGACCTGCGCGAGCGAGCGATGCTCGGCGACACCGGCGCGAACCTGCTCGGCGCGCTGGCCGGGCTGTGGCTGGTGCTGACGCTGTCCCGGACGGGCCAGCTGATCGCGCTTGCGCTGCTCCTCGCGATCACCGTCTACGGAGAGCTTCGCTCAATTTCCGGGTTTGTCGAACGAACGCCGGGGCTGCGCGCACTAGACTCCTGGGGCAGGCCTTCATGACTCCGCGCCCATCCGACCGCCACGCTGTCGCGCCCCCGAAGACCCGGTTCATTTTCGTGACCGGCGGCGTCGTCTCCTCGCTCGGCAAGGGAATCGCCGCAGCTTCGATCGGGCGCTTGCTGGTCTCGCGTGGGCTGACGGTGGGCCTGCAGAAGTTTGATCCCTACATCAACGTCGACCCGGGCACGATGTCGCCCTACCAGCACGGCGAGGTGTTCGTGACCGAGGACGGCGCGGAGACCGACCTCGACCTCGGTCACTACGAGCGCTTCACCGATGTCAATACCAGTCGCGCCTCAAACGTAACTGCCGGGGGGATTTACGACACCGTGATCCGGCGCGAGCGCCGGGGCGATTACCTGGGGGGCACGGTCCAGGTCGTGCCCCACATCACCGATGAGATCAAGCAGCGCGTTGCCCTGATCGCCGAGTCCTCAGATGTGGATTTCGTCGTCACCGAGATCGGCGGTACGGTCGGCGACATCGAGTCCCTGCCGTTCCTCGAGGCGATCCGTCAGTTTCCCGTTGACGTGGGGCGCAGGCGTTGCATGTTCATCCACCTCACGCTTGTCCCTTACATTGGCCACGCGGGCGAGCTGAAGACGAAGCCGACCCAGCACTCGGTCAACGAGCTGCGGCGCATCGGCATCGCCCCGGACATGCTCATGTGCCGTTCGGAGGGCTCGCTGTCCGCGGAGATCCGCAAGAAGATCGCCCTGTTCGCGAGCTTGCCTGCGGAGGCGATCGTCTCGGCCTGCGACGTGGACAACATCTACAAGGTGCCGCTCACTTTCCGCGAGCAGGGCGTAGACGATTTCATCCTCGAGCACTTCGATCTGCAGGCCCCTGCGCCGGAGCTGGCGGGCTGGCGGGAGCCAATCGAGCGCTCTGGCCGGTCTTCGGCCACCGTGCGGATTGCGCTGGTCGGCAAGTACGTGCAGCTCGCAGACGCCTACCTTTCGGTCTGCGAAGCGCTTCGCCACGCCGCGTCGCTACAGGATGGCAAGGTCGAGATCGACTGGATCAATTCCGAGAGCCTGGAGGGCGCAGGCACGCGCCCGGAGGAAGATGACACCGGCGATGACGATGGCATCGCCGGTCTGTCACCGATGGACCGGCTCTCCCGCGCCGATGGCATCCTGATCCCCGGAGGTTTTGGCGGGCGGGGAATCGAGGGCAAGATCGCCGCGGCCCGTGTCGCACGTGAGCAGGGCATCCCCTATCTGGGGATCTGCCTGGGAATGCAGATCGCCGTGGCGGAGTTCGCGCGGCATGTGGCGGGCATGGAGGGAGCCAACTCGACCGAGTTCGACCGCGAGACGCCCTTCCCGGTCATCGACCTGCTGCCCGAGCAGAAGGAGGTCGCCGACCTCGGCGGCACGATGCGCCTCGGCGCCGACCCGATCAAGCTCCACGCTGGTACGCGTGCGCGGGAGATCTACGGCGAGGCGGTCATCTATGAGCGCCACCGTCATCGCTATGAGGTCAACAACCTGCTGCGCAAGCGCCTGCAGAGCGCTGGCCTGTGCATCTCCGGCACCTCTCCCGACGAGCGTCTCGTTGAGGTTGTCGAGCTCGAGGAGCACCCTTTCTTCGTGGCATCTCAATTTCACCCCGAGTTCAAGTCCCGTCCTGAGCGCCCAGCTCCCCTGTTCGGAGACTTCATCGCGGCCGCTCTGGAGCGGGCGGCTGTGCGCGGGGGCGACACGGCGCTCGCCAACACGCCGTGAGCACGGACATCCCGGTCTCAGAGACGCTGCGCAGGGCGGAGCCTGGCGCGACCGGGACGCTGCGCGTGCAGAGCACCTTCCGCGTCGCCGACGAGCTGCACGGGCAGGCAATCGCGGCCAGGATGATCGATCGTGTGCACGAGATAGCCAACCTGCCGGAGTGCGAGTGCGATGTTGACGTAAGTGTGGAATGGGCAGGGCCGGACTCCCCAGAAGATCTCAGTAGCGTGCCTGTCCGTCGGCTCCCCGCCGAGCGATAAGTCCGGACACCGATGCTGAAGCTGCGCCGTGCCACTGTGCTGCAGGCCGGTCCTCCGGGGCAGGCGCCTGAGCAGGCTCTCCTGATCGAGTCAGAAGGGCATCGCCGCCCGGCGATCGCAGACGTGGCGCTCGTGGGCGCTGCGCAGATCGGGGATGAGGTGATCGTCAATGCTCAGGCGCTCGACCTCGGTCTGGGATCGGGCGGGTTTGACATCGTGCACGTCAACCTCACGCGTGGGCTGAGCGGCGACGGTGCGCCCGGAGCGAACGTGATGAAGCTCAACTACACGAGCCTCCAGCATGCCGTCCGCCCCGTCGAGGATGAACAGCTGAATCTGCCCCTGCGCCAACCTGTCGCGATACTCGCGCTGCACGGCCAGCTCGCGCCGGTCGTGTGGGCGTTCGCACAGGCCGTTCCCGACGGTCGTCTGGGCTACGTCCAGACGGAGGGTGGGGCACTCCCCGGAGCGCACTCGCGCACCGTTCGCGCGCTGCGCGAGCGCGGCCTGCTTGCCGGGCATCTCACGGCGGGCGCTGCATTCGGCGGAGAGGGCGAGGCGATCACGACGGCTGGAGCGTTGCACCACGGGCTGGACACGCTCGGCTGGGACGCGGTGGTGTGCGGGCCTGGACCGGGGATCGTGGGGTCCAGTTCGCCGCTGGGCCACGGCGGGCTGTCGGCGCTGGACAGCGCGCACGCGGCGCTCGCGCTCGGGTGTGAGGCTCTGATCGTTGCACGGATGTCCTCGGGCGATTTGCGCGCACGCCACCGCGGCATTTCACACCACACACTCACGGTGCTCGACCTGCTGCTCGAGCCGGTCACCGTGGCGCTGCCCGCCGGGATGAGCTCGCCCGTGGGCGCCGATCTGCGAGCTGGGCTCGGCGCGATCTTTGGTGGGGCGTTGCCGGGCCGGCCGGTCAGAAAACGCTCAGCCCTGGAGGTCAACGTCGAGCGTCCGGCACGCATTACCCGCCACGACTGGCGCCGCGCGACGGTCGATCTCCCGGCCTACGCCGCCGCCGGCCTGCCGGCCGAGACGATGGGCCGTGGGTTGACGGAGGACCCCTTGTTCTTTGGGGCGGCACTTGCCGCTGGCAGGACGCTGGCAGAGCTCGCGGGAGATCTCGATCGTGGCGAGGACGGGGCCGATGAGGCTGAACAGCCCGTTGCACCGTCAAGGAGCCTCTGAAGAGAAGGCGAAGCTTCAGGGGTGAGCTCCACGGGAACGATCTCGCCCGCCTGCAGGACGAGCATCGGGCTGCAGCGGCTGACGCTCGACTTCCTCGCCTACCTCGAGCTGGAGCGAGGCCTTTCGCGCAACACGCTGCAGGCATATCGCTCCGATCTGTTGCAGTTCGGCGAGTTTTTGGTTCGCCAGGAGCTGAACGTGACGGAGGTCAGCCATAGTGACCTCGCTGCGTTTTTGTCCGAGCTGGCCGTGGGCGTGGACGAGCGCCCGCCGGTGGCACCGGCCACCCTGCAGCGCAAGGTGGCAACGCTGCGCTCGTTCTATCGTCACCTGCGGCGCGAGAGCGTGATCGAGCACGATCCGACCGCCGAGCTCCGCGGGCCCGGCAAGACGCAGCGCCTGCCTAAAGTGCTCACGCGCGAGGAGGTCGCAAGGTTGCTGGGAGAGCCCAAGGGGACCGAGCCTTTCGCCCTGCGCGATCGCGCTCTGCTGGAGGTCATGTACGCGTGCGGTCTTCGTGCCTCAGAGGCAATCGGACTGCAGGCGGGCGACGTCGACCTGGATGAGGGGATGCTGCGCGCGCGCGGCAAGGGCTCGAAGGAGCGGCTCGTACCGATCGGCCGCCAGGCTGTCGGCGCGCTGCGCGCATACGAGCAGCGTGGGCGTCCTGCGCTGGTTGGCCACAAGACGGAGGTGCGGCTGTTTGTCAACCGCCGCGGCGGAGGACTGACGCGTCAGGGTCTTTACAAGATCGTCCAAGGCTATGCCCGGGGTGCTGGCCTGGAGCAGAAGATGAGCCCGCACACGCTTCGCCACAGCTTCGCCACACACCTGCTCGCGGGGGGCTGCGACCTGCGCTCGCTACAGGAGATGCTCGGTCACGCCGACCTCGCGACCACCCAGGTCTACACGCACCTCTCAGCGGAGCGGCTGAAGGATGTCTACTTCCGGGCGCACCCGCGGGCCAAAATCCCGAAACCAGAGCGATCCTTCACCTCCACGCTCTAGGCTGGATCGGTGAGCGAGCTCCGGGACGGGAGAAGGATTGGGATCCCGCCCACCGCGTCCGCCCGGCGGGCGATTGTTGTCGTGATCGATGCGTGTGGCGTGGGCGCGCTACCGGATGCTGCGCTGTATGGGGACGAGGGGACAAACACGCTGTTGCATGTCGCCGAAGCCGTTGGCGGCCTGCAGCTGCCCACACTGGCCGCGCTCGGCCTGGGCAACATCACGGCTCTGCCCGGCGTCCCGGCGGCGGTGCGCCCGGCGATCCATGGTGCGCTGCATCCACTTGGGCCGGGTAAGGACTCCACCACCGGTCACTGGGAGATGATGGGGGTGGTGCTGGAGCGCCCATTGCCCGTCTATCCGGAGGGCTTCCCACCGGAGGTGACCGGCTCGCTGACCGCAGCGATGGGTCATCAGGTGATCTGCAACCGCCCCTATAACGGGATTGCGGCGGTCGAGGACTTCGGTGCCCGGCACCTGCAGAGCGGCGCGCTGATTCTCTACACCTCGCAGGACTCGGTGCTTCAGCTCGCTGCACACACAGAGCGGGTGCCCACAGAGGAGCTTTACCGGGCATGCGCGGCGGCGCGCGCAGCGATGACCGGGCAGCACGCCGTGGGACGGGTGATCGCACGGCCGTTCACGGGCGAGCCTGGGGCGTTCCGGCGCACCGAGGGCCGTCGCGACTTCGCGCTGGCACCGCCGGCTCGTGGCTACCTGGAGGAGCTGAGGAGTGCCGGTGTGCAGGTGCACGGGGTCGGCAAGATCCCAGACCTGTTCGCCGGCGTGGGGGTGAGCAAGTCTCATGCGGGCGCCACCAACGCGCTAGCGCTCACGAGCGCCGGTGAGCTGCTCGACGAGCTGGATGAAGGACTCGTGTTCGTCAACCTGATCGATACCGATCAGGTATATGGCCACCGCAAGGACTCCCACGGCTTTTACCGCGCCCTGCGGGAGATCGACGCGTGGCTCGCGGCGCGCCTGCAGCAGCTGCGCAAAGGAGACCTGCTGATCCTCACCGCCGATCACGGGGTGGACCCGGCTCACCCGGGCACAGACCATACGCGTGAGTACGCGCCGCTGCTGGCCGTCCTCGGTGAGCGCAGCGAACGCCACGACGGCCCGCTGGCTGACATCGGCGCCACAGTGCTGGACTGGCTCACTGGTCGCGACGCCGAGGCCCTCCCGGGGAAATCGTTCATAAGCTAGGGCGATGCCCGAGCTGCCCGAGGTCGAGACGATCCGCCGCCAGCTCGCGCCGCTCGTGGAGGGGCGCAGGCTGGAGCAGGTGGAGATCCTCGACGCGCGCTGGTCGCGGCCACTGTCGCCACGGAAGCTGGCCGGTGCCCTGCAGGGACGACGCGTGGAGGAGCTGGGCAGGCGCGGCAAGTACCTGGTGTGGAACCTCGAGGGGGACGTACATCTCGCTCAGCACCTGCGCATGACCGGCACGGTGCTGGCCGGCGCCGATCCCGAGCCGCCGCACACCCGTGTGCGCATCGATCTCGGTCAGGGACGGCGGCTCGTGGTCGTTGACCCCCGCCGCTTCGGCACCGGCGAGCTGCTGCCCGGCTCAGATGCGCTGCAGGCGTTCTTCGCCGCCCGCCTGGGCCTCGAGCCCTTCGACGAGCGTTTCACCGCCAAGCACCTGCGCGGGCTGGCCAGGGGCCGCACCGCGCCGATCAAGGCGCTCCTGCTCGATCAGCGAAAGATCGCCGGGGTCGGCAACATCTACGCCGACGAGGCTCTGTTCCGTGCCGGGATCCATCCCTTGCGGCCTGCCAGGCGTCTCACTCCTGCCCAGCACGTGCGGCTGCGCCAGACCGTCATCGAGGCACTCGCCGCGGGCATCGACGCGCGCGGTGCGAGCATCGATGACTTCCGCCACATCGACGGTGTGCGCGGCTCCTTTCAGAACGAGTTCCTCGTGCACCGGCGCGAGGGGGAGGCGTGCGGGAAGTGCGGCACGGCGATCGTGAAGATGGTCGTCTCCGGGAGGGGGACCTACGTGTGTGAGACCTGCCAGCCGCGACCCCGCAGGCAGCGAAAGCGCGTTAGGGAGATGCGCTGAGGCTGGGGGCCTGCTCAGACCGCCAGCAGCTCCTCCAGCCGGCCTTCCTCGGCGGCCGCCTGGAGCTCGGCGAAGCCACCGAGAAGCTCACCGCCGGCGAGCACTTGGGGGAAGCTCATCATCCCCGTCTTCTGTGCCAGCTCCATCCGGCCCACCGGATCCTTGGAGAGGTTCACTTCTGCGAACTCCACGCCCTGCGCGCTCAGCATCGCCTTGACGCGGCTGCAGAACGAGCACTGCTCGGTCGTATATACCGTGATCTTGCTCATTACTTCATAAAGTGTAGCAAGGAGCTTGCCGCCGGGAGCGAGCTTAGACTCGACTACAGCGATGGCGGGACCTGTCAAGACGGAGGCGGTGGTGCTGCGTTCGATGCGCTACGGGGAGGCAGACCGCATTCTGCACGTGTACACCCCCCATCGCGGGCGGGTGAGCGCGATCGCCAAGGGCGTCAGGCGTACGCGCAGCCGTTTTGGGGGCCGTTTGGAGCCGTTCTTTCGCCTGCGAATGGACCTGCACGAGGGGCGTGGCGAGCTGCTGACGGTCACGGGTGCGCAGACGGTCGATGCCTACCCTCGCCTGCGCGGGAACGCGCGCGCGCTGGATGGGGCCGCGCGCGCCTGCGACGCGGTCGGCCGCCTGTTCGAGACCGATGAGCCTCACCCCGGGGTGTTCAACCTGCTGTGCCGTCACCTGGCGCTGCTCGACGAGCAGGCCGCCGGGACTGAACGATCCCCCGTCGGGGGCCGGGCGGTTGCACTGGCGTTCCGCTTGAAGCTGCTGCTCGCGGCGGGCCTGGCTCCGCAGCTTGGCGCTTGCGCGAACTGTGGCGAGGGTGAGCACCTGGCCGGCTTCTCAGGGGCGGCGGGAGGGGTCGTGTGCGGAGCGTGCGAGGCCGGGTCGTTCCCGCTGAGCGGAGCAGCGTATGGCTTCATGACCGAAGCGCTCGGCCGCTCGCTGGCGGAGGCTCCCGAGGCTTCCGGTCCGGCGCTCGGTCAGGTCGAGCGGGCGATCTCCGAGACGCTCGAGCATCATGCGCACCTGCGGTTGATGGGAGTATCGTGAGCGGCATGGATGAGGGGTTGCCGGTCGCGTATGAGGTGCTCGAGGAGGGCGTCCCGGTGCTGAGCAGCGATGGTGAGCAGGTGGGCACGGTCCATCACGTCGTGGCGGCTCCCGAGAAGGACATCTTTCACGGGCTCGTGATCTCGACGCCCCAGCACGGGCGGCGGTTCGTGGAGGCAGCCAGCGTGGCGTCGCTGCACGAGCATGGCGTCGATCTGAGAATCGACTCGGCGGCGGCGCAGAGCTTGCCCGAGCCGGGAGGCGGCGCGCCCGTGTACGACGAGGATCCCGCAGCGCAGACGAAGTGGAGCCACCTGATTCGAAAGTACACCGGCCGCAGCGACTGGCATCGCGAGCGCTGAGCGCTGTTCGCAAGGTAGAAGCTCACTCGGCGACCGTGATCGCTGCCACAATCGAACGATGAGCATCGCCAAGCAGACCGACACGGTCGCGAACGTTTTCGCCGGGCGCCAGCGCGAGCTGGAGGAGCGGGCCCTCTCCCCGGCGGCGGCGCATTCCTATCCGGCGATACGCGCTAGGGCGGAGGAGGATTGCGCGTTGCGTACACCGTTTCAGCGCGACCGCGACAGGATCGTGCACTGCAAGGCGTTCAGGCGGCTGAAGCACAAGACGCAGGTGTTCGTGGCGCCCGAAGGCGATCACTACCGCACGCGGCTGACGCACACGCTCGAGGTGACCACGATCTCGCGGACGGTGGCCCGCGCGCTGGGATTGAACGAGGATTTGGTCGAGGCCATCGGTCTCGGCCACGATCTGGGACACCCGCCCTTCGGGCACATCGGTGAGGAGGTGCTCGACAACTGCCTGAAAGAGCGATTCGGGGTGAGCTTTCGTCACTATGAGCACTCGCTGCGGGTGGTCGAGCACCTGGAGCGCGATGGCGCCGGGCTGAACCTGACCGAGCAGGTGCGTGAAGGGATCGCCAGGCACTCCAGCCGCGCTGCACTGCCGGAGACGCTGGAGGGGCGGATCGTGCGGGTGATGGACCGTGTGGCGTACATCAACCACGACATCGACGACGCCATTCGCGCGGGGCTGCTGGAAGAGGATGAGCTGCCGGTGGAGCCGATCGGTGTGCTCGGCTCAAGCGGCTCTGCGCGAATCGACGCGCTGGTGCACGACATGGTTGAGCACTCGGAGTACGCCGGGGACATCGTCCAGGGGACGGTGGCGGGAGCGGCGATGAAGGAGCTGCGGGACTTCATGTTCGAGCGCGTCTACCTCGGTCCCGCCGTCCGCGCCGAGCACGCGAAGATCTCGGCTGTCGTGAGACGCTTGTTTGAGCACTACGTGGCACACCCCGAGTTGTTGGGAGGCAGGGGAGCTTCAATCCCGCCAACTGCAATCCAGGGCGAGGATGAGCTGGCGCAGGAAGTGACGGACTACGTGGCGGGCATGACCGACCGGTACTGCATAAGGGAGTACTCAGAGCTGCAAGTGCCCAACGCCTTCGCCAGGTAGCGTAGGCCCGCGATGGCCTTCTACACCCGTGAGTCCAAGGATCGCGTGCGAGACACGGTGGACTTCGTCGAGCTGGTCTCGGCGCGCACCGAGCTGCGCCGCGCCGGGCCGGCGCGCATGGAGGGGCTGTGCCCGTTCCACGACGAGCGCACGCCCTCGTTCGGCATCGACCCGGTGCAGAAGGTCTATTACTGCTTTGGATGCCAGGCCTCCGGCGACGTGTTTACGTTCGTGCAGGAGGTTGAGGGGGTGGACTTCAAAGGCGCTCTCGAGCTGCTTGCGGATCGCTATGGAGTCGAGCTGGAGCGCGAGGAGGAGGATGAGAAAGAGGCCGAACGTCGTCAGCGACGGGAGCGGCTCCTCCAGCTGCTATCGCGGACAGCGGAGTACTACGAACGTTACCTATGGGAGTCCACTGAGGCCGCCAAAGCACGTGATTACCTGCGCAAACGGGGTCTGGAGGAGGAGATACTCAGGGAGTTCGGGGTCGGGTACGCCCCCAGTGCATGGGATCGGGTGCTGTTGGCCTCACGGCGAGGCGGCTTCTCAGAGCAGGAGCTCTACGCGACGGGGCTGGCCCAGCGCTCGCGTGAGAAAGGGCAGCTCTATGACCGGTTCCGCTCGCGGATCATGTTCCCGCTGGCCGACATCAAAGGAAGCATCCTTGGATTCGGTGCACGTGCGATGCACGACGAACAGAAACCGAAGTATCTCAACACCTCCGATAACGACGTGTACCACAAGGGCTCGCACGTTTATGGGGCGAAGCTGGCGAGGCCGTCGGCCGCCAAGGCCCATAGCGTCGTGCTTTGCGAGGGGTACACGGACGTGATCGCCATGCATCAGGCGGGAATGAAGAACTGCGTCGGGCTGATGGGCACCGCGCTGACGCCAGCGCAGGTACGTGAGCTTTCGAGAATGGCGAACACGGTGCTGCTCGCGCTTGACGCCGATACGGCCGGTCAGGCCGCCATGCTGAAGGCGTACACGCTTGCCTCAGAGCGTGAGCTGGCGCTGCGCGTCGTCCCGCTGCCGGTAGGGACTGACCCAGCAGACCTGCTGCTGGCCGAGGGGAGCAAGGCAGTGCAAGAGGCGATCGACAGATCGGTCGAGTTCGCACGCTTTCGGGTCGAGCGCGTCCTCGCGGGCGGGGACACCTCGGACACCGAGGTTCAGGACTCGATGCTTGATGAGCTGCGCGGAATCTTCTCCACGTTGCCATCGCGGAGCACGGTTCGCGATGAGCTGACTCGCCTCGTTTCCAGTCGCTTCGCTAGACCCAATGACCTGGTCGAGAAACGATTGGCTGAACCGGCGAAACGCTCGCCGGGTACCCCGGCGGCGGCCCAGTCGACAGCCAAAGCGCGCGTGGACCTCTCCCGCCTGGACAAGACCGAGCGTGAATTCCTCGCATTGTGCATCGCAGCGCCCGAGGACGGTCTGACCGCGCTCCGGGGCCTGCACGTTGAGGAGCACTTCTCGAGCAGCCTCATGCGCCGGGCCGCGCGGTATCTGATGGACAATGGCCTGCCGGTCTCGATGTCTGCGCCCGGCCTGGATGATGATCCGGACCTACATGCATTGCTGGCCGAGCTGATCGTGCAAGCCGGCAGCGAAGAGCCCCGCTCAGAGATGTTGGACGTTCAGCGCCTGCAGCTGGAGCTGGCGAGGGTCGACCGTCAGATCCAGCGCGCGCGCGGGGAGGAGAGCGGCGAGGTGAGCGAGCTTGCCAAACGGAGGGGGGAGGTCAAACGCGAGTTCGATAGGGCAAACGAACGGGTGCTCGAGCAGACGGGGGAGAGGAAGTACTGAGGCCGCGCGAGGTGTGCGAGCTTGCTGAGCGCGATTTTGCTCCCCTACAATGCGTCCGGCTCCCGGACGATCATTCTGGGTAGCTCGATCCGGGGTAGCTCAATTTGGCAGATGCGCTCGACTGTTAATCGAGAGGTTGTGGGTTCGAGTCCCACCCCCGGAGCTTCTTTTAGGCGGCCAACTGCTCCACCAGCACCGCCGCTGTAGCCCCCGAATCGTGCTCCTGACCCCACGTCGCAAGCTCACGCGCGCGTACACGGATCGACGGCTCGCTGATGGCTCGTTCCACGGCCAGACGGACCGGCCTGGGGGAGATGAACCGGTGCGGGACGCGCACTCCCGCGCCGGCCCAGTCCAGGCGAGCGGCGTTCTCGTTCATGTCGCCAACCGCGGGGCAGGCGACCACGGCGCAGCCGCTGGAGAGCGCGCGCACAAGCGTGCCGTGTCCGGCATGGCAGACGACCACGTCGCAGAGGGGCATCGTGCGCGAGTAAGAGACCCACTCCACGACGCGAGCGTTGGCAGGCACGGGGAGGGAGCGAGGTGGCAAGCGGCGGTTCCAGGTGGCGAGCACGCGCACGTCAGCACCGGCGAGGCCGCGCAGTGCAGCTGCGAGCATCCGGTGCTCCGGATCCTGTGCGGTGGAGGGGGCCACGAGCACGAGCGGCGCATCGCCCGGAGGGAGCTCGACGTCGGCGGCCGGTGGCTCCCACATGAGCGGCCCAACGATGTGGACACCGTCAGGCCACGCGCGCGGGTACTCGAGCTGGGGGAAGGTGGCCACGAGCGCGAGCTCGCGGCTTGTGCCACCGTGGACGTGCGTGACCGGCTCAAGGCCCACCTGCTCGCGGGTCCGGTTGAGCTGTGTGCGGCCCAGCTGCAGGCCATTGTCGAGCAGCCGGTGCGCTGCTGCGTGCCAGAAAGCATGCCCAAGCGCCGTGCGCGGAAGGCGGGCGCCGAGCGAGTAGATCGGCATGCCAGGCTCGCCCTGCGGGTAGACGTGGGGAATGAGCGTCGCGCAGGGGATGCCCTGGAGCTCTGCGGCGAGGGCGGGGGCGAGCGTGAGGATGTCCGCGACGACCACATCGGGGGCGAGGGACTGCAGGAGCGGGAGGGTGTCGCGCGTGGCGTACACAACGGCCTCGTAGAAATCCAGCGGCTCGGTGCCGGCGCTAGGGAAAACCGTGTACTCCGGAGCTGGCGCGAAGGTCAGACCCTCAGCCTCGACGTGCTCGCGCCAGCGCTCCCACGTCTGCAGTGTCACGTCGTGCCCGCGCGCGGCCAGCGCGCACCCCAGGGCGATCATCGGGAAGGCGTGGCCGGGGTCGCCGAAAGCGCCGAGCAGTATCCGTCTCGGCCTGCTGTTCACGCTGGTGTCAGGCAGCGAGCTCGGCGAGCAGACGCAGCTGCTGCAGGCGCTCGCCGGCGTTGAACGCCGTAGGCGTCACCCCGAGCGTTCCGACACCCGCGTCGCGATAGACGGCCAGGCGCTCGCGAACGACATCCTTAGGACCGCACAGCGAGACCGTGTCGATCAGCTCCTCGGGAATCGCGGCCATCGCCTCCTCGCGCTTGCCTTCGAGGTAGAGGTCCTGGATCGTCTTCGCCTCCGCCTCGTAGCCGTAGCGGCTGACGAGCTGGTTGTAAAAGTTCTGCTTGCGCGAGCCCATGCCGCCGACGTACAGCGCCACGAACGGGCGCATCGTGTTGCGCGCCGCCTCGAGGTCGTCCGTGATGCACAGGCTGACCGTCGGCGCGATGTCAAAGCCCTCGAGCGATTTGCCCGAGCGCGCCGCGCCCTCCTCGAGCAGTGGCCTGAGCTCGGAGACGTGCTCGGGCGAGAACAGCGTGGGGATCCAGCCGTCGGCGATCTCGCCGGCCAGCGCGGTGTTCTTCGGCCCGATCGCCGCGAGGTAGATGGGAATGCGCTCCTGCACGGGGGAAATGGTCAGCTTCAGCGCCTTGCCGGGCCCGTCGGGCAGCGGCAGCTCGAGTGTCTCGCCGCTGAACTCGACGCGTTCGCGCGCGAGCGCCATGCGCAGCACGGCGACGTACTCGCGCGTGCGCTGCAGCTGTTTGGCAAAGCGCTGGCCGTGCCAGCCCTCGGCGACCTGTGGTCCGGAGGAGCCGATGCCGAGGATCATGCGCCCGTTCGAGAGCTGGTCGATCGTGGCAGCCGTCATCGCGGTCATCGCCGGCGAGCGCCCGGGCATCTGGAAGATGCCGGAGCCGAGGCGGATCTTGGTCGTCTGCCCGGCGAGCCAGCCGAGCACGGTGGCCGTGTCCGAGCCATAGGCCTCGGCGGCCCAAACGGAGTCATAGCCAAGCCGCTCGGCCTCCTGAACTATGTTCAGCTGGTCCTCTGAAGTGAGGCCGAGACCCCAGTAGCCGATGTGCACGCCGAGCTTCATGTGCAAGTTTCCTTTCAGCGGGAGGGCATTCGTTGCCGGTGGGGAAGGCGTGTCCTAGTCTTGGCCCGGCACCGTCGCGGACAGACAGCTATGCGGCGGGCACAGCCTATGCGAAATCGCCGCCGCCAAACGAAGAGCTCCTTTGACGGCCTGCGCCTGGCGATCGATTGCATGCCGGTCGCCACGCGCGAAGCGATGCTCGCCGGTGTGCGCAACTACGAACGGATCTTGGTCGGGGCCTACACCGATGACCGTGGTGGCGTCTGCCCGATGCTGGCCGCACACCGCTGCGGCGGGCGCACGGATTTCCTGTCGTTCGCGAAGTCCTGGGATCGCTTCGCGCGCGCGGGCGGGCGCAAGCGGGCGGCAACCAGGCGGGAGGTGGGCATCCTGATCGCTCAGCTAGAGGACAGCCTGCAGCGCGCCTGCGGTGAGGAGCTCGACCGGGCGATCGCCGAACACCACCAGCTGATGGGCCGCGCCCATCGCCTGCGTAACCGGAGCAGGCTCCCGGACAGCGCCGATCCGAGCGGCGAGATTCTTGCCAGGCGCCTGCGCCAGGGGAGCTATCGCTACAGCGCGTCGCCGGGACGGGTGAACATCATCTCCGGGACGATGCACGCAGGGGAGACCTTCAGCAGGTAGCGGACGGCCTCGGCGATGTCCTCCGGCCGGATCATGTCCTCGGCGGGAACGTGCTGCTTGGCGAACTCTGTCATCGGCGTGTCCACGAACGCGGGGCACAGCGCACTCGACTTGATCCCCTGGGGGGCGAGTTCCTTGTTCATCGCTTCGGTCCAGCCGACGACCCCGTGCTTGGTCGCGGAATACACCGACAGCCAGCCCTGGCCGAACTTGCCGGAGATAGAGGACGTGTTGACGACGAGCGCGTTCTTGTGCTCGGCCGCGGCAGCCTGAAGCAAGGGGACGCATTCGCGATAGAAGAGGACGATCGAGCGCAGGTTGATCGACAGCTGCATGTCGAGATGCTTGGTCTGGATCTCCCCGACCGAAGCCCCGACCCCGACGCCGGCGTTGTTGATGAGCACGTCCAGCCGTCCGTAGCGCTCACGATGGGAGCCGACGACGTTCTGGATTGCCTCCTCCTCAGACACGTTCGCGGCGACCCCGTGCACGTCAAAGCCCTCGGCGGCCAGCCCGGCGACGGCCGTCTCGAGCTTGTCTGGGCGGCGCGCGGCCATCGTCACGCCGAACCCTTCCTCGCCCAGCATCCTGGCAATCGCCAGCCCAATCCCACTCGATGCTCCCGTGACGATTGCAGCGCGCCCTGCTGACATCTGCCGTCCTCCTCGTAGTGACCGGAATCAAAGCCGCCGCCAAGGGGCGGCGAGCGGGAGCATTCCACATCTCGCTGGTAGCGTCTGGCTCGCGCGCCGCAGGGCGCGTGGAGGGCCCGTAGCTCAGTTGGTTAGAGCTGCCGACTCATAATCGGTAGGTCCCTGGTTCGAGTCCAGGCGGGCCCATTTTTGACCATGAAGTAAGTAGGCATCCCAATTCACTCGTTCTCAGGTGGGCCGTTCCTGCCACGCGCGAGCGATCTGGCGCATGAGCGCCGGGTAGACGATCAGGTGCCGGAACGGTCCGATCAGCGCCATGTACGCCGAGCCGAGAGCGCCGCGAGTCTTGACGTAGATACCCATCTGCCCACGGTAGAGATTCTCGCCCTGCTGCACCCATGCCAGGTGCAGTACGGCGTGCACCGTGCTGTTCGAGATCTCCGCGGCCCACTCGTCATCAGTCTGGTAGATGGGGACGAAGGTCGTCCCGCTGACGAGGATGGGACGAGTCGTGGTGTCCCGCAAATCC
>Ga0307373_10008124_pt1 | contig 16105 bp, 15 predicted proteins | sample OX2MG_FD_202534 | JGI IMG/M metagenome (GOLD analysis project Ga0307373, IMG submission 202534) | Soil microbial communities from Risofladan, Vaasa, Finland - OX-2 | ecosystem: Environmental > Terrestrial > Soil > Coastal area > Acid sulfate soil | place: Finland: Risofladan, Vaasa | collected... | reverse complement strand
ACTGTCGTCGGCAATGTTTCGGAGTTGCCTCAGTCGTACGGCGAACGCCTCGAGCTGACCGACCGCACCCGACAGGATGGATGAGGGGTACTGCGACGCGTAGCCCCACCTGCCTCGCTTGTCCTCGAGGGCAGCGACGGCGATGGCGTACACCTGCCGGATGGTCTCCCTTTCGGCGAGGCAGTCGGCGAGGATCTGCTGCCGATAGAGGATCGCCTGCGGTTCCGTGAGGCTCGCGAGCAGCACTCGCTTCGACACGTCGACTAAGAACTTGTCGCCATCTGCCATCGCATCGATGAGTGTGGTGATCTCGAGGTCTTGGGCCAAGGCGTCATGGTTCGCTGGCACTTGACCCGCGAAGTCGAAGTCTTGGTCTTCATATAGGAGGTGGGCCTTCATGACGCGACCCTGGCCCGCAGCCGATCGTAGGTGAGGTTGTACTTCTCCGCAATCGCCACCGCGTAGGCGAGGCCGTCGGCTGGCCCTCTCACCACCTTGTACGTTCGCTCGGCGGGGTCCTCCGGAACGATTGTGCTGACCATGCTGACGACGGAATCACCCAGCGATGCCAGCTCGTCCACGAAGGTGACGTAGACACACAGGAGATCAAGCTCCACGATCTTCTTGATCACCTTCTTGCCCAAAAACAGGGCATCACTCACCGTCGTTGAGGTGAAGATCTCGTTCATGATCACAATGCTGTCACCCGTCGCCTCCTGAAGCACATCCCGGATCCTCACCAGGTCATCCTCCAGCTTTCCGGTCATCCTCGTGAGGTCCTCCTCCCTCTCGAAGTGGGTGAAGAGCCGGTCGAAGAGGAACAACCGAGCTGCGGTGCCAGGGACGGGGCAGCCCAGACTGGCGAGATGGTGGAGCTGGCCGAAGGTCCGCGCAAACGTGGTCTTGCCCCCCTGGTTTGGGCCCGACACCACGAGGATTCGTTCGGGACCGGTCAGGTGGAATTCGTTTGGGACGACCGGTGCCTGCTCCGAGACCAGTTTATTGGCGAGCGCCAGATCGAAGGTGTCATTCGCGAAGATCTCCTTCGATTCCGCACTGACTTCTGGATAGCAGAAATTGAGGCCCGCCGACCGCATCGGTTCGATGTAGTCAAGGTATGCCAAGTAGAACTGGAGCTCGCGCTCAAAGCGCTGAACTGTCTCATCGAAAAAGCCAGTGTGTAAGCGACAGAACTCGTCGAGTGCCGAGAACTCGGCACTGAAGAGCCGGGCCACAAGTTGAAGGATCTGCCCGCCGACGCGATTCATACCGGGCCAAGTGCGGTACTTTACCCGGTAGTCCTTCACCGCGCCCTGCTCGAACCGCTCGAAAGTCTTCTCCACTTCCGCGCTGTAGTCGGCTTCGCCGTCGTAGCGGCTTACCTCCACTCTCAGCCCGCGGATGCGGACGCAGTAGCGGATCTGCGCCAGTGCATCTTGGCAGTCCCTGGTTTCCGCGGAGAGGGAGGTGAACGAGGCGGAAGCGATGTAGTCCGCCAGGAAGTCTCGGAAGGTCAGCAGACCGCGGGACTTGACGGGCCTGGACTCGAGGTCTTCGGCCAGGGAGCGAACGGCCCCGCAGTAGATGGCGACCGCATCGAGGAACCACCCTTCCCGCTGGTACTTGGAGTGCATCTTCCTCACTTGAGCCAGGTGGGCGCGTACCTGACGCAGCTGCTCCGCGAAATGCTTCATCCGCCCGAACCGGGCGGCGTCTTCGAGGTCATTGAAGACGGCGTAGCGATAGTGCACCGTGTCGACGTCGTGGAGCGGCTCATAGAGCAGGGAGGCGAGGAGATCGTGCTCCTCACGATCCCTCACGATCGACTCGACGATCTGGTCGAGGTGCAGATCGGAGATTAAGGAGCGATACTCTGGTTGCCCGGAGCGGGCCGGACCAGGCGTCTCTCCGCCCAACAGGCTGCTGAAGTGGTGAGGGTGTCTCGGGTCTGGACACTGCGGGGGTACCCGGCAGCTCGCGCCGGCGGCGCTCCTGTTGTGGGGGTTGGCGACGCCATCGCTCGCCGCCCCACGCTGGGGGGCCGCACCCTCCGACAGACCAGGTCGCTCGTCATCATCGCCGCGCACTGGGGTGGTCACGGCTCACATTCAGAGTTGCGCGGCGATTCGCCAGCCCCGCCATCTTTCCCGGGACGGTGCGGTGCCGCTGGCAGTGGCTTTCGCGCCGGGCCGTCTCGGATGGGGGTCTGTTTGCCCAGTTTCAGGATGGCGCAGCGGCGGAGGCCTTCGATCGCTTGGCTGGTACCTGCCAGCACAGGGCCGCCCATATGACGCTGTGACCGGTTCAGGGACGGAGACCGGGTCGGACACCTCGCTCTTCCAAGACGGTGCCTGTTGCCGCGGGCGTGACCAAGGGAGGAGGGCCCGTCGTTGTGATCTAGCCTCTCGATCCCTCGCATGAGGTGCGGGGGCCGAACCGCCAGCCGGGCGGGGCTGTCTTGGCGCCGATTGGGATCCGCGAGCCTTGGGACTGTCATAGCCAACTCCCGTTTTCGCCACTAGGGCTATCTACAGGAGCTATCAGCCGGGAGGCAGTTTCGGCGAACTCCATCGCCTTCTCCCAAAAGTATATGGCGATGCGGCCTCGGCGGCAGGGTCGGGACCTGACTCCACGGCCCCGCCCGTTGCGAGCAGGGGTCCGGCAAAGTCGCCCTCCCGATCTCCCGCCCGCCAGGCCGAATGCTCACCCGTGAACCGCCGACTGCAGCAGTGAACCCAGGCGAGACCCAGAGACTGCCCTCCCTCTGGACTTTGACGGGGACCGGCTGTTGCGAGGCGCGGACTTGGGTGCTAATCGCGCACGTGTCATACTCCCAGACACGGCGCGATGAGGCCCGCGTAAGTCGGCACGGTCGGCTAATGGCTTCTACCAAGAAGTCATTAGCATTCCTGTGGTCAGGAGAGTCTCCGTGCCATATTCGCAGTGCCGCGATTGTTGTGCTGTCCAGCAAAGCAGCCCTGAATCGCCGTCGGGAATGGACGCTGATCGCGGGGTTCGAAGCAGTGGGAGTAGTGGCGCCCCTTTTGCACGCCGGCAGCCCTATCTGGGTGTGCTGCCTGCCGTGAGGGCGGATGTGGACGCCACGTTCGGATGCGGACTCGGTGGACCGTTGCCTGTTGTTACAGCCCGTGCCACAACGGCCCAACCTTGTGCGACGCTGAGCGCTGCGCTCGGGATCCTGAGCATGTCCCGCCGGCTCAGCGGCGAGATGGAAGGCCTGTCGCTGGCCGCACTCGGCCTCGGTCTGGGCGAATCCGAGATCCTAGTGCGAGCGGTGGCGGCATCGGAAGGACGAGCCACGATGCGGGAGTTGGCCGTTGGCAGCGGCTTCAGCCAGAGCGGGCTCTCCCGCATCGTGGACCGCTTGGAGGCCCGGGACCTAGTTCACCGTCGCGCGGACTGTAGGGACCGTCGGCAGATGCTGATTCGAGTGACGGCTTCAGGGGTCGATGTCGCCAGGCAACTACTCGACTTGCTGGAGGAGGGTAGCCGAGCCGCTCTGGAACGGGAAGGTGTATCCGGCGTTCTTGGTGCCGCAATGTCTCGGCCTCCGGCGCTGGAGGAGTTGGGCTGCTGCCCCCATATGCGTCGAGCCGGGGCGTCGATTGACGCTCCGGGGCCCGGTCGATCCTAGGGAGCGGCCCCTTGGCTCTCTGCCGCCCCGGATGTGGTCCGGACTCTGGGCGGTCCGCCGAAGCTGAGATCGCCCAACATCGTCGGCCGCGTCCCGGTACCGCCGACCCATCTCGCTCGTCTGCCGAGGGCCGGTGAGGTCTTGGCACCGTGACGGGGGTGCCTGATCCCCCGGTTGGCCCGTGGGTCGGACGAGACCCCGACCCCTGAGGGCGCTCTTCCGGAACTGCCGGACCACCCGCGTCCCCCCGCAACTCCTGCCAGACCCAGGCGTCAGTTGCGGGTAGGAGGTGGACTCACCGCACTGCGTGCCTGGTTGCCGCCCGGCCCAGCCCGGCGGCAACGCGAGCGCCGAGGTTGGGGTCAACGTTTGCCCAGTAGGCGACCAGACGCTCCTGGACCGGGTCCGAGACATTGTCGCCAGCATGTTCCACGATGTTGGCGACCAGATGATCGCGACCAGAGTCCGTCATGACCTCGCGGAACAGAGTGCCGGCCTGACTGAAATCGTCGTCTTCCCGGTGCAGCTCCTGCTCGTACCGCCCCAGATCTGATTCGGCCACGGCCCAACCGAGGTCGGCTGCCACAGTCGGGTCCGCCTTTGGGCCGCCGTAGGAGTTGGGGGCGTAAACCGGTTGGGTTCCTCCATGACGGTAGGCCATCGCCGCGTCCTTGTTGTAGGAGTGGACCCCGACCTGGGGAGCGTTGATCGGCAGCTGCTCATAGTTCGGCCCAATTCGGTGCAGGTGGGTGTCGTGGTAAGAGAAGATGCGCCCCATCAGCATTCGGTCCGGGCTGAGCCCGGTGCCGGGAACCAGGTTTGCGGGCGAGAACCCCGCCTGCTCCACCTCGGCGAAAAAGTTCTCCGGATTCCGGTTCAGCACCATCCGCCCCACCTCGATCGGGGGGTAGTCGCTGTGGGGCCATACCTTGGTAACGTCGAAGGGGTTGAAACGATACTCTTTGGCATCGGCGAAGGGCATTACTTGAACCTCGAGCCGCCACTCCGCGGCGTTGCCTGAGGCGATGCTCGAAAAGAGATCGCGGCGATGATAATCCGGGTCCTCGGCGGCCGTCGCTTTCGCCTCGGCGCTGGTGAAATTCTCCACTCCCTGCACGGACTTGAAGTGGTACTTGACCCAGAATCGCTCACCGGCCGCGTTGGTCCACGAGAAGGTATGGCTTCCATAGCCGTTCATATGGCGCCAGCTCCGCGGAGTGCCCCGGTCAGACATCAAGATCGTCACCTGGTGGGCGCTCTCTGGTGAAAGCGTCCAGAAGTCCCACTGCATGTCGTTGGACCGAAGTCCGGTGTCGGGCATCCGTTTTTGCGAGTGGATGAAGTCCTGGAATTTTGATGCGTCCCGCACAAAGAACACCGGGGTGTTGTTGCCGACCAGGTCGAAGTTGCCCTGATCGGTGTAGAACTTCAGTGCGAAGCCTCGAGGGTCACGGACCGTGTCCGGGTATCCCTGCTCCCCAGCGACCGTGGAGAAGCGCGCGAACATAGGTGTCCGCTTACCGACGCGGCTCAGGAAGCTCGCCTTCGTGAACGCGGTGATATCACTCGTCACCTCGAAGAAGCCGTGGGCACCGCCGCCCTTGGCGTGCACCACCCTCTCGGGAACGCGTTCCCGGTTGAAGTGCTGCATCTTCTGGACCAGGTAGTGGTCATGCAGGACCGTGGGGCCCCCGGGCCCGACCGTCAGGGAATACTCGTCGCTCGCCGCTGGGATGCCTGAGTCTGTGGTTGTGATCGGGCTGTCGTCATCGGCCATCGCCTATCCTCCTCATCTTGTTACCGAGTCCGCCTTCGGGTGTACTGCTCCGGCCCCTTGGCACCGAGGGCACAGGCCCCAGTAGGTGACGTCGGCTTCGTCCACCAGGTATCCCGAGTCGGCGGCGGGCTGCATGCAGGGCGGCCGCCCGATCGCGCAGTCCACATCAGTCACCTCTCCGCATGAGCGGCAGACCAGGTGATGATGATTGTCAGCTACCCGGACCTAGTACAGTGCAGGGCTGCCGGCGGGCTCGACCCTCCCGAACCAGACCGGACATTGCCAAGGCGCGCAGCACAGCGTAGGCACCTTGGGAGGACATCGCCCTGAGCCTGACCCGCGCCGTCTCGGTGATCGCATCCACACCCTGGTGGCCACCCTCTCGCAGGCACGCCTGCACTGCCAACCTTGGGGCCGTCACCCTCAGTCCACAACTTCGCAGCCGGTCCGCGTCGGCCAATTCCACCAGGGGTTTAGATCCCATGAGTACCACCGTACTCCAACCCTGCTGAGACTCGATGATTGGAATCGGCCAAGTTGAGCTCCCGTCAGAAGCGTGATCCTGGCTCGCGGCGGATTCTCCGCGGCATGCTTGATCTCGAGCTATCTCCCGTCCAGGCAACCGATCTTGGTCAGGGGAGTGGCGCTCGCCTGCCTGAAGGCGCCAAGCTAGTGTTCCCTGGCGCTCAGAAGCGCGTCCGTCCTATCGCACCGAATAGGGGGGGATGTCACAGTCGCCGAGTTCAAGCGAAAGAGGTGAGGTATGCGGTTAGTCAGCTACTGGGCCGGATCGAGCCTGGAGGCGGGTTTCGAGGAGGGCGGGCGGGTCCTGTCGACGGCTGCGTTGGGCGTTAGATCGGGTGGTGCCACCACCGTTAGAACTCTGCTGGCACAGGGCGTCGATCTGCAGGAGATGACGGAACTGGCGGGCAGGCTGATGGCAGACGATGGGCTGCTGGCGGGAAGGGTGGGGGAGCTTCGACTCGGGCCTCCGATCCCGGATCCCGACAAGATCATCTGCCTGGGACAGAACTACGCGGACCACGTGGCGGAGATGGCAAATACACGGCCGGACGTGCCTAATCTCTTCCCCAAGTTCCGCAATTGTCTGATCGGGACTGGGGACGCGATCAGGCTGCCTCGATCCAGCCAGCAGGTCGACTACGAGGGGGAGCTGGCGGTCGTGATCGGAAGGAGGTGTCACCAGGTGGCAGAGAAGGACGCCCTCGCGCACGTCGGGGGCTACACCGTTATGAACGACGTCAGTGCCCGCGATCTCCAGTTCAGGACTGGCCAGTACACGGTGGGCAAGGCCGCCGACACCTTCTGTCCGATGGGTCCAGGCCTCGTGCCCGCTTTCGAGATCCCTGACCCCCAGGTTCTGGAACTGGCGACCTATCTGAACGGCGAGCAGATGCAATTGGGGAACACCGCCGCCATGCTCTTTTCGGTGGCGGAGGCGATCAGCTTCATCAGTGAGGTGATCACCCTGGAGCCGGGCGACGTAATCGCGACCGGCACGCCTTCCGGGGTCGGCTACAAAAGGGTTCCACCGCGCTTCTTACTCCCCGGGGATCTGATTGAGGTGGAAGTTGAGCGGATCGGCAGACTCTCCAATTCCGTGGTCCAAGGCTGAGATGCCTGTGCAGCGCGGGTTCTTCAAGCTGGGCTCCAAGGGCGGTCGGGTGAGCGTGGTCGATAACCGACCCGCTGTTCTGGAATGGATGAAGGGCTCTCGCCGGTAGCGGCGACCCTCAGTCTGCTGCAGGCACACCGGCTGCTTGAGGTCTCACTCGACCGTCGTCTGAGCGCGGCCACCGGGCTGTCGCTCTCGGCAGCTGAGGTGTTGGTGCGTCTCGGTGCCGCCGCGGGTGGCCGGATGGGGATGCTCGAACTGGCATATGCAACCTGCTACAGCAAGAGCGGCGTCAGCCGAATCGTCGACCGCTTGGAGAGGCGCCGTCTGGTGGCCCGCCGGGTGTCCCCGGAGGATCGGCGGATGACCTGGGTCGAGGTCACCGAGGAGGGCCGAGACCTGATGTGGGAGCTGCTCGCGGCTCTTCAGGTGGCTGTCGAGGAGGATTTCGCGCGGTACCTGAGTGATGACGATGTCACGGGCCTGGCGGATCGGCTGGACAAGCTGGTGGCCGGGATCCGCGGCGCGGAGGAGGAGGCTGCCGCTGAGGCGCAGTCAGAGCGGTAGGGACGGGGCGCCAGGCGGAAGTCGCCACGGCCCGCCGCTCCTTCAGGCCCCAGATTGCGGCAAGGTCCAGAGGTCACGATTGGTTTGGGCCTGGCCGCGGCCGGGTCCGACCTGCGAACCTATCAAAGGCGTGCGAGTCGGTCACCCGCGGCCGATTTGCTGGGCCAAGCCGTGACCGGCCGAGGTCCAGAGGTCACGAAGCAGGAGTTTGAGTTTGAGTGGCGACTTGAGGAGACGGAGGCTCGGCGCCGCTGGCCCTGAGGTTTCAGAAATCGGGATTGGCACCAACAACTTCGGCAGGAGGCTGGACAAAAAGGGCGCTGAAGAGGTGGTGTCGGCTGCTCTTGAGCACGGGATCAACCTTTTCGACACGGCCGACAGCTACGGAGCGGGAGAGAGTGAGCGCTTCCTAGGGGAGGCTCTGAGGGGCAGAAGGGGCGACGCCTTCGTCGCCACGAAGTTCGGTGTGTCCATGCCCGGTCTGGAGCCCTCTGACCGCAGAGGGTCCAGGGAGTACATCCGAGCTGCGATCGACGGCAGCCTTGGTCGGCTGCAGGTCGACTGCATAGACCTCTACCAGATGCACCAGCCAGATCCGGCTACCCCAATCGCGGAGACGCTGGGAGCGATGCACGAGCTGGTCGAACAAGGGAAGGTCAGATGGATCGGGGTCTCGAACTTCGCCGGGTGGCAGCTGTTAGACGCCCAGGGGATCGCGCGCACCGAGCATCTGACAGAGTTGATCTCCTCCCAGGACGAGTACAGCTTGCTGAACCGGGGCATCGAGCAGGAGGTGCTTCCGGCGATTGAGCACCTGGGGCTCGGGCTGCTGCCGTACTTTCCCCTGGCGAGTGGGCTGCTGACCGGCAAGTACCGCCGCGGTCAGCCGGCCCCGGCAGGAACGCGCCTGGCAGGAGGTCCCCATGCTGCGGAGTTGGCAGATCAGAGCCGGTTCGACATCCTGGAGAAGCTGGAGGAGTTCGCTGGCGAGCGTGGAATCTCTCTGTTGCAGGTCGCGATCGGTAGTCTCCTCGGTCGCGCCACGGTCTCATCTGTGATTGCCGGCGCGATGAGCCCCGCCCAAGTCACCGCCAATGTGGCGGCGGCAAGCTGGGTTGCCTCCGCAGAGGACTGGCGCGCCCTCGACCTGATCACCGGCTCCAGCCGGTCGTGCGGAATAGTCGGCCCGCCGAGTTCGCCTGCTCCGGGATGAAGATCTACATCTCCTGCGACATGGAAGGAGTGGCTGGGATCAGCGACTGGCAGCAGGTCTCTCCCGGGTCGGAGTTCGAACTAGGGCGCCGATTGCTACTCGAGGAGGTGAACGCCGCGATTGACGGCGCGATGGAGGCCGGCGCGAGCGCGTTCGTGGTGAATGACTCCCACGGCTCTATGCATAATCTCCCCCCCGACGAGCTGCACGGCAGAGCCGAGTACCTATCGGGGCGGCACAAGCCGATGTACATGATGGAGGGACTGGACGAAAGCTTCGATGCCGTGTTCTTCATCGGCTACCATGGCGCCGTTGACGGCCCTGCTTCCGCGCTCTCGCACACCTACAATCCAGCTGCGGTGGCCGCTGCCACCATCAACGGGGCCAGGGTCGGCGAGGGGGGGATAAACGCTCTGGTGGCGGCCCACTTTCGGGTTCCGGTGGCCCTGGTGACCGGAGACCGGCACACCGCCGCGCAGACCGCCCCCTTCTGTCCTGGGGCGACGCTGGTGGTGGTCAAGGAATCCATCACTAGATTTGCCGCCCAGAGCTTGCACCCTAAGACAGCTCGAGAGCGGATCCACGCGGCAGCGACCGGGTGCCTCACCGGGCTTGGGGCAGTCTCCTACCCTAAGTTTCCCACTGGCGTTCACCTTCGGCTGACGTTGCGCAACGCTGATCTGGCGGAGCTGGCGGCAGCGGTAAGGGGGGTCACCCGCGACGGCGACACCACGGTCTTAGTGGAGGGAGAGACCACTCTGACCGTCTTCCGTAGCTTTGTGGCCGTTCTTCAGATCACAAGAGGCCTTGCTCAGGAGCATTAGGCGAGGTTTGCCAGCTTCCCTACTCGGAGTGCTATCCTCGCCGCACCTCTCAGCTACGGCGCTCCGCGACTATGAAAAAGCGCTCCTCTTCGAAGGACAGCGGTTCCTTCGTGGAGATTTGGTGGAGCTCCCGGAGCCTTGGTGCGTATTTGGCGACTGAGAAATCTGGTACGACCCAGGGGACCATCCGCAGATACCAGATCAGCGCGGCCACATCTAGGACCCTGGTGGCGACTCTCGTCTCATGGGCCACCGCGATTCGCAGCCCGGCCGATCTGAGCTGATCCAAAGCCAGGTCAAGTGTCCAAGCCAAGGGGTTCGCAGAGGCCGGCTCAGGGGCCTCCATAAGTCGAGAGAGGGATTCGAAGGACCCTACCTGCTGGGTGAGGAAGCTGCCCCCTGGGACGAGCACTCGGGACACCTCAGAGGCAACGAAGGATTCGTGCCGGTCCGCCACGAGGTGAAAGGAATCGGCCGGAAAGGGCAGGGAAGGCTCGTCTGACCGCTGGTCGACGTTGTCGCGGGGGCTTTCGTACGCGACCACTTTGACTCCCAGTGGTTCCAGTCTCCCCCGAGCCACCGCTACGTTTGGAGGCCACCCTTCGGCTCCTACGGTCTGAGGCGGACGTATTGGCAGCGCCGCCAGCCACTCTCCGCCGCCGGTTCCGAGGTCCAGGAGGTCAGGCGAGTGGCGGGCCAGGTCCAAGACTGCGTCGGTGTAGTCCCACGGCGGGGGATCTTCCTCAAGGCGGTGGCCGAGCCAGGAGAAGTCCCACCCTGTGAGCGGACGCTGACTTCCCTCAGCGACCATCTGGTCAAAGCGGCCCACGCCATCATGGTCCCACATCTCGTGCGGCTGGCCCGGTGGCGCTCCGTGGACGAAAGATTGATACTGCTTGCCGTGACAGGCGCCCAAATACCCGTCCCGGGCTCCGCCGCCGCCATGGCCACCAGTGAGGCGGTGATAGAGGTGTCTTTGATCCTGCGCCCCCGTCAGGACGTCCAGTGCCCTTCACCTGACGAAGTAGGGGGCCAGCCGGTAGCTGAGGGCCATCACATCGACCGAGCTCTGCTGGGGAGCCTGCGGGGGGCGCACCCCGATGAGGTCGCAGCCGTCATCAGGTGGGCCACCGGCCGGGGCCTGGCGGTGATCGGCTCGGCCCCGGAACGGCGCGCAATCCGGATAACGGGCGCTCTGACGGGCATTGCCGCGGCTTTCAACGCCGATCTCAGAGTGGACTCCGGGGTGAGTCCTCAGAATCGGAGATTGGCAGCCACGCCCGAACTGCCAGACGAGCTCCGCAACATCGTGGTGGCTGTGCTTGGGCTGGAAACCGGCCCCTTTGTTCCGCCCAGACTGCGACGGCTGCCCCTTCCCGACCCGTCGATACCACTCTCTCAGGCGGCTCCCCTCAGCTTTGAGCCACCCACCATTGCCCAGCTGTACCGGTATCCCGACAGCACCAGCGCCCGGGGTCGGAGCATCGGTCTCCTGGAACTCGGTGGAGGATACAACCAGCAGGATCTCGCAAGCTATTTCGCAGCCCTGGGCATGGCACCGCCCGAGCTGGTTGCCATCCCCGTGGATGGGGGCTCCAACCAGCCAACTGGGGACCCCAATGGGCCGGATGGGGAGGTCACACTGGATATCGAGGTCGCCGGCTCCATCGCCCCCGGGGCGCGAATAGCAGTCTATTTCGCGCCCAACACCGACCAGGGCTTCCTGGCGGCGATCTTGGAGGCCGTCCACGACCGGATCAACTCCCCGTGCGTGCTCTCGATCAGCTGGGGGGGTCCGGAGGCCAACTGGCCCGCGCCGACCATTGCAGCTTTCGAGCAGGCATTCCAAGATGCCGCTCTGGTGGGAATGACCGTTTGTGTGGCGGCAGGCGACAACGGTTCATCCGATGGCCTCAGTGACGGCCTGGCCCACGTAGACTTCCCAGCTGCCAGCCCCCACGTGCTCGCCTGCGGCGGCACTCGGCTCCAGGCCTCTGGGGGGGAGATCAGCAGTGAGGCGGCTTGGAATGACCAGCCCTTGGACGGAGCGACCGGCGGCGGGGTCAGCGCTCTGTTCCCCATCCCGTCATGGCAGCCGCCCGCTACCGTTCCCTCATCCGTGAATCCCGGGCACTTTCGAGGTCGGGGCGTCCCGGACGTCGGCGGAGACGCGGATCCGGCGACCGGGTATCGAATCCTGGTCGACGGCGAGGCCGCGGTTTTCGGCGGCACCAGCGCTGTTGCTCCTCTCTGGGCAGCCCTAATCGCGATCTGTGTCGGTGCTCTCGGCAAGGAGATCGGGTATCTCAACCCTCTCCTGTACCAGACTTTGGTCGCCAAGGGGATCACCAGAGACATCACTCAGGGGACCAACGGCGCCTACTCCGCTGGACCGGGATGGGACCCGTGCACGGGCTGGGGCAGCCCCGTGGGAGAGTCGCTCTTGAGCAGTCTGCAGGGATGACGCGGCTGTGACGGCCCGACCCCACCCGGTGGCCGTATGAACGTGGAGGGTCTTCACTGGATCGGAGTGAAGACGGCCGACGTTCGGACGATGGCCGAATTCTTCGAACGGGTGCTGGGATTGAGGCGTCGGCGTGCGGAGGACGACTTCGCGGTTCTGGACCTTCCTGGAGGTGGGGAGCTCGACGTGTTCGGTCCGGGGGGACCCGACCCCGATTTCCAGTTCGCCAGCAACCAGGTTGAGGTTGGCTTCGATGTGAGCGACTTCGACTCCGCCATAGCGGAGCTGATGGACAAGGGGGTGGAGCTGCTGGGAGAGGTGAGAGGCGATCGGGTGTCGGGTCGCTGGCAACACTTCCGGGGCCCGGATGGCAAGGTTTTCGAGATCACCGAGCATCCTTCACACCAGCCTGGAGGCTGATCAGCCTCCAGCGCCCCGGCAGACCTCTGTGGCAAGCTGAGACCGTGACACTCGGGGAAATTGCGCCCGCCTCCTCCCCCCACGGTACCGAGGTCGCCGTTTTGGCTGACGGACTTCGCAAGAGCTATCGTGAGTTGGAGGCTGTCAAAGGGGTCGATTTCCAGGTGATGGCGGGGGAGACATTCGGGTTTCTCGGCCCCAACGGTGCGGGCAAGTCGACGACGATCTCGATGCTGTGCACCATCACCCGTCCCACCGGGGGGTTGGCTCGTGTGGCCGGCTTCGACGTCGTCCGAGAGCAGGCCCAGGTGCGTAGGCACATCGGGCTGGTCTTCCAGGACACCACCCTCGACGATTACCTGACTGCCACTGAGAACCTGGGCTTTCACGCCGAGCTATATGGGGTGCCCAAGCAGCAGGTCAAAGAACGCCTCCAGCAGGTGATGGAGATGGTTGGGCTTTGGGATCGGAAAGACAGTTTGGTGAGAACTTTCTCCGGCGGGATGAAGCGACGCCTGGAGATCGCCCGAGGGCTGCTGCACTCACCGCGGGTGCTGTTCCTGGACGAGCCGACAGTCGGCCTCGACCCGCAGACTCGCTCCCATATCTGGGGCTACATCACCGAGCTCAAGAAGCGTGAGAACGTGACCATCTTCCTAACCACTCACTACATGGATGAGGCCGAGTACTGCGACCGGATCGCGATAATCGACGATGGCGTCATCGTCGCCAGCGACACCCCGGAGGCACTCAAGGCCAGCGTCGGCCAGGATCGAGTCGAGCTACACACCGCCGACGATCAGGCCACGATTGCCAGCTTGCGGGAGCACTTTCAAATAGAGGCGAAGGTGAGCGAAGGGGCCGTGGCCTTCTTCGTCGCCGATGGCGAGGAGTTCGTCCCTCGCCTATTCGCCGAGCTGAGGATCTCAATTCACTCGGTCCGAGTGGCCCGGCCAACCCTGGATGATGTCTTCATGAACTACACGGGACGCACGATCAGGGACGCGGAGGCGACCGGCTCCGACAAGATGCGCCAGAATCCCTGGATGCGGGCGAGGACCCGCTGAGGTGGCGACTTCCAACCCGGCCGCGCTGCCCACATTCGCGCCGGTGCGAATAGCTGGCAATGGGCTGGCGGACGACCTTCGCGCCATCATGGTGGTGTGGAAGCGGGAGTTGATCCGCTTCTCGCGCAACCGCTTGCGGATACTCACCTCCTTGGCCCAGCCGGTGCTCTTTCTCTACATCCTGGGCACCGGGTTGTCTCCTCTGATCAGCCAGTCCTCCCACTTCAACTTTCGCACCTTCATGTTCCCCGGAGTGCTGGGGATGACCATCCTCTTCACCTCGATCTTCTCCGCGATGTCGATAGTGTGGGACCGGGAGTTCGGCTTCCTGCGAGAGATGCTGGTCGCGCCGGTACACCGCTGGACCCTGGTTCTCGGCAAGTGCCTGGGCGGTGCCACGGTGGCCAGCATTCAGGGGGCGATCATCCTCGCCCTCGCGGGAACAGTTGGGGTTCCCTACAACCCGATCATGATCCTGACCCTGCTCGGCGAGATGATGCTGACTGCCTTCGCCCTCACCGCCTTCGGGGTGATGCTGGCCGCCAGGATCTCGCAGGTGGAGTCGTTCCAGATGGTGACCCAGTTCTTCGTGCTGCCGATGTTCTTCCTCTCCGGCGCGATCTTTCCGCTGAGTGACCTGCCCGCCTGGCTGGCCGTGCTGAGCAAGCTCGACCCGCTCTCATATGCAGTGGCGCCTTTCCGAGAGGCGGTGTTCAGTGAGATTCATCTTCCCCCAGCCTTGACTCTGAGCCTCGACCCGGGTATCAGCTGGGGCGGCTGGCATCTGCCGGTTTGGTTCGAGATCGCCATGATCGCGGCGGCCTCCCTGGTGATGCTCACGGCAGCCATAAAGCAGTTCTCCAAGACCGACTGAGCGTGCCCCTGGCCGCCTAAGATGGGCGGGTGGCGGGAGGTCCTGAGCGGGTGTTCGAGGCGGTGAATCTGCTCGCCGACCCCATCTACGAGTACTGCCAGATCACCAAGCAACTGGATGACGGGGCAAGTTCAGAGCAGGCACTTCTGGATCACCCCTGGCTGCAACGGCAGCGGCGGGTCCATCAGCTGCAGTCCGCCTGGTGGGTCTTCCACACCGCAGAGCACTCCCGGTTCCAGCACGCAGTCGGAGCGATGCACCTCACCGGGCTTTTCACCTCGCATCTCTATCGCAGCCTCAAGGAGAGCTTCCCCGGGCTCCCGTCCGAGCCCTTGGTAGTCGAGACCATGCGGATTGCGGGGCTGCTCCACGATGTGGGGCACGGCCCCTTTGGGCACTTCTTCGACTCGCAGGTCTTGAAGCAGTACGGGATCGATCACGAGGACATCGGGCGGGCACTGGTCTTGGGGCCCCTCGCCGACCTCATCTCCACCCTCCGCCGCAGTCCCGAAGGGACCTTCGGTCAAGATGAGGCCATAGATCCCCGTTGGGTCGCCTTCGTCATGGCGCCTGCAGCACTGCCGGGCTTCGCCCCCCCGCTGTGGCTCGCGGCGCTCAAGCCGGTGCTCTGCGGGGCCATCAGCACCGACAACATGGACTACGTGCCGCGCGACGCCTACATGTGCGGGGTGGCGGTGGGTCCGGTCGACCTCCCGCGGTTGCGCCACTACATGTTCATCAAAGACGGTGCCCTGGTGTTGCACCAGCACGGGGCACCAGCGCTTGAGATGTTCCTCTCAGCGCGCCTCTACATGTACAACCATGTCTACTTCCATCGGACCGTACGCCGGATTGACCTGCATCTGCGGCCCGTCTTCGCGCCGACCTGCGAGGGCCTGCTCCCGCCGGGCAACCCCCTGGACCACTTGGAAGAGTACCTGCGCCTGACGGACTGGTCGCTGATGGCGGAGGTCGAGCGGCTGCAACTTCACCCTCGATCCCAGGCGGAGCGGGAGTTGGGCGACGGCTGGCGTGCCGTGACGCAGCGGCGGCTGCCCTGGCGGCTGGTCTTTGAGGCTTTCCACGAGCTCAGCGTGGTGGACGAGCGGCCGGACCTCCGCAACCGCGAGGCGATTGAGGCCAGCATCCGGGCCGAGCTTCCATCCGAATGGTCCGGGATTGGGTTGGAGGTGGACCTCGCCAGCACCGCTCCCCGTCCCGAGAACCCAGCCATTGACGGCCAGCAGCTGAGCATCTTCGACCCGATCACCGAGCGGGTCGAGGTGGAGGCAGCCCCTGAACTGATGGCGAGGCTGCTGCCGCTGCGGACGGTTTGGTTGCGGGTTTACAGCGATGACTCAGCCGCCAGGGCTGCGGTCCGCGCCGCTTCTCAGCGGGCCCTTGCCCAGGTCGCCCGCGGCATCCTCTGACCGTTCAGCCTACCGGCAGCCGGGGCCCCGACGGCATCAACGGAGCGGCCTGAGCCTCGAAGTTCACCTGACTTATCTGTCCTGCGAGCGAGGCGGAGATCTCCTTGAACACCGCGGCCTGAGCCGATTCCGGCTGAGATAGCATGAGCGGCAGGCCCGCTCCACCTCCGATCCTGAC
>Ga0307373_10008122_pt1 | contig 16109 bp, 14 predicted proteins | sample OX2MG_FD_202534 | JGI IMG/M metagenome (GOLD analysis project Ga0307373, IMG submission 202534) | Soil microbial communities from Risofladan, Vaasa, Finland - OX-2 | ecosystem: Environmental > Terrestrial > Soil > Coastal area > Acid sulfate soil | place: Finland: Risofladan, Vaasa | collected... | reverse complement strand
GGCCGCCGGCTTGCGGGCGGTCTTCTTGGCGGCCGACTTGCGGGCGGTCTTCTTGGCGGCCGCTTTGCGGCGGGCGGGTTTGCGAGCCGGGGCCGGTTCCATTCCTTCCGGCATGGTCATGCCGGCAGTTAGATCTTCCATCTCATCCTCCTAACCATCCGACGTCCGGGAGGACGGCGGTGGAGTCGCATCGGTTCGCATGGCCTCGGAATCCAAGCAGAAGAGACACACCGTCAAACGGCTACCGCTCGGGGGCCGTACGTTGCGCCTGTCGTGTTCCGCCGGGAGTCTCTACCCAGTTCGAACCGCCGATCATTCGATTGCGACGCTGTTTCGCGCCGCTGTTCGCCGATTACTGCTGCGCGTTCGCTTTCAAGAGTGCAATTTACCTCTTTTTTTGAAGTCAGGGGCGCCGGCGCGCGCGGGGGGCGTGGAGGGGGTTCGCTGGACGACGGGTTGACGGCGGACGTATACTAAGGGCGTTTACCTGTCCGGAGGCCCATGTGGCGAAGTCCCTCATCATCGTCGAGTCCCCCGCCAAGGCGCGGACCATCAAGAAATTTCTCCCCCCGCGCTACGTCGTGAAGGCGTCGGTCGGCCACGTGCGCGACCTGCCTAAGAGCACGCTCGGGGTGGACGTCGACAACGGTTTTGCTCCCAAGTACGTGACCATCAAGGGCAAGGGCGACGTCATCAAGGAGCTCCGCGCGGCCGCCAAGGACGCCACGGACGTCTTGCTGGCCACCGACCCGGATCGCGAGGGCGAAGCGATCGCCTGGCATCTGGCGGAGCTGTTGAAGCTGCCTCATCCCAAGCGCATCGAGCTCCACGAGATCACCAAGGAGGCGGCGCTCGAGGCGATCAAGCACCCCCATGAGATCGACCGCAACCGCGTGGACGCGCAGCAGGCGCGCCGCATCCTGGACCGGCTCGTCGGCTACAAGATCTCCCCGTTGCTCTGGGCCAAGGTGCGCGCCGGGCTCTCCGCGGGGCGCGTCCAGTCGGTGACGGTCAAGCTGATCGTCGACCGCGAGCGCGAAATCCGCGCGTTCGTCCCCCAAGAGTATTGGACGCTGACCGCGCTGCTGGAGCGGCCGGGCATGCCCCCGATCTTTCCGGCGGAGCTGGTGGCCATCGGCGGGGAAAAGGCGGCGATCACGACGCAGGCTCAGGCCGACGCCGCGCTCCAGGGGCTCGAGGGCGCGGAGTACCGCGTACGCTCGGTTCGCAAGCGCGAGCAGCGGCGCAATGCCGCCCCGCCCTTCACCACCTCGACCCTCCAACAGGAGGCTTCGCGCAAGCTCCGGCTGCGGGTCCGGCGCACGATGCAGATCGCGCAGGGACTCTACGAGGGCGTAGACCTCGGCAAGGACGGGACGGTCGGTCTGATCTCCTACATGCGCACCGACTCCACCCGCGTCTCCGAGCAGGCGCAGGAGGCGGCCCGCGCTTTCATCGTCGAGCGGTACGGCGAGGAGTACCACGGCGGCAAGGTCTACAAGGTTCGCGAGGGAGCCCAGGACGCTCACGAGGCGATCCGTCCGACCAGCGTGGCGCGCACCCCCGAGAGCATGGCGCCGTTCCTCAAGCGCGACGAGCTGCGTCTCTATAAGCTGATCTGGGAGCGCTTCGTGGCCTCGCAGATGACTCCGGCGGTCTACGATCAGACCACCGCGGACATCGATGCCGGCCGCTACACGTTCCGGGCCACCGGCAGCGTGATGAAGTTCGCCGGCTACACCAAGGTCTACGAGGAAGGGCGCGACGACGAGGTCGAGAGCCCCCAGAACGGGACGCTCGACGCGAAGGGTAAGCGCGTCCCGCTCCCGCCGCTGGACGAAGGCCAGCTCCTGGACCTCGAGCGCCTGGAGCCCAAGCAGCACTTCACCGAGCCGCTGCCGCGTTACACGGAGGCCACGCTCGTCAAGGCCCTCGAGGAGAAGGGCATCGGGCGGCCGTCCACCTACTCGACGATCGTCGAGACGATCCAGGCGCGCAACTACGCCGAGCAGCGCGAGCGGCGCTTCTATCCCACCGAGTTGGGCTTCGCCGTCACGGATCTGCTCCAAGAGCACTTCAAGGACATCATGGACTTGAACTTCACCGCGTCGATGGAAGACCGCCTCGACAAGGTGGAGGAAGGGCAGCAAAACTGGGTGCAGGTGCTGGAGCAGTTCTACGGCCCGTTCGCCGCGGCGCTGGCCACCGCCGAGGAGAAGCTGCCCCGGATGAAGATCGAGGACGAGCCGACTGACGAGATCTGCCCCGCCTGCGGCCGTCCGATGGTGATCAAGACCGGGCGCTTCGGGCGCTTCATCTCGTGCAGCGGCTATCCCGAATGCAAGACGACGCGTCCCATCCTCAAGGAGACCGGCGCGGAGTGCCCCAAGGACGGCGGCAAGATCGTCGAGCGCCGCTCCAAGCGCGGGCGGACCTTCTACGGTTGCGCCAACTACCCGAAATGCGACTTCGTCTCGTGGGATCGCGTGGTGCCGGGGCGCTGCCCCACCTGCGGCAGCCACGTGGTGGAGAAGCAGCGGCGCGGCGGGGCCGTCACGATCTGCGCGGCGAACGCCGAGCACGACGTCGCCTCCGTGGTGGAGTCGGGGGAGCCGGAAGAGGTCGGCGCGGGGTAGCGGCCCCCTCGGGGTAGAAGCCCCCTGCGATGATCGACTTTCGACTCCTGGTGGTCGGCGGAGGGCTCGCCGGCTGCGAAGCCGCTTGGCAGGCGGCTTCGCAGGGCGTGCCCGTCACCCTTGCGGAGATGCGCCCGCTGCGGACGACGCCGGCGCATCATACCGAGTTGCTCGCCGAGCTGGTCTGCTCCAATTCGCTGCGCGGCGCGGCGCTCGAGAACGCGGTCGGGCTGCTCAAAGAGGAGCTGGCGCGACTCGACTCCGTGATCGTCTCCTCAGCGCGCGAGGCGGCCGTGCCCGCCGGCGGCGCCTTGGCCGTCGACCGCGAGCGGTTCTCCCGGCTGGTCACGGAGCGGGTGGAGCGCCATCCCCTCATCGAGGTGAGGCGCGAGGAGATCGCCGTGATCGATCCGTCGCGGCCCACGATCATCGCGTGCGGTCCCCTGGCCTCCGAGGCGCTTGCGGGCGAGATCGACCGCCTCGTCGGCGGACGCCTCCACTACTACGATGCCGCCTCCCCGATCGTCGCCGCCGATTCGATCGAGATGACGGAACTCTACGCCGCTTCGCGCTATGGCAAGGGCGATGGCGACGACTACCTCAACATCCCGCTGGACAAGGAGCGGTACCTGCGCCTGGTCGAGGATCTGCGCACGCTGCCGCGCCACGAGCCCAAGGAGTTCGAGCGCGACGCCGCGTGCGGCACCGCCCCGTTCTTCGAAGGGTGCCTGCCGGTGGAGGTCATGGCCGAGCGCGGCGTCGACACCTTGCGGTACGGGCCGCTCAAGCCGGTTGGCCTGCGCGATCCCCGTACCGGCAAGACGCCGTACGCCGTGGTGCAGCTGCGCCGCGAGAACGCCGCGGGCACGGCATACAACCTGGTGGGCTTTCAGACGCGCCTGACCTGGCCGGCGCAGAAGGAGGCCTTCGGCAGGCTGCCTGCGCTGGGACGGGCGGAGTGGTTGCGGCTCGGTGTCATGCATCGCAACACCTTCATCCAAAGCCCGAGGCTGCTGGACCGCCAGCTGCGCCTGCGCGAGCACCCCAACATCTGGTTCGCGGGGCAGGTCACCGGCGTGGAAGGCTACGTGGAGGCGGCCGGCAGCGGCGCCATCGCGGGACTCCAGGCCGCTCGCGCGCTGCGCGGAGAGGCGCCCCTGGAGCTCGCGCCGACGACCATGCTGGGATGCATCGTGGCCTACCTGCAGGATGAGACGAGCCGCGACTTCCAGCCCTCGAACGTCACCTGGGCGAACATCGCCCCCTTGCCGCCCGAGCTCGAGACCCGCGACAAGCGCGAGCGGCGGCGCAGGCTCGCGGAGCGAGCCCTGCGCGACCTCGAGATCCTGCGCGCAACTCTTGGACGCACCGCCGGGTATGAAGCCGCCGTATGAGTGAACGCATGAGCCATCGCCTCTCGCGGGAGTACGCCCCTGAGATTCGCAGCACCACCATCGTCGCGGTGCGCCGCGACGGCAAGCTGGCGATGGCCGGCGACGGCCAGGTGACCGTCGGCAACACCGTGATGAAGCACGGGGCGCGCAAGGTCCGGCGCCTTGCCTCCGGCAATGTGCTGGCGGGCTTCGCCGGCTCGGCTGCCGACGGCATCACCCTCCTGGAGAAGTTCGAGAGCAAGCTGGGCGAATACAAGGACAACGTCGTGCGCGCCGCCGTCGAGCTGGCGAAAGACTGGCGCACCGACCGGGTGCTGCGGCGCCTCGAGGCCCTGCTGCTGGTCGGGACGCCGGAGCATCTGCTGGTGCTCAGCGGCACGGGCGACGTCATCGAGCCGGAAGGCGGACTGGCGGCCATCGGCAGCGGCGGTCCCTTCGCCCAGGCGGCGGCCCAGGCGCTGATCGCTCACACGCAGCTCGACGCCGAGAGCATCGCACGCGAGGCGCTGGGAATCGCGGCGTCGATCTGCATCTACACGAATTCCGAGATTACCCTGGAGGTCATCTAGTGTACGCCGGAACACCGCCCATCGCGTCGCCCGCCGCACCGGAGGCCATACGCTGATGGCGCATGCGTTGGCCGAGAACGTCGAGACGCTCACGCCGCGGCAGATCGTCGCCGAGCTCGACAAGTACATCGTGGGACAAGGAGCGGCCAAACGTGCCGTGGCCATCGCGCTGCGCAACCGCTACCGGCGCTCCCGGCTTCCCGAAGAGATTCGCGACGAGATCGTGCCCAAGAACATCCTGATGATCGGTCCCACCGGTGTCGGCAAGACCGAGATCGCCCGCCGCCTGGCGGCGCTGGCCGGAGCTCCGTTCATCAAGGTCGAGGCCACGAAGTACACCGAGGTCGGCTACGTCGGGCGCGACGTGGAGTCGATGATTCGCGACCTGGTGGAGGCGGGGATACGCATGGTGCGCGAGGAGCGCACCGAAGAGGTGCGCGAGGCCGCGGAGTATCAAGCCGTCGAGCGTCTCATCGACATCCTGGCGCCGGAGACGGCGCCGCGCCAGAGCGGGGTTCCCAACCCGTTCCAGGCGCTGGGGTCGATCTTCGGCGGAGCGGTGCCGCAGCAGCCGCCCCAGCCCCCTCCGCCGCCGCCTGGACCCGAGGTCCGCGAGGCGCGCGAGCGCGTGCGGGCGGAGCTGTCGCGCGGCTTCTACGACGTGCGCCTGATCGAGATCGAGGTCGAGGAGGCCGCGGCGCCGGGCCTGATGATCGGCGGCATGCCGGGCATGGATGCCCAAGGCATGGACATGGGCGAGATGCTGGGCGGCCTCTTGCCGAAGAAGCGCGTGAAGAAGCGCGTCACCGTGGCGGAGGCGCGGCGCGTCTTCGCCGAGGAAGAGGCGCGCAAGCTCATCGACCAGGACGCCGTCAAGCGCGAGGCGATCCGCCGCGTGCAGGAGCACGGCATCGTCTTCATCGATGAGATCGACAAAGTGGCTGGCCGCGAGGGGGCGCGCGGCCCCGACGTCTCGCGCGAGGGCGTCCAGCGCGACATCCTGCCCATCGTCGAAGGCTCCACGGTGAACACCAAGCACGGGGCCGTGAAGACCGACCACGTCCTGTTCATCGGCGCGGGCGCCTTCCACGTCAGCAAGCCCTCCGACCTGATCCCCGAGCTGCAGGGCCGCTTTCCGATCCGGGTGGAGCTCACGTCGCTGGGCGTGGAGGACTTCAAGACCATCCTCACCCAGCCGCGCAACGCGCTCACCGAGCAGTACCGCGCGCTGTTGGGCGTGGAGGGCGTGGAGTTGAGCTTCACGCCGGACGGCATCGAGGCGTTGGCGCAGATCGCGATGGAGGTCAACGAGCAGACCGAGAACATCGGCGCGCGCCGCCTGCACACCGTGTTGGAGCGCCTGCTCGAGGACGTCAGCTTCGGGGCGCCCGAGACGGGGGGCGACGTGAGGGTCGACGCGGGCTACGTCCGCGAGAAGCTGGCGGCGATCGCCGCCAACGTCGATCTCTCGAACTACATCCTGTAGCGTGGTTCATCAGGGCGGGGTCGTGGTGCGGGACACCCTCCTCCGGAAGACGCTCCGTCGCTCGCATCACGCTCGCTCGGTCGCCTTCGCTGCGGCGCCGCTCCGGCCATCCTGGCCTCTCGCGGCGCCTTGAGACTTCCTTCGGAGGGCGTCCCGCACCCCGCCCCTACCGCGCTGTGCTTTCACGCGCCTTTGGCAGGCGTTTCGCGCTCGATTCCGCGCGCAGCGTGCGGCGGCGCTCTTGGGGAATGGTGGGGCATGAGCCGATGTGCGGCCGCGCTCGCTGGCTGAGGTGGAGCCCGGCGGAACGCCGAGGCTTCCCCCGAGGGGAGTCTGAGGTCCGAGCGGAGCCACGATGGCGAAAGCGAGGACGAAGCTAGCAGGAGGCGCACACGGATGTGCGCCGACGGGCGTCCCCGAGCGGGGGAGCCTCTGCGTGCCGCCGACCCTTCGGAGGCCAGTGCGCAACCTTTGCGTTGACCCCTGGGGTACAATGGGGGTGCCATGGGTAAGCCCATTTTGCTCACGATCGTCACGGACGGTCACCCGACGCTGCGCAAGGTTGCCAGGAAGGTCGACGAGGCGGAGATCCGTCAGCCGGCGTTCCAGCAGCTGATCGACGACATGTTCCACACGATGTACGAGGCGCCGGGCATCGGTCTTGCCGCGCCGCAAGTCGACGTCAGCAAGCGGTTGATGGTCGTCGATCTTCAGGACGACGAGAGCCAGCCCTACGTCTTCATCAACCCCAAGATCGTCGAGGGCGAGGGCGAGGTCACCTCGGTGGAGGGCTGCCTCTCGGTGCCCGGCACGGTGGGCGACGTCTCGCGCTACGCCGCGGTGACGATCGCGGGACTCGACCGGCGCGGCAGGCGCCAGCGGGTCGCCGCCGACGGCTTGCTCGCGCGCTGCTTGCAGCACGAGCTCGATCATCTCGACGGCGTGCTCTATGTCGACAAAGCCACCAACGTGCGCCCCGCCGTGACGGAAGAGGAGCAAGCCGCCGCGCAAGAGGGCGGCGTGGCCTACGACCCCCGCATCGACGCGCGACAGGTCGCGAGCTGAGACCGGGGGAGGAGCCCCTCTGCGACTGATCTTCTTCGGCACGTCGCCGTTCGCGTTGCCCGCTCTCGAAGCGTGCGCTCGCGACCACCACGTGCTCGCCGTGGTCACCCAACCCGACCGCCCCGGCGGGCGCGGCCAGCGGCTGCGCCCCACGCCCGTGAAAGAGGCGGCGCTGGCGCGCGCGCTGCCGGTGCTCGAGCCGGCGAAGCTGCGTCCCTTTGCGCAGGAGGCCGCCGCGCTGGCCCCGGACGCGTTCGTGGTCGCCTCGTACGGCCGCATTCTGCCTGCGCCGCTGCTGGCCGTGCCGCCGCGCGGCGCGCTCAACGTCCATCCTTCGCTCCTGCCGCTCTACCGGGGTGCCACGCCTCTGCAGAGCGCCCTGCTCGACGGAGCGCGGGAGACCGGCGTGACGATCTTTTTGATGGATGCCGGCATGGACACCGGCGAGATCGTGATCCAAGAGCGCACGCCCATCGCCCCCGGCGAGGACTACGGCGCGCTACACGATCGGCTCGCCGAGCGCGGAGCGGAGTTGCTGCTGCGGGCGCTCGAGCTCGCTCATGAGGGTCCCCCGCCCAGCAGCCCGCAACGCGGCGACGAGCGCGAGATCGCGCGCACGCTCACGCGCCCCCTGGCCAAGGACGATCAGCGCTTGCGCTGGGACGAGCCGGCGGCCCGCGTCGTCAACCGCGTTCGCGCCTTCGCGCCTGCGCCCGCCGCGCGCGCGCAGATCGCCGGCCACGTGCTCAAGTGCGTGCGCGCGCGCGTGGTCGAGCCCGGCGCCCCGGCGAGCGCGCCGCCCGGCACCGTGATCGCCGTCGAGGGGGAGGAGCTGCGGGTGGCCTCGGGGGACGGCGGCGTGGTGGCCCTCCAGCGCGTGGTGCCTCAGGACAAGGCGCCGATGAGCGGCGGCGAGTTCGGACGAACGATCCTGCGACGGTGGTGCGATGGCCAAGCGACTCCCCGCTTCGATTAAAGCCGCGACGGCGCGCGAGCTGGCGCTCCAGGTGCTGCGCGACGTCTTCGGGCCTGCCCAGCGCGGCGCGCAGGAGAGCCTCGAGTACCGCGCCGGGCGCGCCGCGCTCGACGCGCGCGAGGTGGCGCTCGCCACGGAGCTGGCCTATGGCACGGTCAAGATGCGCCGGCGTCTGGAGTGGCATCTGCGTCCCTACCTCGGCGAACGGCTGCACACGGTTCCCGAGCCGATCCGCGAGCTGCTCTTCTTGGGCGCCTATCAGCTGCTGCTCGCTGACGGCATTGCCGAGCATGCCGCGGTCTTCGAAACGGTCGATCTGGCGCGCCGGCTCGGCCACCGGGGCACGGCGGGACTGGTCAACGCGGTGCTGCGGAGCATACAGCGCGATCGCCCCGTGCCTCCGGCGCGCGATGTCTTCGACGACGACGACGAGTATCTGGGCACCGCGCACTCCTTTCCCACGTGGATCGTGCGCGCATGGCGCGAACGGTTCGGTCCGCGCCTCGTGGAGGTGCTCGAGGCGTGCAACCGCCCCGCGCGCGGTGCCTTGCGCGTCAACCTGCTCAAGGGCGGCGTCGAAGAGGCTCGCGATGTCCTCTTCGCGCGGGGATTTCCCTCGGAGGTCTCGGCGCTCGCACCCGAGTGCCTCGTCCCAACGGGTCCTCGCTTCACGCGCGTCCTCGAGCAGTCCGACCCGGGAAGGTGGACGCTGCAGGGCGAGACGGCGTGCCTGCCGCCGCGCCTGCTGGCCCCGCAGCCGGGGGAGACCGTCTTCGATCTCTGCTGCGGGCGCGGTCACAAGAGTCTGCAACTCGCGGCCCTGATGGAGAACCGCGGGGTGCTCTGGGCCGTCGACGACCATGCCGGCCGCTTGAAGGTCTTGGCCGAGGCGGCCGCGGCAGCGGGGGTCGAGTGCCTGCGGGCGCTGGCCGCCGATCTCACCAAGCCGTGGCCGGAGCCGCTGGCGGCGGCCGACCGCATTCTGCTCGATGCGCCATGCTCGGGTTTGGGCATCCTGGGGCGGGCCCCCGAGGCCCGCTGGCGCAAGAGTCCCGAGGATGCGCCGCGCTTGGCCGAGACCCAGCGGGCCATGCTCGTGCGGGCGTTGCAGGCGTTGGCCCCCGGCGGACGCTTGGTCTACGCCGTCTGCTCGACCGACCCGCGCGAGGGCGAGGGGGTCGTGGCGGCGGCGCTGGCGGCCGTGCCGGAGGCCCTCACCGTGGCGCCGCCGGAGCGCCTGGCGGCCTTTGCCTGCCCTCCGGGGATCTTGATCCCGCCGGGGCTCGAAGGGCGCGACGGGTTCTTCATCGCCATCCTCGCTCGAGGGTAGGGGTGAGGGTCGGGCCCTGGCCTCGGAGGGAGGCGGGCGCCGATGGGGCGTAAGGGAGCGCCGTGAGCTTCCTGGGCCGGCTCGAAGAGGCGTGCGCCTCGTTCGTGGAGCGCGTCTTCGCCACCACGTTTCCCAGCGGGGTGCAACCCGCGGAGGTCGCGCGCAAGATGGCCGCGGCCCTCGAGGCCTATGCGCTCGGCGAGGGCGAGGCGCGCCTGCCGCGAGCCTTCGTGGTGCGTGTCTCGGCGGCCGATTACGAGCGCCTGCTGCCGCGCCGCGCCGCCCTGCAGGAGCAGTGGCGGAAGCTCGCCGAGGAGATGGCCCAAACCCTTGGGGTGCGTCTCCCCGAGCGCCCGGGCGTGCGCCTTCTCCCGGACGCGGAAGCTCCATCGGGGAGCGTCAGCGTGGACGTGGAGGCGGCGCCGGCCAATGGGCTCGCGTTGGTGGTCCAGCGGGGCCTGCCGGCGGGGGGGCGGCTCTATCTCGATCACGGGGGCACTATCGGGCGCGACGCCGGTTGCGACCTCGTGCTCCGCGACCCGCGCGTCTCGCGCCACCACGCCCGCGTCGAGCAGGGCGAGCGCGGCGTCGAGATCGTCGATCTCGCTTCGCGAAACGGGACCGTCGTCGATGGGCGGCGCGTCGACCGCGCACCGTTGCGTCCTGGTGCACGGGTGGAGCTAGGTGACACCTTGCTGGTGGTCGAAGAGGCGCCGTCCGGCTCGTGATTCCCGAGGTCTTGCGCGAACAGACGGTCGCATTGCTTGGTGCCCTCGGTGCATTCACGGCCTATGCGGCTCTCGCCAGGCCCCCCAGGGTTCCGCGGGGATCCGCAGCTTTGGTCTTTCGCGTACTCAATGACGGCCGCCTCATCCGCGCGCGCGATGCGGCGACGATCGGCCGATCCGGCGAGCACGCCATCGTCTTGGAGGATCCGCGCGTGAGTCGAGTGCACGCGCGCGTCGTACGGCGCGGCGCCCAGGCTTGGGTAGAAGATGTTGGCAGTCGCAACGGCACCTCCGTCAACGGCGTGCGGATCGCGGAGCCGCGTCCGTTGCGACCAGGCGACCGCATCGAGGTGGGGGCAACGGCCGTGGAGTTCGTGGGGATGGAGCCGTGGAAGTAGCGGTAAGCTCCGAGTTGGGAGCGCGTCGCCGCAGCAACGACGACGCCTACGTCTCCGAGGGCATCGCCCCGGGGGCGACGCTCCTCGCCGTCGCCGACGGCTTCGGCCGCGTCTCCACCGGCGGCTCCGGACCGGCGGCGCTCAGCCTGGCCCTGGTCCGCGAGTACCTCCGGCGCCACATGCGCGGCTCCTATCTCTCGCGGTCGCTCTCCGTTCCGGAGCTGCGCCAGACGCTGCTCGCGGCGCTGCGCCACGCCAACGCTCGGCTCTACGCGCAGAGCGGCTCGCACGAGGACTTCGTCGCCGGCGGCGCGGCGCTGACCCTGGTGCTCATCGTCGGCTCGCATGCCTACGTCGCGCACGCGGGCGACGCCCGCGCGTACATCTTGCGCGGCAGCTCTCTGCGGCGCCTCACCGTCGACGACTCGCTGTTCGCCGACCTGGTGCCTCACGGCGGAGCGGGGGAGCACGCTCCGCGCGCGCTCCTGACGCGCACGCTGGGCACTCAGCCCGCGCTCGAGGCGTCCGTGGTCCACTTCGAGCTATCGGCGGACGATCAGCTGCTGCTGTGCACCGACGGGATCCACCGCTTCGTCTCGGAAGAGGAGATCCGCGCCGCGCTCCAAGGCCATGCGAACGCCGCCGACGCGGTGCACCGCCTGGCGGTGCTCGCGCGCAGCCGGGGCGGCGTCGACAACGGAACCGCACTGCTGGGGCGGCAGCTGAACCTCCACACCCAAACCATCTCGCACAGCTCGCGTGCCTTCGCGTTCAACCTCTCGCGCGTGATGGCGTCGCTGGCGCTGGTGTGGCTGATGCTGATCACGGTGATCGGGTTCCGGCTCCTGGCCTCGCACGAGTACTTCACCGTGGTACGCGGCCGGGTGGCGCTCGCGCAAGGGTATCCGACGGACATCTTCGGCGTCCACGCCTGGCGCCTGGTGAAGCTCTACGACCTCAAGGTGCAGCGCCTGCAAGCGCAGACCCTCGCGACGCTCGAATCCACCTCCGTCGGATCGGAAGAGCAGGCCGATCGCATCGTTGAACGACTCGTTGCCAAGTAGCCCGATCCGCCGCCTCCTCCCCATGCTGGTAGCCCTGGGGATCGATGCGTTTGCCCTCACCATCGTGCCGGCGGACGCGCTCTCGCGGCCGTTGCTGGCGGCGGCGGCGCTCCTGGCATTGATCTGGGTCGGCGTGCAGCCTCGCGGCGACGACCGAGACGACCTGCTGCCGGCGCTCGCCGTGCTGATCGCCGGCATCGGCCTGACGGAGGTGACCCGGCTCTCGGCGGCCCTGGGCCGGCGGCAGGAGATCGGCATGGTGGTCTCGCTGGCCCTGCTGGTGCTGCTCCGGCCGGTGCTGGAGCAGTATCGCCGGTGGGCACGCGTCAAGTACCTGTGGGTGCTCCTCTCGATCGCGCTCTTCGCCCTGGTGGAGATCGCCGGCACCGAGGTGAACGGCGCCAAGCTCTGGCTGCGCTTCGCCGGAGTCTCGTTTCAGCCGGTCGAGCTGATCAAGCTCTTTCTCGTGTTCTTCTTGGCCGCGTACCTGGCGGAGAGCGGCGAGGTGATCGCGCAGGCGGCGCCGTGGCGGCTGCGGGCGAACCTGCGATACTTGGGTCCGCTCTTTCTGGGGTGGGGCATCGCGATGGCGATTCTGGTGCTTCAGCACGACGTCGGCATGGCGGTGCTCTTCCTGGGCGTCTTCCTCACGATGCTCTACGCCGGGACGCGGCGTCTGGATCTCGCCGTCGGGAGCCTCGCGGTCTTCGCCGTCGCCGCCGTCGTCGCCGCGCGCCACTTCGCCTACCTGCGGGTGCGCCTCGACGTCTGGCTCCACCCGTTCGCCGATCCGCTCGGCAGCGGATATCAGGCGCTGATGGGACTCTTCTCGCTGGCGGCCGGCGGTCTCTTCGGCACGGGCCTGCGCTTGGGTCACCCGACGATTCCCGACGTCGCGACGGACTACATCTACGCGGCGTGGAGCGAGGAGGCGGGGCTCATCGGGGCGGCGATCCTGCTGGCGATCTACCTGGTGCTGGTCTCGCGCGCGCTGGGGGTGGCGTTGCGCCGCCCCGACCTCTACTCCAAGATGCTGGTGTTGGGCTTGGCCTCCATGCTGGGGCTGCAGATCTTCGTGATCGTCGGCGGCGTGGTGGGACTCTTGCCGTTGACCGGGATCACGCTTCCCTTCGTTTCGTACGGCGGCAGCTCGTTGATCGCGAACTTCCTGCTGGTCGACATCGTGTGGATCGCCAGCGGCTTGGGCAACGCCTCGCGCGTGACCGCCGGGTCCGTGAGGGAAGGCGCCGCTCGCGGCCGGTCCGAAGCACGCGCGCAGTGAGACGTCTGATCCTCGCCGGAACCCTTGCTGCCGTCCTGCTCGGCGGCTGCTCTCCCCACCTCGACCTCTCCGTTCGTCCCAATCCCGTGGTTCTCGGACGCTTGGACACTCACGCGGTGGTGAACGCGACCGCCGTCGGCGAGGGCTTCGGACTGCTCCACATCGCATCGCTCCAGGTCAAGCTCTGGGGCGGGGCGAGCTACCTGGGGCACGATACGGAGCTGTACTCGCGCACGGCGCCGATCGACAAGACCATCCTCGTGATTCCGTTCGCGCGCATGACGCGCGCCTACGACATCCCGATCAACCCGCTGGAGGTGCTGATCGGAAACGCGCGCTATGCGACGGTCGAGTTGCGGGACGAGGCAGGCAACGTGATCGGCGCCACGCGCGTCGACTTCGCGGTGGACCCTCGCGTGGAGCGCAAGTTCGAGTGAGGATTCCGCCCCCGGACGAGGAACGGTAGACACGGAACATGGCGAAGCGGAAGAAGAAGCGCGGCGGGGGTCCGTCGCTCCTGCAGCTGACGCTCCTGGTCGTGCTGGCGCTGATCGTCGGCGCGCTCGCCGCGAGCTACGCGAATCACGAGGCGGCGGCGTGGCTGCCCTTCGGCCGTCACTCGGGCGGCGGGGCACCGCGGATCGCCGCGCCGGCCACGCCGATCGCCGCGGCCTCGACGCCGGAGCCCGCCACGCCCGCTTCCGCGACGCCCACGCCGCGGCCCATGCGGTCGGCGCCGCCGCCCGCATGGGACGGTCTCGAGCATGGTGACCGCGTGGCCCTGGGGGTGCCGCGACCCGTCACCACGTTCCAGCCGGGCGGCATCCATCTGCCCAAGGCGCGCGGCGCGGCGAGGGTGGCGATCATCGTCGACGACTGCGGCCAATGGATCGACACGGAACGCGGGTTCATCGCCTTGCCGGTGCCGCTGACGCTCGCGGTGCTCCCCGACGTCCGCTACACCAAGACGATCGCGCAGGACGCGCAGGCGGCCGGCAAGGGCGTCATGCTCCACCTGCCGATGGAGCCGATCTCGCACATCAACCCCGGGCCCGGCAAGATCACCACGGAGATGGGCAACCGCGCGATCGTCGCGCAGGTGGAGCGCGACCTGGCGCAAGTCCCCGAGGCCGCCGGCGTGAACAACCACGAGGGCAGCGAGGCCACGGCGGATCCGCGCGTCATGCGGGACGTGCTGGGCGTGCTCAAGCGCGACGACAAGTTCTTCATCGACTCGCTCACGTCGAGCAAGTCGGTGGCCGGCAAGATGGCGGCGCAGGACGGCATACCCACCGCCGACCGCAACGTTTTTCTGGACAACGAGGCCAACGTCGCCTACACGGAGGGCCAGCTGCGCGAGGCGGTCCGCGTGGCGGAGCGCGACGGCTCAGCGATCGCGATCGGCCACCCGCGACCGAGCACGCTCGAGGCGCTGCGCGCGATGATTCCGCAGATGCAGGCCGCCGGCGTGCAGTTCGTGCTCGTCCAAGACCTCGTGCACTAGCAGGGGTTCTTCCGCACCCTGCTAGACGGCGGCGAAGAGCGCGTCCTGGCGCGCGCGCAGATCGTGGAGAAACGACGCCTGCGGCGGCGCCACGTCGTCCACCGAGATGGGGTGGTCCTCCGGCAGGTCGCGCACCAGCGCGAGTCCGGTGGCCAGACCCAGCGGAAGGAGGCGGCGAGCCCGCGCATCCTCCGCGCGCAGCACCAAGCCGTAGGCGGCGTAACCGCCTTCACCGTCGATGATCTCGCCGGCGCGCATCGCGCGGCGCGTGGCGCAGACCACCTCCGCCTGCGGGGCTCCGGTGGGTGCGCCCGTCGCCTCCCCCCGGCAGGCCACGGAGGCGATCGAGATCCCGAGCTCCAGGCCGATGAGATGGTACGGACGATAGAGCACGCCGTATCTCCCGCTCGGGTCGGTGGCCAGGCCGTACTCCGTGAAGCAGCGCACGGCATAGGGGTCGTCGGAGGTGAAGACGACGAAGACGCCCCAGCGCACGTGCCCCGGAACGAACTCGCCGCGTTCGTCGAGGCAGGAGACGACCTCGACGCAGCCTTCCTCGCGCAGGATGCCGCCCTCGCCCACGGGGCGCAGCAGCGTGGGGAGATCGTCGGCGGCGCACGGGGGAAAGCGCAGACCGCCGCCGTCGGGCAGCAAGCCGGCGGCGTTGGCAACGGCGGCCATCTCGATCGCCGACTTGGTGCCGTCGAGGAACGAGTTGAACATCTTGGGGTTGAAGTCGCCCGCTGCCACCTGCTCCGGCGTGAAGCCGTAGAGCTCGAGCGCCGTCTGCGGCGTGCTGCGCCGGTACGCGGGGAGGTACTTCGTGCCCTTGCCCGCGGCGACGACGCGCAGACCGCAGGTCCGCGCCCAGTCGACCAGCTCGCAGATGATCGCCGGCTGATCGCCGTACGCGAGGCTGTAGATCACCCCGCGCCGGCGCGCGAAGTCCGCCAGGTAGGGCCCGACCACCACGTCGGCCTCGACGGTCACCATGATCACGTGGCGTCCGGCCTCGATGGCGTCGTAGGCATGGCGCGCGCCGGCCTCCTGGTGGCCCGTGGCTTCGACCACGACGTCGACGTCGCAGGCGATCGCGACGTCGCCGCTGGGAACGATCGCCGTCATGCCCGCGCGCGCGAGATCGTTCGCGGCCCCGCTGGTGGCCGCCTCGGCGAGGGAGGACGCGGGCCACCCGGCGCGCGCGGCGGCTTCGCGCGCGCGGCGTCCATCCAGGTCCGCCAGCGCCGCCAGACGCACGCCGCGCATCAGCCGCAGCTGCGCGAGGATCATGGTGCCGAACTTGCCGGCGCCGATCAGGGCGACGCGCACGGGCTTCCCCTGTGCCTCGCGAGCGGCGAGCAATGCGGCGAGGTTCATGCCGTGTTCCTCCGGATGGCGGTTGCGTGGCCCAGCGAGTTCGCGCCGCGGAGCGCGAGCTCCCGGCAACGCCGGCACCGGCGTTTTCAGGGTCTGCCTGCCGCCGGGCGGCCCCGTGGGCCTTCGGCCGCGAGGACTTGCCCGGCGAAGTGCCAACCATCCCAGACCCAGAAAAAACCGCGACACACTCACGGCACGTCAAGGAGTGCAAAGAGAAGCGATGTCCACCGAACTGCGTGACTTCCTCGAGCTGTCATACGGCGAGCTCGAGGAGCTGAACCTCACGGTCAAGCAACAGCG
>Ga0307373_10008117_pt1 | contig 16115 bp, 15 predicted proteins | sample OX2MG_FD_202534 | JGI IMG/M metagenome (GOLD analysis project Ga0307373, IMG submission 202534) | Soil microbial communities from Risofladan, Vaasa, Finland - OX-2 | ecosystem: Environmental > Terrestrial > Soil > Coastal area > Acid sulfate soil | place: Finland: Risofladan, Vaasa | collected... | reverse complement strand
ACCTTCCTACCAGAACAGGTCTGAAACAGTCGCATGGTCTCCCGACGTCCTGCAGGATTGAAAAGGAAACGACAGTAGCGGCATGAGCGCTGACATCGCTCAGTCCCCGGCCGCGGTGGTCGGGCCTCGCCCCACGAATGTCCGCTGGGTGATCGTTGCCATGACGGGGCTGACTACAGCGGTGGCCATGATGGGCAGGCTCGATCTGGGGGTGTTGGGGAAATCCATCCAGGACGAATTCGCTTTCAATACTCAAACGATGGGCTGGATCTTCAGCGCCTTTGTTTTTGCCTACCACCCCTTTCAGATCCCCGGCGGATGGGCCGGCGACCGGTTCGGCCCGCGCAAGATTTTCACCTTCGCCATCCTGCTTTGGGCGGTGGCCACGGCGGCGATGGGCGTGGTTGCCCGTTTTTCGCTGACCGAGTGGATCGGCCTGGCCTGGTCATTTGCGATTCTTCGCTTCCTGGTCGGAATGGGTGAGGCTCCCATGAGTCCCAACGCCGCCCGGGTGGTCGCTTCCTGGATGGACAGGAAGCGGCGCGGCATCGGGGTGAGCTTCCATATGATCGGCATCGGCTTGGGAGGGGCGCTTTCACCTCTGCTGATCACATGGATCGCCCAGCGCTGGGGATGGAGGCCGTCTTTTTACCTGGCGGGCGCTTGCGGCACCATCGTGGCGCTGCTCTGGTGGTTCTATTCCACCGATCGCCCCGAGGATCACCCCCGAGTGAACGCGGCCGAACTCTCTCTGATCCGCTCGGGGAGGGCCGATCACGACGCAGGCGAGGAAACCGGCTTTGGAACGCAACAGCGGACCCCGTGGGTGAAAATATTTTCGAGTCTCTCCGTTTGGGGAATCCTGCTCAGCTATTTTTGCCAGGGGTACATGCCGACGATCTACTCGACCTGGTTCTTCATCTATCTGGAGCGCGTGCGAGGCCTTACCCTGTTGCAAGGCGGGTTATGGGGATCGCTCCCGTTCCTGACCATCATGGTGCTGGCGCCCCTGGGTGGGTTGCTCTCGGATTATTGGGTCGCCAAGCTCGGCAAGCGTCGCGGTCGGCGCATGACCGTATGGTTGGGGATGGGCGGCTCGGCCCTCCTGATATGGGCCGGCGTTCACACCGCGAACAACACCATCGCCATGCTGATGCTGGGCGCGGCGGCGGGACTCAACTACTTTGCCCTTCCCAGCTGGTGGGCCACTTGCATCGACCTGACACCGGAACACTCCGGCGCACTTTCCGGATTGATGAATATGTCCTCGGGCGGCTGGTTGTCGCCGATCCTGACGGCGTATATCGTGATTCATTTCGGCTGGACGCCCGCCCTGGACGTTGCGGCATTGGTGACGGCTATGGGTGCATTATTGTGGTTCTTTGTCGATGCCAGCAAGACTCTCGAGAAGCCCTCTGCTGAGACAGCGGCTGGTTAAGGCAAAAACTCGAATGTGCCATAAGGGCCGGGCGCCGGGAACCCATGGCATCCGGGAATCCGGGTTGCATCTTGTGATTCGTAAACTTCGATGAAATAGAGGCGGATACTGATGAAGCGAATGACCACAGTCTTACGCGAGCTGATCAACGGCCCGGGCGTCTTTCCCGCTCCCGGCGTATACGATCCCATCACGGCGAGAATTGCCGAGCAGGTTGGCTTTAAAGCCCTGGACCTGCCAGGCAGCGCCCTGGGCTATGCCACCTGCATGATGGAACCCAATCTCAGCCTGGAAGATATGGCGGATGCCACCCGGAAGATCACGTCGACTGTGAACATCCCCATCATCGTCGACGTCGGGGCCGGTTTTGGCGAACCGGCTCACGTGCTGCACACTGTGCGCCTGCTCGAACACGCTGGAGCGGCCGGCATCCACATTGAGGACCAGATTTATCCGAAACGCTTTCATTACCACAGAGGTCTCGAGCACATCATCCCCGCCGAAGCCATGCTGGACAAGGTTCGCTGCGCCCTGGAAGCTCGCCGCGACCCGGATTTCGTGATCGTCGCGCGTACCGACGCCATCCGAACGCACGGCTTCGCCGAAGGGGTACGCCGCGCGAATCTTTACCTCGAGGCCGGCGCGCAGATGATCATGATGTTCCCGAAGACCGGTGACGAAGTGCGCCAGCTTCCCAAGGAAGTGCGCGGCCCCATCAACTGGACGCAGACCTTTCGCGCCGATGGCGGGCCGCCGTTCTTTTCGCTTCAGGAATTGGAAGCCCTCGGGGGCTATAAGGTGATCAACTACGCCGGCGGGCCGATGCTGGCGGCCTACAAGGCCGTCAAGGATATGCTCACGCACCTCATGAACACCGGCACCCCGGGCATGGATCCGCAATTATTCACATCCATTGTGAGAGAGGTTCAGGAATCCATCGGAGTCCTCGAATATTACCGCGTTGAAGAGGAGACGGTGGAAAAAACAGAGGCGTAGAAATTCGACGGGCACGGGCAACGCTCGGAATCGTACAGGCGGGCTCGTGCTCATGAGCCGGGAACCCGGTGAAAATCGATAAGACCTCACGCTTGCCAGCGGGGCGGCCGGGTTCGCCCGCCGCCCCGCCCGGCGAGCCAGGCGTGGCCCTTCGCGCCACCAGGGTGCGCTGGCATATCGTCGCGCTGCTGGCGTTTATGGCCGGTCTGCCCTACGTTGACCGTCTGAACTTTGGAATCGCCGGCACGTACATCCAGGGGCAATTCCACCTCAGCAATCAGGCGATGGGTTGGATCCTCGGCTCGTTCAGCCTGGGTTATGCTTTTTTTCACATCCCGGCCGGATGGCTGGGAGACCGTTTCGGGCCACGCCGCATTCTGGCCCTGGCCGTCCTCTGGTGGTCGCTGTTCACGGTGGTAACGGCGATTGTCCCGCACCTCCCTGTGGCCTTGTTCATCGGGCTGGCTTGGTCGTTTGGAATTGCCCGGTTCATGCTGGGCGTCGGCGAGTCGGCTTGCCTGCCGGTCGGCAACAAAACGATGGGAATCTGGCTGGGAGACAGGCAGCGCGGGTTCGGCACCAGTGTCTTTCTGGCGGGCGTCGGGGCCGGAGGCATTCTGGCGCCGCCTTGCATCACCTGGATGGCCAAGAACTGGGGCTGGCAGTCGTCCTTCTATTTGTGCGGCGTGTTGGGGATTGTCCTGGCCATCGCGTGGTATGCCTATGCCACCGACCGGCCCGGTGAGCATCGCGGCGTCAACGCCGCCGAACTGGAAATCATCCAGGCACACGATCCGGACGAAACGAACCAGGCCCGTTTCCGAAAGCCGGCGCATCCGCATACGCCTTGGCGTAGAGTCTTTTCGAGCGCCTCCGTTTGGGGATTGATGATCAGTCATTTCTGTCTCGTGTACCCGGTCTACATCTTCTTCACGTGGTTCTTTATTTATCTGGTCCGTGTTCGGGGTATTTCCATTGTGAAGAGCGGATTGTGGGGCTCTACCCCGTTCATTGCGACTACCTTCTTGGTGCCTTTCTGGGGCTGGCTCACGGACCGGGCGGTGGAAAAGTTCGGCAAGCGCGCCGGCCGGCGGAACACGGTTTGGCTGGGCGTGGCCCTCTCGGCAATCCTGCTCTGGTCGGGCAGCCGTACCGTCAACAACGACCTGGCTATCCTGCAGCTTGCGGCGGCGGCGGGATTCAACCTGGCCGCCGCGGCCGTATTGTGGATCACCTGCAACGACATCACCTGCCAATTTTCGGGATCGGTTTCCGGGGTGATGACCACATTCGGCAGCCTGGGCGGATGGTTGTCGCTGGTGCTCACGGCCTGGATTGCGACAAAATTCGGGTGGACGCAAGCGATCGATTTCGCGGCGCTGGTCACCGTGGTCAGTGGCGCCGCCTGGTTTTTTATCGACCCCGGCCGAAGCCTGGACGATAAACGGAAGGTTGCCGGTTAGTCCCTGTCCGGCGTGCGCCAATCCAAAATAACGGCAGTCATTTGTTCGTGGCCTGGATGTGGTCCGTCTTGTCCGGGCTCGCAGGGATCTCCCCTCTGTCATAACCCACTGTCATAACAAAGCACGCTAGTCGCTTCCAACGACTGCGCTGGTATTTCTTAAGTGCCAGCGTTTCCAACAATTCGGGGAATCTGCTTTCGCTCAAAAGCTAACCCCAATAGGCTCGAAACAAGCCGTTCATGCACAGTTCGTGCACAGCCTGGGTTCAACGCAGCGTCAGAGAGTGCCCCCCCCGTTGTGTGCACGATCAGACCTCGCTCGAAGTATGCGTCTGCAGATCCGCAGAAACCTCACAAGAGGAATTTCAATGCGACCTGTGAGATTCGCGACGGCACTGCTTTCACGACCTTCCCAAACGTAGTGTCATTGATATTGCCATCTACTGACCCATTCCCGCAAAACTGGGCATGGCTAAACGCGTTGAAAGCTTCGAAGCGTAATTCGAGTGACTTGCTCTCAGTAAGTTTCGTAGCCTTATGCAAAGTCATGTCCCAATTGTTCGCGCCGGGTCCGTAGGATGGCCGGCGCGGTGCATCCCCCTGTATCCCCAGGGCATTCGGGCTGAACAAAGCGCTGTTGAAGTACGACTGCCCATTGCGCGGGTGCTTTCTGTCTGTGTCCCGGAAATGCCAGCAGTTCGGTGTTGTTCCGCACGTGTCGACCCAATCGAGCACGCCTTTGCGTGATGCGGAATTTCTGCTTTCTCCTCAGCCCGGGAGTCCTAATTAGCCACAGCAGCGACCAAGGCTCCAACCTTCGAGTCCAAATCTTGCGCGACTTTCAGTGCTTCTGGGCTTCCATAGGAAGCTAGATAACTGGCCATGGTGTCGTATGACAAATGCACCCCGTCCGGCCGTTCGTCAATGAGAATGGTCACCGGTGCGTATGAGCCAGCATCAGCAATCTGCTTGACCATCAACCTCATAATTAACGGATTGCCTACGACAAGCCGAACGATCCGTGGCGCTTTCTCGCCCTGTTCTTTCTGCAGAATTTCACCCAGGTCGAATCGTGCGAATTCCATAAGGCCGGATGTACCAATTGCCTTGCTCACAATCTCTTCCACTTCGGCGTATGTCTTGGCCGCCCTGATTTCCGATCGAAATACGTTCATGTCAGGATGACCGATCGCGGCCTCCAGTGTTGCAACAACCTCCTTGAACGATTTCACCGACGTCGCGCTCAGGCGCTGTACGCTAATTTGTTTTCTTATCACTGGATTGCCACTCCTTTGCGATACGGCTCGAAATCCGCGAAATTCAGTTCCCTCAAATCCAAGGCTAGCTTTAGTCCTGCATTTTCACATTCCGTTCCTGAGACCCGAATTTCAATTGGCCATAAGTGCCCGTGTGGGCAGAACCGCGCAGAAAATCGCGCTCTTTCATCACCATGCTCGTGGGTATAGCACGAGAGTAGAGATTCTACATGACGCCAAAACCTTGATCGTCGAAACATGGTTCAGACCTGGCCCCGCACAGTTTCGCTTTGTGACTCTTCCCGAAATTACGCTCGCTCTTGGCGGCCAAGGTGATTTAACACGCTCCACGAGCCTCTCAACCCCACTGATTCAAGAGCGTCTCGTATAAGCGCTGTGCCTTTCAAGTTTATATTTACGTTTTGTCTCCTCCCGTTTTCGATTGACGCAGTGACCTCAGCACAGCACCCTGTCGCCCCGCTCCTAATCCTGTTCACCGAGAGTCTGGACGTACGTTTTGCCGTATGGGTAGAAGAGTTCCTTACGGCCTTGCTGCCACGCTGCCTTGAGCTCAGGCGTTGTGATGTCCCAGTCCGGCCGGCATTTCTTGGTAACAGCACGCAGGTCCTGGCGCAGATCTTCCAGAGTGGGCCGCCCGAAAAACCAGTAGCCGTTATAGATCTTATAAATGACAAGACCGGGCTCAAGCACAATTACGTGGGGGATCATGGGGTTGTTGACAGGATCCGTGTATTCGGCGATGTCGAAATCTTTTTGGAGGACACGCCCCGAGTCAGAGAGGAAAGGCCAATGGGCGCCAACTCCGCTGCGGTATTCATTCGTTTGAGTGATGTTGTCGGTGCTAATCGTGACAAGCCGGCAATAGGCAACTTCGAGCTCGCGATGAAGTTGGACAAGGACTTCAGCCTGTCGACGATCCTTGGGGCAGTAACCGCCGCGGCTGAGGACGAGGACCATCGGATGTTGTCCTTGCAGCTCAGAGAGCTTCCGCCGTTTCGCGGCGTGGTCGGAAAGCTCGTAGTCGGGGAACGTACCCCCTGGAATAATGTCAGATCGCATATGACCTCCTCAATAGAGAGATCCTCGTCGCCGGGTTGCCTTCAATAATGGTTAGTAACCGATCATGACGGCCTCAACCAACGTGCCGCGCCAAGAACACAGCGATCCAGCCAGCTTCGATTCCAGTGGACGAGCATCACGTGGAGACCTCGAATATCACTTAGAGCTCGACCGGGGTGCCGAGCGGAAGGCTTGCGACCCCATACACGAGGCGGCAAGGGTCCTTTTCCTTCCCGAAGACGTCTTGCAGCAACTCCGAAGCGGCGTCGGCAACTTTCGGTTGTTCGCGGACGTCTCCCGAAGTGGCTACCGACACGCCGAGCCGGACGATCCGCGCCGCTTTGTCGAGCGATCCCAGATGCCGCCGAGCGACAGCGAGAATGTTGAGCGCCGCCACGTAAGCCGCCTTGCGTCCCGCTTCCACATCGAGCCCTGCCCCGACGCGCCCGACTTGCTGATGTTCCTCGAATTCGCCACGACGTTGTAACCGCGATCCAAGAAGCTTTTCCCAAGGCCTGCACCGATGCCTTGCGAGCCGCCAGTCACGATCACTGTCTTCCGTGTGTTTACCATTTCTAAGGTCCTTTGCCTTCCGACGGCAGAGGCGGCAAAGACCGCGCGTTGTGCGCGCCGCCCCCGACTCCAATTAGCGCAGCGATTTGAACAGCGCTCGGGATATCGGCCAGTGAAGAGGCCCCGCTATCCCGATGCCGCAAAGCACGCGGCGGGCCAAGCCTCACATCGTTAGAACGACGCGGAACTGTGCGTCGCCGCTCATCATTCGCGCGTAACCCTCAGCTGCTTTTTCAAGCGGATACGTTTCAATCATCGGACGCACGCCGGTTAATTCGGCGAAGTGCAGTGTGTCCTCGGAATCGGCCGGTGTTCCCGAGGACCAGCCTTGAATCGTTCGACTTCCACTGATGAGTTGGATCGGTGTGACCTCAATCGGATCAAACGTCGCGCCCACCACGATGAACTTGCCGTTCGGCCTCAGGCCGTCGATCAGCTCGGACATCGCCTTCGAACTTGGGGCCGTGGCCAGAAGCACCTGCGCGCCGCCCAGTATTTGCAATTCCTGTGCCGCGTTCGTCGATTTGCTGTCGATGTACACGCTCGCTCCGAGTTTCTTGGCGAGCGCCGCATTTTCTGAGCCACGCCCGATAGCCGCGACCTTATAACCAAACTTGTTCGCAAATTGAATTCCGAGATGACCCAAACCGCCGATACCCTGCACCGCAACAAGGTCGCCGGGCTTTGCACCGCTGTGTCGCAGCGCGTTGAAGGTTGTAAGTCCGGCGCAGAGCAGCGGTGCTGCTTCTGCGTCAGTTAGAGTTTCCGGTATCGCCGCCAGCGCCTCTACGGGAGCCAGCATATATTGTTGGTATCCGCCGTCATAGCTGATGCCCGGAATTTCCAGATTCCGGCAGTTGCGAAAATCTCCACGACGGCACGAGGGGCACGTTCCGTCCTGGCCACCATGCCAACCGACGCCGACCCGTTGTCCTTTCTTCCACTCGGAAACACCGTCACCTAGTTCATCGATGATGCCGGCGACTTCATGTCCTGGGACGCGGGGATATTCAATGCCGGGCCACTGGCCTTCTTTCGTAAGCGCGTCGCTGTGGCACACACCGCAGGCTTGGACCTTGATGCGCACCTCTCCCGGACCCGGCTTAGGAATGTCGCGCTCGACGATCTGGAAATCGGCTCCTGGCTTAGGAATCTGCGCTGCTTTCATTGGTGCGATTGCGACCTTCGTAGTTGCCATGATGTCTCCTTTGAATTTTCAGCTACCCCAATGACCGCGTTTGTGCACGGTTCGTGCACAGTGTCAGAGAGCGAACCCTTCGCTGAGACAAAACTGCATCACACTGCGCCAACCTGGCTTGTGTTGTCGGTTGTGAGTTCTTTTGAAGTACCCGCCACTGTCCGGGCGAAGTCCCTTCCCAGTGGTGGAAGGCTCGGAAGAAGGAATTGGCGTCTTCGTAGCCCAACAGGTAGGCAGTTTCATTCAACTCCAAAGATGAGTGGAGCAGACAGTGGCGAGCCAACTCCCGACGCGCATCTTCCAGCAAACGCTGGAAGCTAATGCCCTGCTCAGTGAGCCGCCGCTGCAATGTTCGAGTGCTGACGTGTAGCTCTCTTGCGAGATCCTGTATGCCCGGACGCTGACCCGCAAGTAACTGCTTCAGAATGCCTTTTGAATGTTTGGTGAAAGTCTTATCAACGAGCTGTTGCGCTAACTCCGCTTCAAGATGCGGAGTGACACTTGCCAGCAAATCAGGATTGAAAGTTACGAAGGGAAGCTCCATATCCGCATTGCTGAATACCAAGGCGTTCTGGTTGGACTTGAATTTCACAGGGCAGTGGAAGTGCGCCTCATACATTTCCTGGTGCGCCGGCGCTCGTTGCAACTCCACCCGCTTCAGATTCAGGGGCCGTCCAATGCCTCGCTGCCCGATGCCAGCGATCCATGCGGAACATACGTCCACGAGTATTGGAGGCTCTTCCTCATGCGCGAGCAGCCAGATGAACTGGATCGCAGATTCATTCCCGCGCTTCACTAATTGGATTTCCTCTGGACACGTGAGTTGTTTGTAACGCGACAACCGTTCGACCGCGTCCCGAAACGACCGAGCCGAGAGCGCCGCGATTTAAATCGGATCGTAGCGCTCCACGCGCTCCTCGGTCCCCAGCTTCAGGCCGAAGCCCGGATCGCTGCTGGATTCCGCAATGCCTCGGTAAAGCGCGAAGAACTCCTCCGTGCTCAGCAAGATCTTGTCCTGGTTGAATAGCCCCGTTGGCAACGCAGCCTGCCGAAGCACAGTGTCCGGCGAAAGGCCCAATTCTCTTAACTTTCGAGGCAGCGTACTCGAAATTCGAAATCGATTCGTCATGGTTCACCTAAAAGCATAACTCTGTTTTCACTATTGCGCGCTTGACCGCGCCCGATATTGCTCATCGCTGACCTGTTCCATCCAATCGGCGGTCTTTCCATCGAGCGCCTCGGCGATGGCGATGTGCGTCATTGCCGTAGGAGCTGTTGGGCCATGCCAATGCTTCTCGCCGGGTTCGAACCAAACCAGATCACCTGGACGAATCTGCTCAACCGATCCGCCCTCTCGCCAAAACGATGAAGCATTGTCGGGTATAGAGTTGCTGCATGAAGGCCAGGTCTCGATTTCGGATGGCCTCCTCCCACTTCCGGTCCACTTCCCAAAGCTGCTTCTCGATGTCCGCATAGTGGCTGCCCAAGCCGTTTCCCTTGACCCCTTGGCGGCTCGCGGCCATTGACGGACCGGATCCGAGAGAAAGCAGGACCGACGCGGCGATCTTCCACGTCCCGCCTTCCCTGACAAAAACCTTTGTGCCGAGGATGTCTGCCGCGGCCTTGCGTTCATCACCCGTATGGCCTTTCCGCGTTACATGGTCGGTGGCCAGCACGATGTTTCCGTAGATAGCCGTCAGCTTGAAATTGTCCAAGGCAAAGTCGCCGCCGGATCCGCGGCGCATCATGGCCAGCCATTCCCGATCGACCTTCCCGAGGCGCTGCTCGATGACCTCGCGGCTGGCGGCCGCGACCTGCCCGCTACCGAAAACGTCGGCACGAGCGTTCAGCGAAGCGGCCATGGCCATGGCCAGGGCCAGGACGAATGCTCCCATCCATTTCATCGGCCTTCTCGAAGGCGGCCGGGAGGAATGGAGCTCCAGTCGAGGGGATTTGCCTGTGAACAATTCGCGCAAGTTCAACGTAACCTCCTGGCCTGGCTGGTCGCGGCCAACCCCGCAGCGTTGAGTGTCCGCGCGCATGCCCTCGTGGCCGTAGAAGGAAGCCTTCCGGAGGGGGGATTCTGGCGGAAAAGATCTTGAATTTGCGGCGGCAACGGAGGGACAAAGCCTGTTGTGAGTTGCTCGGACACCTTTGCCATCACGTTCAATGACACCCTTGTAAAGGTTGCAGCCAGGGCCCGCTCAGCGCGAGGGAAGCGGTTCGAGGGGCGGGGTGCGGCCGGGCGGAAGGCCCTGGTCGGCCATGTTCAGCAGCATCGTCATGGTTGCGTAGGTGCCGCTGACAACCGTCAGGTCGACCAGTTGCTGCTCGCTCAGGAACTGGCGGGCGCGCTCGAACGTCGCGTCACTCACGCCGTGCGTGGAGGATGCCTCCATGCAAAAATCGTAGACGGCGGCATCCTCGGGGGTCATCGAGGTGGGCCGCTTGCCCTCTTTCAATTCATCCGCGACGGCCTGTGAAAGCCCCGCCTTGAGCGCCATCGGGTAGTGCGCTCCCCACTCGATCTGGGAAGTCCACAGCCGCGCCTGGATGAGGATGGCGAATTCGTTGAGGCGCCGCGGCACCGAACTATGGAATCGGAGATAGTCGAGCAGCTCGAGCGTGCGCTCGCCCATCACCGGGCTGCGCAGTAGCAAATTGTAGGGGCCGGTCAGGCCGATGCTCGACACTTTGAGGATTTGCTCGCCCAGCGGACGCTGCTGGTCGTTCAGCTGGTCCGGCTGGAGCTGCGGAAAGCGCGGCGGTTTGTTCTGCGCGTCCACAATGCCTGCGGGTGCGACAAAAAAATAATGATAGCATGCGGGCAACCAGGGGCAAGATCGATCGCCGCATCGCTCGTCTCATCGGGGCAGCCTCCCATAAGGCATTTCGACCGATTGCGATAGGACCTTTTTCTGCTCCGCCGCTTCCGATTTTGTCCGGCTGTGAAGGACGGATCGTGGGGCGCTACCCCCGTCAGCGGAGCCGCCCGTTTTTTTATTGACGCCGGCCGAAGTATGGACGATAAACTGAGGGCTGCAGGTTAGGTCCTGTCCGGCGTTGGGCCGGGGATGCTTTCCGGCATGCCGTTGTGGTTTTGCTAAAGATCCCGAAAGGCTTGGGACCAAGAAAATGCCAGGAAAAGAGCACGTCAGGGCTGTTGCGGCTTCCGGTAACCTGAGCACCGGATTTCGAGCGGAGAGTCTGCGGCGCGCGGTCAGCGGCGGAGCCGATTTCATCGGCTGCGATGCGGGCTCGACCGACGCCGGCCCCTACTATCTCGGCTCGGGACAGGCCCGCGGCCCGCGCGAAGGGGTGAAGCGAAATACGGAGCGCATTTTGCGCGAAGCCCTGGCGGCCGGCATTCCGGTGATCATCGGTTCGGCCGGCTACGCCGGTGGCCGTCCCCATTTGCATTGGCTGCTCGAAGTGGTCCGGGAAGTGGCCAAAGAAAACAGCTGGCACTTCAAGCTGGCCGGCATCGACAGTGAGGTTGACAAGGACGCGCTGATCGGCGCCCTGGCTTCGGGCGAAGTGACTCCATTAGAACCCGCGCCGCCTCTCGACGAGGGGGTTGTTCGCAATGCCCAACGCTTTGTCGCCATGATGGGCGTCGAGCCTTTCCAGCGAGCCCTCCAGGCCGGCGCGCAAGTGATTGTGGCCGGCCGGTCCAGCGATATCGCCATTTACGCCGCCTTGCCCTTGCTGCGAGGAATTCCGCCGGGCGTAGCCTTGCACGCCGGGAAGATGTTGGAGTGCGGAGCCGCGAGCGTCGCCCAGCGGCTCTATGCGGATTGCATGGCCGCCGACCTCGACGAGCAGGGTTTTACCGTCGAGCCGCCCAATCCCGCCATGCGCTGCACGCCGCAAAGCGTGGCCGCCCACGGCCTTTACGAAAACGCGGACCCCTTCCGCCTGGTCGAGCCCGGCGGCGTGCTGGACACGTCAATGGCGCGATACGAGGCTGTCAGCGACCGCGCGGTCCGGGTGACCGGAAGCTGTTTCATCCCGTCTCCCGCGTATACGGTCCGTTTGGAAGGCGCTTCGCTGGTTGGGTACCGCTCCATCGCCGTGGCGGGAATTCGCGATCCCCTGGTCATTCGCCAGCTCGATTCTTACCTGTCCGGTTTGAGAACGGTCCTCGAGCACAAGATTCGGGACAGCGTGAACCTGGAGCCGGAGCAGTACACCCTCACCTGGCGCGTCTACGGACGCGACGGCACGCTCGGAAAGCTCGAACCGGAAACCTCGCTGCCGTGCCACGAGGTCGGGCTGATTATCGACCTGGTGGCGCCCACGCAAGCGCTCGCCGCGGAAATGATCCCCCTGATCGCCCACGCCGGTTTGCATCATCCAATCCCGGAGCACAACGGGCTGATCAGCAATCTCGCGTTTCCTTTCTCACCCCCGGGCATCAACGTGGGCCCCGTGTATCGGTTCTGCGCCAACCATGTGTGGAAGCTGAAGGACCCCTGCGCCCTGTTCCCGATGACGCTCGAGGACCTGTGATTCGGGTGCGTCCGGCTGCCGTGCCCTTCGAGGAGCCGGCCGACCCGGCCAAGGAGACTTCCGCGTGAGCGAATTATGGCAACACACGAAACTGATTCGCAGTAAGAATGCCGGTCCGTTCGAGCTGACCTTCGACATTATGTTCAAAGACCGCGAGGGCTTTGATCTCGTGCAGAGAAGCGGACGGCTTTCTCCGGAAAGCATTTCCCGCTTGTATGGGGTTCCTGTCGGCCAGGTTAAATTTTTCGTGCTGAAAGACCTGCTGGCCATCAAGTTTTCGATCCCCCGCGCCGCCTTTTCCGGCGACGTCAACGATACCGACGCCTACGGCGGGCAGTTCCACGGACCGCTCACGACGCTGAAAATCGATTAGAGATAGCCCAAAAAGCCGAATGGAAAAGAGCGGCCCGCCACCGTGCGAGCCGGTAGCTCCGAACAGCGCCGAACGGCGGCCAGATGGCAGGCGGAGCGTCGCCGCGCCCAAGCCGGGGCGACAGCCTCTTTGGACAATCCCCCCTCGTTTTTTGTCGTTTTGCGTCGCCATGCGGAATGTCGCGGCCGGCTGCGGTGATGTAAACTCTCCCTTCACACGCTTAGAAAGGCCGGGGTGGGTCGAACGACGCTCTCGCTCACGCAGAAACACGAATGCATTCGAGTCCAATTTACCTGTTCCTGATTTTTGTCGCCTCGGTCATCGCCGGGGTGATGAATGCCGTTGCCGGCGGAGGACGGCTGGTCGCTTTTCCGGCGCTCCTCTTCGCCGGCGTGCCCCCGATCATGGCCAACGCCACCAGTTCACTCGGCGTTTGGCCGAGCGGGCTTACCAGCGGCTGGGTGTACCGCAAATACATCGACACGCCACGCCGCACCATCATCCTGCTGATCGTTGGCAGCATTGCCGGAAGCTTTTTGGGCGCGTTTCTGCTTCTCCACACGCCCGAGCACATCTTCGAGCGGCTGATTCCGCCGATGCTCATTTTCGCCGCCCTTCTGTTTTCCTTCAGTGGCCACATCCGCCGCATGGCCGAACGGATGGCAATTCCTGCCGGGAGTCTGGTGGTGATGGGCGTCGCTGGCCAGTTCGCCATTGCCATTTACGGGGGCTATTTCGGGGCGGGGATGGGCGTGCTCATGCTTTCCCTGTTTTCCGTCACCTTGAGCACCAAGATTCATTCGATGAACGGCCTCCGCGCGTTCTGCATGACAGCCGTCAACGCTACAGCCGTTGTCGTCTTCATTTTTGGCCACCGGATCGATTGGTGGTTCGCCGCCGTGATGGCTATCGGCGCGACAATCGGCTCGACGGCCGGCGCCTTGGGCATGCGGCGCCTCAGTCCCGTCATTGCCCGGCGCATCGTACTTGTGCTCGCTTGGGGCATGACGATCGCCTACGTCGCCAAGATGGGCATCTAGCCGGTTTCTGTGGCTCATTCGCGGAAGTCCCCGGCTGTGCCGCCCGGTGGCCAGGGGAAGGGCGCAGCACAACGGCGGCCGGTAATTTGTCCGCCGCGCCCCCTCCGCCCGCGGCAAGGACGCCAGCTGCCATTCCACCCAGTGATGCCTTGAAGTCAGAAACATAATTTATTAATATGGATTACCATGTCACCCGGACACAAGCACGCCTCCTCGAACCGCACGACCAACCTCAGGGACATTGCCGAAGGCCGGTCCGTGCGTCTTCCACGCGGTTTGATGGACGTCATCGACCTGAAGCAGATTCGATGCTTCGCGGCTGCCTATGAGGAAGGCAGCTTCAGCATGGCAGCTAAGCGTGAGTACTGCACGCAGCCCGGCCTGAGCGTTTACATCCGGCGTTTGGAAGAGATGGTTGGCCACCGGCTCTTTGATCGAAAGGCCCGAGGCGTCACCCCGACCATCGCCGGCAGACACTTCTATTCCTGCTGTGTGGATGTTTTGAACGCGGTGAGGGTCGCGAAGGAACGGATGCTGGATATGTCCGGCAGCGTGGCCTCGAAGATTGATATTGGGATATCCCCTTCGGTGGCCAAGGGCGTGCTCCCTTCGGTGGTGTCGGATTACGTGGCTACGCATCCGTATGTGGATATCCGCCTCTCGGAAGCCTACAGCGCGACTCTGACGGACTGGGTCCTGTCCGGAGAGGTGCAGGCGGCCATCGGCACGAAACCTCCGGCCCATCTCGGACTAGAAACCAGCCACTTCTTCCGGGAGCGATTGGTCCTGGTCAGACGCGCCAATGGCGAGTCGACCCCCAAAAAACAACCCGCCCGTTCTCGCCCTTTGCGTGAGTTGGAGGGGATGAAACTCATCCTCCCGTCGCCGAAACATAACCTGCGGCAGGTCCTCGACAGTTGCGTTCGGCTGGGCGCTTCCGCCCCAGGCAAGGTATTGGAAATCGATGGGCTCCTGGCAACATTTGAAGTGGTCCAGAACTCCGACTGGGCCACGGTTGTGCCGAAGATGGCTGTGATGGACGAAGTGAGGAAAGGCAAACTCGTGGCAGAACCGATTACGGAGCCTCAGCTCTGGCTGGATTACAATGTGGTGCGCACGAAAGACACGATCCTGCCAACGGCGTGCCGGCAGTTTCTGGATCTGCTGAGGGGAAAACTGGAACAACTTTCACGGGGCCAGTAGGGAAGGCGAAATACCAGGTTCCTGCCTGGCTCCCGATCCAACGCGTTCGAGTCGGCGCGGTCGATGCACTCCGCTATCTCGAACGCCTCCCGGTCCCGCCGGCGCCTCTCAACCTCGCCGTCCTTGTTTCCTGCCTTATTCCCCGGCCCAGTGAAACTCCACGTCAGGCCGCATCCAGAAGGCCATAGCTACGCCGAGAAGTAAAATCGCCACGCTGCCGATAAACGGAAGATTCCAGTTTCCGGTCCGGTCGATCACAAAGCCGAACACCACGGGAGAGATAACCGCGGCGAGCGGCGATCCGACGTTCATAAGGCCGCTGGCCGAACCGGCAAACTCGGGGGTGATATCCATGGGTATCGCCCACATCGGGCCGATCGTGAATTCTGTAAAGAAGAAGGCCAGGCTCAAGCACAAGGCCGCCCCGGCGGGATGCCGGACAAAAAAGAGAAGCAATAAGGAAGCCAGTGCGAGAAGAAAACTGACCACCACGACATTCCGCCGGGCCATGATGAGGCTTTTTGTCCGGATCAGGATCCGGTCGCTAACAATGCCCCCCAACAAGTCGCCGAGTACGCCCGCAAAAAACACCCCGGCCGAAAAGATAGCCGAGCTTTTCATGTTGAGGTGGTAGCGGTGAAAGAAGTAGTTGGGAATCCATGCCAGGTAAAGCCAGAGCATCCACCCGTAGCAGAAGTACACAGTAGTCACTGGCAGCATGCGCCGGACTAACGGGCCCCAGGGTACTTTACGCCTTTCGCCGCTTTTCGACGCGCTGCTCGCGGGAAGCTCTCGCAGTTCTTCCTGGGTGATCTGAGGATGCTCGCCTGGAACGTTTCGGAAGTAGATCAACCACGCCACCGCCCAGAACAGGCCAAGGAATCCCAGCACGATGAAGGACCCGCGCCACGTGACGAGCAGAATGAGCCATGCCACCAGCGGCGGGGTTATCGCCGTTGCCAATCGCGAACTCGAGTGCATGAT
>Ga0307373_10008113_pt1 | contig 16121 bp, 14 predicted proteins | sample OX2MG_FD_202534 | JGI IMG/M metagenome (GOLD analysis project Ga0307373, IMG submission 202534) | Soil microbial communities from Risofladan, Vaasa, Finland - OX-2 | ecosystem: Environmental > Terrestrial > Soil > Coastal area > Acid sulfate soil | place: Finland: Risofladan, Vaasa | collected... | reverse complement strand
GGCGCGGTTCCCGCGCCTCCCCAGGAAATGCGCGGGAACCGCACCGCTACGTTTACGACAGTAGCTCAATTGGCAGAGCAGCGGTCTCCAAAACCGCAGGTTGGGGGTTCGACTCCCTCCTGTCGTGCGAGCTAAATTATGAATTATGAATGATGAATTATGAAAAATCCATCGCTTAGTTCATAATTCATCATTCATAATTCATCATTCCCCGGATATGGCGGAAACAACAGCAGCAATTCAGCCCGGCGAGAAGCAGGGGCTTAAAGCAAAATCGTTTACCTTTTTCACCGATGTCGCTCGCGAGATGCGGAAGGTGAGCTGGCCGAAGCGCGAGGAACTTCAGGACGCGACGGTCATTACGCTCGTCCTCTGCGTGATCCTCGCGATCTTCACCTTTGGCATCGATAAGCTTTTCGAGACGATCATTCGCGGACTTTTCAACATGTTTTAAAAAGTGCTTAGCACTTCTATGGCAGAACCACAAGCAATAACCCTAAAATGGTATGCGATCCGAACGTACACCGGTTCGGAAGCAAAAGTCAAAGCGTACATCGAGGACGAAATGAAACGCCGGGATCTGAGCGGCCGCGTTCCGGAAGTCATTATCCCGAATGAGAAAGTCTATGAAGTCCGCGACGGAAAAAAGCGGACAAAGACGAAAAGCTTCCTTCCAGGGTACATCCTGATCGAAGCCGCGCTCGATAAAAAGCTGATCGACCTCATTCTCTCCGTGCCCGGCGTTATCAGCTTCGTCGGCCCGACCAAAACGCAGCCGACCGCCCTTCAGCCCGACGAGATGCGGCGCATCCTCGGTAAAGTGGAAGAAAAGCGCGGTATGGAATCGCCGGAAGTGCGCTACCACATGGGGCAGCCGGTGAAAGTTATCGACGGACCGTTCTCCGGCTTCGGCGCGCAAATCCGCGAGATCAACGAGGACAAGCAAAAGCTGAAAGTCGAAGTTTCCATCTTCGGCCGCAAAACGCCGGTGGAACTGGACTACGCTCAGGTCGAGGCGGAATAGTTAATTTCGATTCCCGCGCGAGCTTTCCCGCTTCATTCCCTCTTCCAGATACCGCTGCATCAGCAGTTCCAGTGGGACATCCTCTTTCTTTGCGCGGGCTTTTAGGCGGCGAAGGGTGGGAATGGGAACGGGAACGGGCTCGACTTTCGTGGACACGGAATCTTGGGTCAGGCTCTTGCCCTTCGATTGGGTTCCAAACATTGCTTCGAGGTTTGGCCGGTAATACTCGATTTTGCCACGATAGAGATCGCTTACCGGAAAAATAAGATCGAAATCGCCCCACATCAAACGTCCAAAGAGGAGCCAAAATTTTTTGAACGTTCGCAAATTGCGGTACTTCGTCATCCACGGTGTCGGCGCATCTCGAAGATAATCGCTAAAGTCAACGATTCGAGAACGGCCGTTATTGAACGTTAGGCGTAACCGGTAACCGTCCACATATTCCGCTTCCTGAACGGAGAGGTACGGTCCCTTGGTTGGTTTCATGTCGTGAATGATTTTCATTTGATCTTCCTCGTAATCTTTTTCACTTTTGGGTGCGTCCCATGCTCCTCGAATTCCTTCCACGATCGCACAATATTCTCGGCTTCATGTGCAACGAGTGCTTCAAAATCACGTTGCTTTTGAGGCGGTAATGGAATTGCATCCTTCACCCGCACGAAACGGATACGTTGTATCTCTCCATTCTCGACCAGAATTTCCGCGTTGCTTTCGCGACCTTGAAAAAGGCCATGTACATGGATCGGCTGATGATCTCCCGCATAGAAATAAACCCTAATTCCGAAATAATCATCAAGCTTCGGCATTATGCTGAAAGCAGGCAGCCCGGATAGAAGTTCCTATCCGGGCTGCGTAACAAACAAAAACAATCGGCCACCATGCGGCAGCCGAATGTTTCGTGCTAAAAAATTCGGGCTTTACGCCGCCATGTGAGGCTTCAGCTTCGCGAGGATGCGATCCTTTCCGACGGCGCCGATGATCTGATCGACCACCTGGCCGCCTTTGAAAATGAGCAGCGTGGGAATCGACCGGATGCCGAAGTTCATTGACGTCTCCGGGTTCTCATCGACATCGAGCTTGCCGAACGTGGCCTTGCCCTGATACTCATTGGCAAGCTCCTCGATGATGGGCGCGATCATGCGGCACGGGCCGCACCAGGTCGCCGTGAAATCGACGAGGGCAGGTTTGTCGCTCTTAAGAATATCTTTTTCGAAGGTCGCGTCGGTAAGATGCAGGGGTCCAGTCGTGGTAGCGGTAGTGGTCATGTCGTCTCCTTAAAAATACGGTTCGAGGTCTGAAAATTCAAGCCGTCAATGGCTTATCAACGTGTAAATAGCAGTCTGTTCGTTCCAAATACCTTCCCGAATTCTCGTACCAGATCGTCGCTGGGATCGATCTGATACTTCTCCGGTAACCGGTATTTACGGCTAATTCCGGCGGCGGTTTCAACGGAAACAAAGGTGGTGCAGGTGCCCCGAAACCGGGTGCAGAGCTGCTCGACCTGCTCCACGGTCGGAGCCGGTTGTTCGCTCTCGAAAAGCCGGACGAGTATGCCACGCGTCATCCGCTTTCGCATCCCAGGAATTTCGTAAGCTTCGTCCGCAATGACGGTCGGCGCTTCGTCCGGCCCGCCGCGCCGAACTTTCCCGCGAATGAAAAGCGGCTTTTCATCGACTACCAACGGCTGGAATTGCCGATAGGCGTCACTCCAAAATACGCATTCGATCTTGCCCGTAAAATCTTCGAGCTTCACGATGGCGAAGGCATTGCCATTCTTATCGAGCTTCCGGGTCATACCGACGATGACGCCACCCACGAGCACGGCTTCGCCATGCTTCGAATCCTTCAAGTCAATGGCTTTGTGAGTAACGAAACTCGTTACGTCGATCCGGTATGGTTCGAGCGGATGGCCGCTCACATAATACCCAATCGACTTTTTTTCGTGCGAGAGCATATCAAGCTCCGTCCATCGTTTCTCTGATTCCACGATGGGTGGCGGAGCAAGAACGTGCGGCGTTTCGGCATCGCCAAAGAGCGAATCCTGTGGGCTGGCGGCTTCATCGCGCACCTTCTGGCCATATTGTAGCGCGCGCTCGACGTTCTCGAAAAGGTCGGAGCGAAATGCCTGCGCGACACGCCCGTCGTCATTGCAGGAATCGAATGCGCCAGCTTCGACCATTGCTTCAATCGCCCGTTTATTGACGAGCCGCGTATCGAGCCGCGAAGTGAAATTGAAGATGGTGTTGAAGCGCCCGTTTTTCGCGCGGTCGTTTACGATTTCTCCAACCGCTTTTTCTCCCACGCTCTTGATTCCCGCTAATCCAAATCGAATCCCTTCCGGCGTCGCGTTAAAATGGATGCCGCTCAGGTTCACATCTGGAGCAAGCGTGCGGATATTGTATTTTTTTGCCTCGTCAATGAGTTGCACGACATAATCCGCGTCGTTGATCTCGTGCGTCATGTTCGCCGCGAGGAATTCCGAGGTATAATGCGCTTTGAGATATGCCGTCTGATAACTAATCAACGAATAGGCAATGCTATGCGATTTATTGAACCCATAGGATGCGAATTTCGCCAGCCGTTCGTAAAGCTCTTTCGCAATTTTCGCCGGAATCTCATTGGCCACGCATCCACTGATGAAGGTCTCCTTCATCGTCTCCATCTTGTGAAGGTCCTTCTTGCCCATCGCACGGCGCATCTCATCGGCTTTGGCGAGGGAGAATCCAGCCAAGTCACGCGCGATGCGCATCACTTGTTCCTGCACGACGATGACGCCGTAGGTCTCGGCGAGAATCGGTTCGAGCATCGGATGCAGATATTCTACTTTTCGGCGCCCATGCTTGCAGTCGATGAACTCGGGAATATGCTCCATCGGGCCAGGCCGGTACAGCGCGTTCATGGAAGACAAATCTTCCAGGTTCTCCGGCTTGAGCGCTCGCATGTAATTCTGCATCGGCGGCGAATCGAACTGGAACACGGCGATCGTATCGCCACGGCCAAAAAGCTCGTAGGTCGCGCTGTCATCAAGCGGAATCGAGTCGATATCAATCTTCACGCCATGATTTTGCTCGATGAGCGCGAGCGCTGTGTCGATAATCGAAAGCGTGCGCAGACCGAGGAAGTCCATCTTGAGAAGACCAGTCTCCTCCACATCCTTCATGTTGAACTGCGTTACGGCATCGTCGAGCGAGGGCGTTTTATAAAGCGGGACGTAATTCGAAATATCGCCCGGCGCAATGACGACGCCGGCCGCGTGCTTTGAAGCCGAGCGCGCGAACCCTTCGAGAATAAGTGAATATTCTATCAGCTTCTGAACAAGCGGATCGCCTTTTGCCAGAATCGCTTTCACTTCCGGCAGTTCGATTGCTTCCTTGAGTGGAGTGACGCGGCCCATGATGACCGGAATGTTCTTCGTTAGCTCGTTAATCGTTGTGAGGGGCACACCAAGCACTCGGCCAACATCCTTCAGCACCGCGCGCGCGGAGAGCGTCGAAAATGTAATGATCTGCGCGACGGAATTGCGGCCATATTTATCGCGCACGTATTCGATCACCTTTTCGCGCTTGTCGTCCGAAAAGTCAATGTCGATATCGGGCATCGAAACGCGCTCTGGATTCAGGAATCGCTCGAAGAGTAAGTTGTACTTGATCGGATCGACGTTCGTGATTCCCAGTGCATACGCTACGAGCGATCCGGCCGCCGAACCGCGACCGGGGCCAACGCTCACTCCTCGTTCGCGCGCCGCCGCGATAAAATCCTGCACGATGAGGAAATATCCGGCATACCCCATCTTTTTAATTACCTCTAACTCGAAATTCGAGCGGTCTTCGATCTCGCGTGTCATCGCCGGAAATCGCCGGGCAAGTCCTTTGCTCGTGAGATGTTCGAGATAAGCATCCGAGGTGGTAATTCCTGATTCGGGGGGAATCGGAAACGCCGGCATTTTGAAATCTTTGGAGAAAGAGACATTGCACTTCTCCTCGATCTCCAGCGTCGTTTCAATCGACTCCGGCCATTCTGAAAATAGCTTGTGCATCTCCGCGCCGGAACGAAAGTAGTTCTGGTCCGTACCGTACTTCAACTTATTTACGTTCGGCGGTTCCTTGCTATTCGCGTCCCGAATATTAAGCAGGACATTGTGCGCGATGGCATGGCGCTGTTCGATATAGTGGCAATCGTTCGTGGCGACGAGCTTCACGCCAAGCTCGTTCGCCAGCTTCGGCGCGGCCTCTCGGACTTTTACTTCGCCACTCAGGCCGTGGTCCTGAATCTCGATATAGAAATCATCCCCAAACAGATTTTTGAATTGCGTCGCGATCCGCTTAGCCTTTTCGTAATTGCCAGAAATAAGGTGGGGACTGATAATACCGCCGGCGCAGGCCGTCATGGCAATCAGGCCCTCGTGATGCTCTTCGAGCATCGAAAAGTCGATGCGCGGCTTATAGTAGAAGCCTTCGGTATGGCCGCGCGAGACGAGCTTCATCAGGTTTTGATAGCCCGTTTCATTTTTCGAAAGGAGAATGAGGTGATTATAGGCCTTGTTCTTCCCCTCCGCGTCCTTAAACCGCTCGTGGTCCGTGGCAAAGCCATCGTTTACGAAATAAACTTCGCAGCCGATAATCGGCTTGATGCCAGCGGCTTTCGCGGTCTTATAAAATTCGAACGCGCCAAACAAAAAGCCGTGATCCGTCATCGCGACGGATTTCATCCCGTTCTGTTTTGCTGCACCCACGAGGTCGGCGACGCTGCACGCGCCGTCTAACAGCGAGTAGTACGTGTGATTATGGAGATGGACAAACTCGGCCACTTTTTAATTATGAATTACGAATGACGAATTACGAAGGAAGAACCACGAACGGTTCACTCTCAATTCTTAATTCGTAAAATTTTTCGGGAACGGAGCCGTGACTTCGTAGCCGTGACCTTCAGGTCACGGCTACACGGCTACAAACCAGACAAGCTTCCCGTGCGGCTGAACACGGGCCGCGGGATATTTCGAATCGGGATTTCCTTCCTCCGCCAAAACGGCTTTCAGAATTTCTGTTTTCTCTTTGCCCGATACAAGAAAAAATACATTCCGGGCATTATCCAGGACGTTCATTGTAAGGGAAATGCGAATCTGCGGCGGAACCGGCGATTCGGTCACGATCACGATGCCCTCGTGCGTTTTCGTTATCGGCGTTGCAGGAAAAATGGAAGCGGCGTGGCCATCATCGCCCAGGCCAAGCAGAATGAGATCGAATATTGGAATATCATTTTTGAAAAGCGATTGAATTTCTTTCGAGTAGGTATCCGAAGAATCAGACGGGTTGGATAGAATCGGCACCGGATGAATATTATTCGGCGGAATTGAGATGCCACCCAACAGCGATTCCTTTACCATCCGATAATTACTCGCCGGATCGTCATGCGGGACGTAACGCTCATCCCCCCAGAATAGATGGACGTACTGCCAGTCGATTTTCGTTCGATAATCGCGCGCTAAAATTTCGTAGAGCGTTCTCGGGGTATGGCCGCCGGAAAGGGCCAGTGTAAATCGGCCATCGTTCGCAATAGCTTCTTGTGCAAGCTTGGCAATGGTTCCTGCTGCGGCCGCGCTAAGGGACGCGAGAAACGGAAATGACTTGAGGGACATTGTTTTAGTAATAGGGATTCGGTTGCATCAAATAACTCCGCGCATAATCGCTCACGGAATCTTCCAGCGATTGAAACGGCTTCGTGTAACCCGCCGCGCGCAGCTTCGACATATCCGCTTCGGTGAAGTATTGATACTGCTTGCGCACATTTTCGGGCATGTCGATATAAATAATATTGCGCGGCTTGTTCATCGCGTCGAACATGGCATTTGCCAGGTCATTCCACGAGCGCGCTTTGCCCGTGCCGAGATTAAAAATGCCGTTGACCTTCGGGTTATCGAGCGCCCACATCACCACATCCGCCGCATCCATCACGTAAATAAAATCGCGCTTGAATTCGCCATCTTTGTAGCGTGGATCGGCGGATTTAAACAAGCGCAGCGCGCCTGTTTCCTTAATCTGATGGTACGCTTTGAAAACAAGACTCCCCATGTCAGCTTTGTGATATTCGTTCGGCCCGAAGACGTTGAAGAACTTAAATCCACAAGCACGGTCCTGATACCCATTATTCAAAAGCCACACATCGAAATCCTGCTTCGATTGACCATACAGGTTGAGCGGCTTCAGCTTCCGCGTCACTTCATCCGAGTCGCTGAAACCGTTCGCTCCATCGCCGTAGGTCGCGGCGCTCGAAGCATAAATAAATCGCGTATCGTGTTCAAAGGCCCAAACCGCAAGTTGCTTGCTAAATTCGAAATTGTATTTTGTGAGGAGCGATTTGTCCGTCTCTGTCGTGGATGTAATTGCTCCGATGTGAAGAATGGCTTCGACATCGGATGGCGCGAAGGACCGAAGCAAACTGAAAAAGGAATCGCGCTCTTCAAATGTATAATCCTTCCCCTTCAAATTCGTAGAATTTTCCATTGCGGCGCGATCGACGACGAGCACGTCCTTGTGCCCGGCCTCATTTAAGCGCCTGAGCAAAACGCTTCCGATAAATCCAGCGCCGCCGGTGAGGATAACCATCTTAAAAATCTGGAGTCATATTACTGTCATCCTGAGCGGAGCAAACATTCGCGGAGTCGAAGGATCTCCGGAGGTTCAACGCACGGTAAAACTTCACGAGATCCTTCGACTCCGCAATTCTCCCTTCGGTCGAATTGCTCCGCTCAGGATGACCTATAGGAGATGACATTTCTTTAAAGATTATTCAGTGAGAACACCGGCAAAGTTTTGCGCCAGCTTCCGCGCTTCGCGCGATTTCCAGCCACCCTTGTGATACGCATAACTCGCCAACAATGGCACTGCAATTGTCGCTTCGCAATAGACCATTTGCTCGAACGTGGTCGAGACTTTGCCCCACGAGGATGCCTCTCGGAGCGTCGAGCCAGAAAGCGCGCCATCGCGCTCGTCCGCAACCGTGATTTGGATAGCATATTTATGCATCGGCGCCTCCTGGCCGAGCAATTCGGCGGCAACTACGATATCCTGCGCGAAATTTTTCGGCACACCGCCGCCGATCATCAGCAGTCCGGTTTCTTTGGTCGCAAGTTTGAGCTGCGTGAGTTCGAGAAAGTCTTTCGCAGAATCGAGCGAGACGTGTTCATCGGGATGGCTCGTCTGGTGCATCACAAGCCCGAAGCCCGCACTGCAATCGCTGAAGGCTGGAACGAAAATCGGTACATCGTTCCGATATGCCGAAAGCACGATGGAATTCGCCCCCTGATGCCGCTCGTCGAGATAGCGGCCCATTTCGCCGATAAATTCGCGGGAGGAATAGGGCCGAGGATCGAGCGAATCCGCGATTTCGCCGATGGTGTGATCGCAAATGCGAAGTTCGTCTTCGTCAATGAGTGTATCGTAAATGCGGTCGATGGCCAGATCGCGCAACTGATTATCGTCGAGCGTCGGCGAGCCTTGATAATGCCGAAATCCGAGCGCCTCGAAAAAATCCTGATCGACGATGTTTGCCCCGGTCGAAACGATCGCGTCCGCCATCCGATTTTCGACGAGATCGATCACCACCTGCTTCAACCCCGCGCTGATGAGCGACCCGGCGAGGCAGACGATGATCGAGCAGTCTTCGTCCTCGATCATCCGCGCATAAATTTCGGCGGCACGGCTCAGGTTGCGCCCTTGAAATGCCGTATGGCCCATCGCATCGAGAATCGGCATCGCGTTAAATCGCTTGATGTCGATATGCTCGACGGTCTTTGTAAATAATTCTTGCTTTTTCATTGTGGTTAATTAATTCTGCGAACGTGGCAAACGGTAAAACGAAGCGCGCCGTTCAAAACAATTCGAGTTTTTCATCTTCTCCTAAAGTTTCTCCGCCTCTTTCGGGCCCCACGAACCGGCCGGATAGGGATGGATTGCTCGGTGCGCATTTAATACCGGCGTATAGAGCTTCCACGAGGCGAGCGTTTCATCCGCCGAGACGAAGAGCGATTGATCGCCGAGCATCACGTCTCGCAGGAGCGTGTAATACGCATCTGGAATGGGTCCGAAGGCATCGGCATACGAGAAATGCATCCATTCGGATTGCACAGCTATCTCGGAGCCCGGTTTCTTGACTTGAAATGAAATTCGGAATCCTTCGTTGGGCTGGATCGCGATGACGAGTACGTTGGGATGCGTACCGCCCTCTTCGGACGACTTGAACAGCGCAACGGGCGGACACCTAAACGTGATCGTGATCTCCGACTTTTGCTCTTTCAGCCTCTTACCTGTGGTAAGATAGAATGGCACACCATGCCATCGCCAATTCTCCACGCGCATTTTGAGCGCAACGAACGTGGGCGTTTTCGAATCACTTCGTACCCCTTCTTCCTGATGGTAGCCGCGCACACCGTTTCCACCCAGTTCACCTTCGGTGTATTGTCCATAGACGACATCCTCCGCGTGGATCGGCGCGATCGAGCGCAAAACTTTTACCTTTTCGAAACGCAAATCTTCGGCATTGAACGCAAGCGGTATTTCCATTGCAGTGAGCGTCAGAAGCTGCGTAAGATGGTTTTGTACCATATCGCGCAATGCGCCACTTTTTTCGTAATAATCTGCGCGCGATTCGATACCAAGCTCTTCGGCTACAACAATTTCAACCTTCTCGATCTTTTCCCGATTCCACACCGATTCGAAGAGCGAGTTCCCAAACCGAAACGCCAGTATATTTTGAACCGTCTCCTTGCCGAGATAGTGATCGATCCGATAAATTTGGTCTTCGGTAAAAAATTGGGTGATAAGATTGTTTAACGCCAGCGCTGTTTTGTAATCGCGTCCGAACGGTTTTTCGATGACTAATCGCGTCCAGCCTTCCGATGCATGCAAGCCGGAATTACCCAATGACTTGACGGTCGGGCCAAATCCCTCGGGTGGAATGGCAAGATGAAAGATCCGATTACCGCTCAGCTTGTGCTTCTTTTCGAGACTTGCGATCTTCGTTTTCAGCTTGCTGTAATCTTCGCGGGTACCTTTGCCGATACCGTGATAAAACACTCGTGCCTCGCACCACGCGGCTATCTCATCGAACTCTTTGCCGATCGATTTTTGAATCGAAAGATGCATATCCTGGCGAAATGCGGTGTCGTTCTTTCCCTTATTCCTGCCGATGCCGAGAATAATGGTTTCCTCGGGCAACTCCCCGGCTTCGGACATCTCAAAGAGCGCGGGAAAGATCTTTCGGTGCGCCAGATCGCCCGTTGCGCCGAAGATAGCCAAGATACAAGGTTCGGGTTTTTTCGGCAAGATGGTTATTCCTTCGTTATCGGGTGACCGCCAAATTCATTGCGCAGCGCGGAAAGCAATTTATCGCCGAACGATTCCGTTTCGCGGGAGCGAATTCGTTCCATCAACGCGAGCGTAATGATCGGCGCGGGAACATTATTGTCAATTGCCTCGAAGACGGTCCAGCGGCCTTCGCCGGAATCAGCAACAATCGGTGCGATGCCATCGAGATTCGGATTCTTTGCGAGCGCGTCTGCCGCCAGATCGAGCAGCCAGGAGCGGATGACCGTCCCATATCGCCAGATTTCAGCGACCTGATGTGTATCGAGATCAAAATCCTTCTTGTGCTTTATGATCGAGAGTCCTTCGGCGTAGGCTTGCATCATTCCGTATTCGATGCCATTGTGAACCATCTTCACGAAATGGCCCGCTCCGCATTGCCCGACGTGTCCCCAGCCCTTGTCTTTCGCTGGCGCCAGCGCTTCGAACAACGGCTGGATAACCTTCACGATGTCGTCATCGCCGCCGATCATCATGCCGTATCCTTCTTTCAGCCCCCACACTCCGCCGCTGGTGCCGCAATCGACATAGGCTATCCCCTTCACGCGTAGCGCATCGGCACGACGCATCGTGTCTTTATAATTCGAGTTCCCACCGTCAATGATGATGTCGCCTTTTCCGAGAAGCGGCGTGAGTTTTTCGATCGTCTCATCGACGGGGCTTCCGGCTGGAACCATTATCCAGAGTATTTTCGGTGATGGAAGAGCATGCGCCATGGACTCGATGGACGCAGTGGACGTAATGCCGACTTTTTCGCTACGGCTTCGAGCTTCCAGGCTTGGATCATATCCCACGACCTGATGGCCGCCTTTTATCAAACGCTCGGCCATGTTCGCGCCCATGCGGCCTAAGCCGATCATTGCTAATTTCATTTTGTTATTTTTACTTCGTAATTCGTTTTTTCCCACTCTTCCCGGACGCTCCAGAAGAAAGTAAAATCAATGTTTCCGGCTGATGACTTATGCGGGCTAATATCGACAAACTCCACGCCGAGTTTCGTTGCGCTCGAGCGGGTTTCGTGCCGACTCTTCCAATGGTCGAGCGACCAATGCAGAACAAACGGCTCCGGCGCCTGAATCCGTAATGTCTCCGATTTGCGAATGCTCTGCACATGCCGGTTCGGCTTCCAGAACTCGATTCGTTTGCGCTTTTTCCGATTTTCAATATATCGTTCCGCTACTTCCGGCACGAATCCGAACATTTTTCCATCGCGCATCGAGCGAAGCAGACGAATATACTCGGCATGCGCCCAGCAGAGCGGCATTGCCGCACCGGTTGGGAAACCTAGCTTGAGCCAATCAGCTGGCGAGGCTTCTGAATCCCACACCTGCTCGCTCAACATTCCCGTCGTAGTTGCGAATCGTTCCAATGCTTGCAGATAGGGTTTTGGATCGCGGCCGGCAGCGAGTTCGTAATGCCCACGCTCGCCCGAAAGCAATGGCCAGAGGCGACCGACACCCCAGCCATCGAAGCCCGTGCCATCGTCATGCTGGCCATAGCCATCGTGATTGTAGCGATAAAATGCCGGCCCCTTCGGAGTTTCGCGGCGAAGCACGCGATCTATTACTTTGACCGAATCGACAATAAGTGGATCGTTCGCCGCCCGAATTCCATAGCGGACAAGTTCGAGAAATCCCCCATCGACAATTTCTTTCGCTGGATATTCCGCCGGCACGCCCGGCTCCTGATTTTTCATGCTGAGAATTGCGCTATCGGGATCTTCCGGAGCAATCGGGTCATCCAAGTCCACCGGCAGAATTCGAATGAAGTGACGTGGAATTCCTTCGACCAGCGTTCCCGTATTCGTAACTGTCCACGCTTCGAGATGCGATTCTAAAAAGTCCGCATACTCGCGTAAATACTCTGCCGTTTCGTCCTCGCGTTCATTTTCCGCGAAACATGCGGCTGAAATGAGTGCCGCGATCACCGCGGCCAGCGTGGAAGGCGAATAGCCGCTCGATTCTTCCCACCGCTCCTGCTGCGTGGCGGGACCATGAATGATAAGATACGATGCTGCGCGAGTCACCAACTCATAGGGATGGAACTCTCGCAACCCCTGCTCGCCGGCAAGCCGGTGCGCCAGAAGAACAGGAAAAGCGACTTCGTCCAACTGGATGCCACTCCAATATCCATCCCCATCTACCCAAAAGTTCTGCGGGAAGCCGCCGTCTTCCTCTTGCGTAGCGGCAATATAAATAAGCGCACGCAGGGCAATATCCCGTTCGCCCGCGGCAAGCAAACCCATCGCGGTATTTACGAGATCGCGCGTCCAGACTAAATGATAGCCGCCCAAATCTTCATCGCCTTTCATCTCGCCCCATGGAATCGAGAGCGACGCGATAAACGCGCCTGCAAAGGTCTTGTCCTCATGCGCAATGAGCAGCGCAGTGCTGCCGGCGTATAACTTTCCCCCGTCACCGGCGAGCGCACCAAGAGGAAGAAACAACTTCTCTGACTCCTTCCAATCGATTACCGCAAGGGCTTGAGAGGATTGGAATGCAAATCCAAGAGCCTGAAATAGTGTGGCAATGGCAGATTGAAGTGAATGCCCAAAGGCAACACCAATTGTAAATTCCGCAGTCTCACGAGTGTCGAGCTCCGCGGTGAGCGCGACATTTCCATTCACGGCCTGATCGAATTCCCACGTCATGTCCAGATGCTCCGCAATGTCCGTCCACCCATCGCTCGCGCCAACAAAACCGCACGAAAGCTTTCTGAACGGCGTGGTGCATCCCACCGCGCACCACGAAGCATCTTTATGCGCGACGAGCAATTCCCGCCCGGCGTGCTGCATGATAAACGCCTCGTTGTCCGCGCCGCCAGCATCCATGTGCGGAGCAAAAAGAAGAAATAATTTCAGCTTCCCGGCATAAGAGTCGTTCGTGTGGATTTTGGTCCGCTGAAGAATGCAGGGAAATCGCGGATCGGCAACGATCTCCTTTTCGATCGAATAACGAGCATCGGGATCGCAATTGCGGATGCGGTAGCCGAGTGTGTGCGGATCGAGGCGCTCGATCTCCATCGTGAGATCGCGCTTCTCTTCGTGGAAAAAACTTTCTCCGTCGGTGATGAGGAATTGGAGATCGCGAGTCTGGGGAGCATCGACACGCGGCCAATAAATCTCCGTCAGGATGCCGCGCCACAGCGTGAACCACACCTTACTGGCATCCGAATAGGCCGTGCCGACGCCATCCTTGCTGCCAGCGGTCCATCGCGGCTCGATTCCCGGCCAGCCGAAGGCATAGCGCTCGCCTCGAAGAATTGCCATAAGTTATTCTGTTGCCTGGCGTGGTAAGAGTTAAAACCCCCTCCTAAAGAAGGAGGGGTTGGGGGTGGTTAAAGCTATTACAAGAGAACCACCCCCCGCCCCCTCCTTCTATAGGAGGGAGCATTACCAAGAACGCTTCAAAGTAAGCTCCTGTTCGGGTAAGTGAATTTCTTCACATTTTTAATACCAACGATCATGTATAAACTACTCCTTATTGTTTCTTTCAGTCTTTTTCTTGGCATGTCAAGCGGCTCGTTCACGAGCGCAAATGCCTGCGGCGGCCACAAAGGCTGCACCGCGCTTCACAAGGGCAAAGCCTGTGCCGCGCATTGCATGAAAGCCGGAGCGTGTACCGATCCATCGTGCATGAAGCACGGCACCTGCACGAAATCCACGGCTGCAAAGACTTCGAAGCATGCCTGTACTGCGCATTGCACGGGCAGCACCGCGAAAAGTTAACACCTTGCATGTAGCGGTAGCCGCAGGCTTCAGCCTGCGGCTACCGCTACGCAGCTAATTCGGCAGGCTCACACTCGTGACCTGAATATCCTGACTTGAACCGCCGGATATTTGGTGGATGAAAGCGACTTTGTCCGCGCGGGGAGAAAGGATCGGCGTGGTTACGCTCGTCCCAATGTTGGCCTTGTGCCCATTTGCCACATTGACCGCATACGCCGGAAACGATCCGTTATTATTCAAGGCGTCTGAAGAATAAACGAGTAGCGTCCCATCCGATGAAACGTCCATGCTGTTGACGGAATCGTCAGTAATAACGCTCGTGCGAACGAAGGTTGTTAAATTAATTTTGTCGATCCCATCTGTATAAGTTCGCACGAAGAGATCGCCGGATTTCGAGGCATACGCGCTCGCATGAAATGGCACATCCGCGTTGGGAATCACCTGCGTTATGTCACCGGCGGTATTGTAGATCGCAACGTGGGAGCGGGGCGTGTTATCCGAGCCGACGGAATCCTGAATCGTAATTGCATAGTGCGTGCCATCGATCCAAAGCACGCGGTTGCTGGCGGGGCCGGTGATCGTCTGCTTGGGCAGGAGTGGCTGAAGAGAATTCAGATCGTACAGCTCGATCAGCCGATAGTCAGGGTTTGCCGCGAGCGTCGTCGTCGCGGCATAGTGCATGTCCCGTGAAACGCCGAGCAGGTAACTACTCTGAATAATGTCGGTCACATTGCCGCCCGAAAGATCATAGCGGTAAATATCCGGCATGCCCATGCCATTGATGAAGGACGCGATCGCGGTATGCCCATCGGGAGAAACCGAAACGATCGGCGCATAACCGGACCTGTTGACCGGTGCATCGGCCGGATTCATGGAGTTACCAATCGACCCATCCGAGCCGACGTGATACAAATTCTGCCCTTCGATCTGCGAGTTATCCAGCGAGGAGATGCTCACTTTGTCGATGTAGGCAAGCATCCCGGACTCATCCGGAAGCCACGCGATCTCAAAGACCTGCTGAGAGACGCTCGTAGCCGTCGTGTTGGAACAGCCTGCGAGCAACGCGGGTGATACGATGGCGGCGAAAAGAAGAGGCGCCAAAAACCCGGAGAGGTAGTTTCTCATAATAACAGTGAACACTAATTATCCCTAATTGTCGCCCGGCATTCCGAACATTTCGTATTTTTGTGTAGCGCAAACTTCAGTTTGTGATCCTGACGTGGGATTGCGAATTAAAGGGGTCGCAAACTGGAGTTTGCGCTACACCATCGAATATATGCACGCAATTATCCCCGTAGCCGGCCTTGGCACGCGGCTCCGGCCACACACATACACCCTTCCCAAGGTGCTGCTGGACGTGGCCGGAAAGCCGATCCTCGCCCATATCATCGATGGGCTTCTCAATGATGGTGTGACGAGCGCCACCATCGTAACCGGCTACCTGGGCGATGCGGTACGCGAGTACGTGAGCGGCAGGTATCCCTCAATCCCCTTGAACTTCATCGAACAAACCGAACCGCTCGGCCTGGGACACGCTATTTGGACCGCGCGGAAAGACATTCCGTCCGATGGCTCGCCATTCCTTATCGCGCTTGGCGATACCATTTTCGATGCCGATCTGCAATCCGTCTTTCGTGGAAAAACGAGCGCGATCGGAGTGTATGAAGTCGAAGACCCACGCCGCTTTGGCGTAGTAGAAGCCGAAGGCGGATTCGCGACAAAGTTAGTCGAGAAGCCGGAACATCCGAAGAGCAATCTGATGATCGCTGGTCCATATTATTTTAAGAATCCATCTCTTCTGCGGACCTGCCTCGATGAGTTAGTCGCGAACGACCGGCGCACGAAAAACGAGTACCAGCTTACCGACGCGCTCCAAATGATGATCGAGCGCGGAGAGAAATTTGCGATATTCCCGCTTCAGGGGTGGTACGATTGCGGGAAACCCGAAACGCTCCTCAGCACGAACCGCGCGCTGCTCGATAAGCATTCACAAAGCCACGCGCTACCAAAC
>Ga0307373_10008109_pt1 | contig 16128 bp, 10 predicted proteins | sample OX2MG_FD_202534 | JGI IMG/M metagenome (GOLD analysis project Ga0307373, IMG submission 202534) | Soil microbial communities from Risofladan, Vaasa, Finland - OX-2 | ecosystem: Environmental > Terrestrial > Soil > Coastal area > Acid sulfate soil | place: Finland: Risofladan, Vaasa | collected... | reverse complement strand
AGGTATTCGACGGCGGTCGCCTGCGGCACCTTCTTGCCAAGAGGGGTATTTTCCGGCGCGAACATCCAGGGAATGAAGGCGGTGAAGCCGCCGGTGTCTTCCTGAATGCGGCGAATCCGCTCGAGGTGATTCACGCGGTGCCGGTATTCCTCGCCGCAGCCGAACATCATCGTGGCCGTGGTGCGCATGCCGAGCGCATGGGCGTCGCGGTGCATCTGCTCCCATTCGTCGGAGGTGCACTTCAGGCGGGAAATGCGCTGGCGGATTTCGTCGTCGAGGATTTCCGCGCCGCCCCCGGGAACCGAATCCAGGCCCGCGTCGCGCAGCCGGGCCAGGGTATCGCGGATGCTCAGGCCGGAAAGCTCGGCGATATTGATGATTTCGGGAGCGGAAAAGCAGTGCAGGTGAATCCGGGGAAAGCGATCTTTGATCGAGCGCAGAAGGTTTTCGTAGTACTCAATGCGAAGATCGGGGTGCAGGCCTCCCTGCATGAGGATGCCAGTGCCGCCCAGCGCCAGGGTCTCATCGATCTTCTCGAAAATCGTTTCCAGAGGAACGATGTAACCCTCCTGGTGGCCCAGCGGGCGGTAGAAGGCGCAGAAGGAGCAGTATTCGGTGCAGAAATTGGTGTAATTGATGTTGCGGTCGATCTGGTAGGTGACGATTCGCGGATTGTTCTTCCGCAGGCGAACTTCCTTGGCGGCCATGCCGATGCCGACCAGATCGTCCGACCCGAACAGATCGAGCGCCTCTTGCCAAGCCAGGCTCATCGCTGTACTCCCTGCGCGCGCGACGATGTTTCGCCGGCCGCCCGTACCAGTTCCAGCGGCCGCAGGCCATCGATCAGGCCGGCCTCGGCGCATTCGCGGAAATAGCGGTCGAGCCCGGCCAGATTCTCGGCGTCGAGATCGAAATTGATCCGGTCACGAAGATAGTCCGTGATGGCGTCCTCGGGCAACTGCAGCTGATCGGCGGCGCGGCCGGCGATTTCGGGGATGTGCGCCATGCCGTAAGCCTTTGAGGCGAGAAAATCCGCGGCGACCTCGGGCGTGGCCACTTCCCGCCGGGCGACCCAGAGGGCCAGCACCGCCGGCAGCCCGGTCCACTCGCGCCATTCGGAGGCAATGTCGTAGACGAAGAGCATCGAAATGCCGGCGACCGGCGCCGCTTCGGGATCGTTCGTGCAGCAGGGCTCTCCGGCCGCGGGCTTCCGGGAATGGAGGGCGTCGATTTTTACGGCAATGCGCAGGGCCGGATCGCCAATCACCAGCGCGGCGTCGGCGCGGGCGAGCATGGCGGCCGGGTCGGGCGACGAATCGATAAATTCGGGGTCGATTTTCCAGCGGTGCTTGGCCAGCAAACGGACCATCGCGCTCGTCGAACGCGAACTGGTGTCGAGCGCCAGCGTCCGCGCGCGATCGATCGGCCGCTTCGCCACCACCAGCAGGCTGCGCACTTCACCCTTGGCGGCAATCGCCATGTCCGCGAGAGCGGCTACGCCGTCCATCCGCTGATACTCGATGGCCGGGATGATTCCGATTTCGGCGCTGCCGTTGCGCACGGCTTCGGCGCAGAGCGAGGGCACGGTAAAATTCAAATCGTAGCGGCCGGCCAGCGGCCCGTCGGTGAAACCCCAGACGAGCGGGGCTGTATTCAGATATTCGACGACCGATACGCGCAGTTTCCCCATAGGAATAGTCGATTCTAGAGAATCGAAGTCAATATAGCATAACCTTCCCGGCCCCCTGCCGCCGCCGGCCCTACGGAAGAAGCAAAACATCCGATCGGCGCGGCATCCTATTCCGCGCGGGCATGTATCCCCGGGCCGCCGGGCGCCTGCCGTAGAATTGGAAGGATCGAGCGGCGAAGGAAAACCACGGGAATCAGGGAGGCGGCGTGTCCAACCTCACGCGCAGGGATTTTCTGAAAACGGCGGGAATGGGAGCAGCGGCTCTGGCGCTTCCCGAAGCCGCCGCGGGCGTGCGAGTTCCGCAACCGCAAGCGGCGGGGGCGGCGGCGCTCGGGCCGGGCGGACAACGGAAAAAGGTGATCGTGGTTGGCGCGGGGATGGCCGGCCTGGTCGCCGCCTACGAGCTCGACCGCTCCGGGCACGACGTTACCCTTCTCGAATCGCAACTGCGCCCGGGCGGCCGCGTGCTCACCTTGCGCGCCCCTTTTTCCGACGGCCTCTACGCCGAAGCCGGGGCCGCGTCGATCCCCAACACGCACCGGCTGGCGCTCGCCTACGCCCGCCAGTTCCAATTGAAGCTCGTGCCGTTCTATCCGGCCGGCGAGGGCTTCGTGAATCAGATCGCGGGCCGCCGCGTCGTGGGGCCGCGTGGCGACGTCGCTCGCGCCCAGGCCGGACTCACGGCGCAGGAGCGAAGGCTCGGCGCAGCCGGGATGTGGGAGAAATACGTTTCGAGCGCGGTGCGTGAGATCGGCAACCCGGCCGCGCCCGGATGGTCTCCGGCGCCCTACGCCCGCTATGACAACGTCACGTTCACACATTTCCTCCGGCAGCGAGGCGCATCCCCCGCGGCGGTCAGAGTCATGCTGCTCGGACGCGACCTCGACGGCGTTTCCGCGCTGCGCATGCTCGCCGATCTAGCCACCAGCGGCGCCGTCACCGGCCATTTCAAGATCGACGGCGGCAACGACCGGTTGCCGCGCGCTCTCGCGCAGAGTCTTTCCCGGCGCATTCGATACGGCGCGTGGGTCCGGCAGATCCATCAGGACCGGCAGCGGGTTCGGGCCACTTTTGTTCAGGGCAACCTGCAACACACGATCGAAGCCGATGATCTGATCTGCACGATTCCCTTTCCGGCGCTGCGACAGGTGGAATTCACTCCGATTTTGTCGGATGAAAAAATCGAGGCGATCGAAGGCACCTACTATCTTTCCGTCACGGCCGTCTGGCTCCAGGAGGACCGGCGATTCTGGCAGGCGGGCGGGCTGAACGGGTTCGCGCTCAGCGATTGGCCGATCGAAGTCTCCGCGCCCACGTTCGACCAGCCGGGCCGGCGCGGGATCCTGGCCGGGCGCCTGGACGGCGATATGGCGCGCCGCGCCGCGGCTCTACCCGAAGACCGGCGAATCGAAACCGTTTTGAATGAGATGGAAACCCTCTTCCCCGGCGCACGCGAGCATTTCGAAGGCGGCGCGTCAAAATCCTGGGATGAGGATTTCTGGGCCAGGGGCGCCATGCAATGGTTCCGTCCCGGGCAGATGATTTCCTATGGCCCATACATGGCCACGCCGGAGGGCCGCATCCATTTCGCCGGCGAACATACATCCGCCTGGCCCGGCTGGATCGAAGGCGCAATCCATTCCGGCCTGCGGGCGGCACGCGAGGTCGATGGAGCTGCCTCATAGCCGCCGAGACTTCTTGCTTTTTTCATTTAACTCCTTTACGTAGAATAGGATACCGGGCCACCAAGGCCGGAAGCGGCCTGCGGTCCCTGCACGTTTTCGGCACCCCCTTTGAGCGTCGCTACTTGACACTGCTTCTTTCCTCTGCCTACCCTCAGTCCTGGCCGGATGTCCAATTCCCCTTTCCATCTCGGCTGGCTGGCGCTCGGGCTGGTCCCCGGGCTGGGCCCGCGAAGTGCGGGCAAGCTGCTAGGTGCGTTCGGCGATCCGGAAGGGATTTTCCGCGCGCCGCTGACCGAACTCGAGTCGCAGGGCTTGCCGGCGGCGCTCGCCCAGGCCATTCATTCGCAACGGGCGCTGCGGCAGGCCGAAGGGGAGCTCAAGCGAGTTCAGGAAATTGGCTGCCGGCTGGTTACGTGGAATGACGCGGCATACCCCCGTTTGTTGCGGGAAATTTATGATCCGCCGCCACTCTTATACATTCAGGGCAACCCCGATGTTCTCAGCCGGCACGCGGTCGCCATCGTCGGCACGCGACGGCCGACCCCTTACGGGAATCAAATGTCTGAGAGGCTCGGCCGCGATCTGGCCGAGCAGGGTCTGGTGATTGCCAGCGGGCTGGCGCGGGGTATCGATACCCTGGCGCACCGAGGGGCTTTGAAAGCCGGCACGGGGACGACGGTCGCCGTGGTGGGATGCGGAATCGATGTGGTTTATCCTAAGGAGAACAAGAGGCTTTTCGAAGAGATTGCGGCCGGACAGGGAGCGGTTGTGACGGAGCTGCCGACCGGTTCGCCGCCGATGCCGCAGAATTTCCCGGTGCGAAATCGAATCATCGCCGGAATGGCCCTGGGCACCGTGGTTGTCGAGGGAACCGAGCACTCCGGGTCGCTGATCACGGCGAGGCTGGCGATGGAGTTCGGGCGCGAAGTCTACGGCGTACCCGGCAATGCCAGCCAGCCGAACAGCTACGGCCCCAACCATTTGATCAAACAGGGCGCGAAACTGGTCACGGGCTGGCAGGACGTCATCGAAGAATTGCCGACGGCGGTCCGCGCGGCCCTGGCCCCTGTCGAGCCAACGACGGCGGCCGAGCGGGCGTCCCTGGTCATCGAGAGCCTTTCGGGCCCCCAGCGCGTGCTGTATGAACTGCTCGGGGCCGATGAAAGCCGCCACATCGATGAATTGGTGGAGAGCTCGAACCTGAGCTCATCGGAAACACTGGCTGCCCTGTTGGATTTGGAAATGAAGGGCTACATCCGGCAACTGCCGGGAAAGCAGTTCGTCAAGGTAATGCTCTGAAGGGATTTGAACGTCGAAACATGGCAAAGTCTCTGGTCATCGTCGAATCGCCCACGAAGGCGAAAACCATCAATAAATATCTGGGCCGAAACTACACGGTGAAAGCCTCGCTCGGCCACGTGAAGGATCTGCCCAAGCGGAATCTGGGCATCGACGTCGAGAACGCATCGTTCGAGCCGACCTATGAAGTGATTCCGGGCAAGGCCAAGGTCCTAAACGAGATCAAAGACGCCGCCGAGAACGCCGACACCATCTACCTGGCGGCCGACCCCGACCGCGAAGGCGAGGCCATCTCCTATCACCTGGCCCAGATCCTGCGCCCGGCGCGGGAGCGCGCCGGCCAGAAACGAGCCGGAAAGAAAACGAAGGCCGCCGCACCGGCCGAAGCTCCCGAAAAGCCGATCCTGCGGGTTTTGTTCCATGAAATCACCGAAAAGGGGATTCGCGAGGCGTTCGAGCACCCCAGCCAGATCAACGAGCACCTGGTGGAGGCGCAACAGGCGCGGCGCGTACTCGACCGGCTGGTCGGATACCGGATTTCGCCGCTGCTGTGGGACAAAGTGCGGCGAGGGCTCTCGGCCGGGCGCGTGCAGACCGTTGCGCTCCGGCTGATCGTCGAGCGCGAGCGCGAAATCCGCGTCTTCGTGCCGCAGGAATACTGGACGATTCACGCGGCGCTGCTCGCCGCCGACCCCCCCTCGTTCGAGGCGCGGCTCGTCAAGCGCGCCGGCCAGGAAATCGAAATCGGCAATCAGGCCGAAGCCGATCGCATTCTCAAGGAGATCGAAGGCGCCAGCTGGAACGTCGCTTCCGTGCAATTGAAGGAGAAGCGGCGCAACCCGCCGGCTCCGTTCACCACCTCGAAGCTGCAGCAGGAGGCGTACAACAAGCTGCGCTTTTCGGCCAAGCGCACGATGATGCTCGCCCAGCAGCTCTACGAGGGCGTGGAACTGGGCGCGGAAGGTTCGGTCGGCCTGATCACCTATATGCGCACCGATTCGGTGCGTGTTTCCGCCGACGCCATTCAGGACGTGCGCGCTCACATTCAGCAAGGTTTCGGCCCCGCCTATCTGCCCGAGCGCCCCAACGCCTACAAATCGAAAAAGGAAGCCCAGGAGGCGCACGAGGCCATCCGGCCGAGCGACGTGGCCCGCGCGCCCGAAACCGTTCGCCCCTATCTCAGCCAAGACCTCTACAAGCTCTACCGGCTGATTTGGCAGCGTTTCGTCGCCTCGCAGATGGTACCGGCGGTGTTCGACCAGACGAGCATCGATATCCAGGCGCGCGACTATCTGTTCCGCGCAACGGGATCGGTCCTCAAGTTCGACGGCTTCCTCGCGGTCTACCAGCTGGCGGCCGAAGAGGGGCGCGGGGACGGCAATCCGGCCGAAGGCGACGAGGAAGAGGGTCGCCGGCTGCCACGGGTGACCGAAGGACAGACCTTGCAGCTCGACCGGCTCTGGCCCAACCAGCACTTCACCGAACCGCCGCCGCGCTACACCGAAGCCACGCTGGTGCGGGAACTCGAGGAAAAAGGCATCGGCCGGCCGTCCACCTACGCCGCCATCATCTCGACGCTGGTCGACCGCGAATACGCCAGCAAGGAACAGGGACGCTTCCTTCCCAGCCTGCTCGGCGAGAAGGTCAGCGACCTGCTCGTCAAGAATTTCGAGGAGATTTTCGACGTCGGATTCACGGCCCGGATGGAAGACGAGCTCGACGAGATCGAAGAAGGCAAATTGCCCTGGCGGCAAGCGGTCGCGGAGTTCTACAAGCGATTCAGCGAGGCGCTCGAACAGGCCAAGGGCGAGATGGAGTCGTACAAGGCGGGCATCCCCACCGGCGAAAAATGCCCGAAATGCAGCGAGGGCGAATTACGGGAGCGCATCAGCCGGCACGGATTTTTCCTTGGCTGCTCGCGCTATCCCGACTGCGACTACACGCGCGACATCGCCGACCACGCGAGCGAAGAAGCGGAAAGCGGCGCCGACGCGGAATCCTGCCCGAACTGCGGCCGGGACATGGTTCTCAAGCGCGGCCGCTTCGGTGCCTTCCTCGCCTGCAGCGGATACCCGGAGTGCAAGACGACGCGCCGGCTGGTCGCCGGCACCAAGCAGCCCCGGCAGCCCGATGTGGTGCTCGAGGAAAAATGTCCCGAATGCGAATCGCCGCTGGTGCGCCGGCAGGGGCGCTACGGCGAATTCGTCGGTTGCTCGGCCTATCCGAAGTGCCGCTACATCCGCGCGCAAACGCTCGGCATTCCCTGCCCCAAGTGCAAACAAGGCGAGCTCGCCGAGCGCCGCTCGCGCAAGGGCCGCAACCGCGTCTTCTACGGCTGCTCGCGCTATCCCGATTGCGATTTTACTTCGCCCTACCGGCCGATTGCCGAGCCGTGCCCGAAATGCGGCTCGCCCATCGTCGTCGAAAAGCGGACGCGGAAGGGCGTATTCCGCGCCTGCCTGCGCGAAGACTGCGATTGGGAACAACCGGCGCCCGAACAGGAACCGGCGAACACCGCCGAGGCGCCGGTCGAACGGTAGGCCGGGGCGAACCGTGCCAAGCGTCCGAGAAGCGATCGAAAAATTCCTGAAGCACCTCCGCTTCGAGCGCAACGCTTCGCGGCACACCATTCGCAACTACGAATCCGATCTGGCCCAGTTCTTTGCCTACATCTCTCCGCCCGGCGGCCATCCGCCCCCTCTGGCCGAGATCGACCATCTGCTGCTCCGCGAATACCTGGGACACCTGCACGACCAGAAGCTCGAGAGGAGCTCCATCGCCCGGAAACTGGCCTCCTTGCGGTCGTTTTTCCGGTTTGCCGTGCGCGAGGCAATGATCGAAAAGAATCCCGGGCGGCTGGTTTCCACCCCGTTGCTTCCGCGCCGTTTGCCGGCCGTGCTGTCCGCCGAGGAAATCAACCGGTTCCTCGATTGGGTGAAAGCGCTCGACCCGCCGGCCGGCCGCAAGAACCCGGAAAAGGGCCGATGGCTACAGGCGCGCGACCGCGCCATCCTCGAGCTGCTGTACGGCTCGGGGCTTCGCGTCGGAGAGCTGATCTCCCTCGATCTGAAGGACGTCGACCGGCAACAACAGTCGGTGCGCGTGCGCGGCAAGGGCAACAAGGAACGAATGACGCCGTACGGCTCGAAGACGCATGAGGCGCTCGAGGCATACTGGCCCGCGCGGGAGGCCCTGCGGCGAAACGCGCGCGCGCAGCCCGACCGCCAGCCGGTATTTCTGAACGCGCAAGGCGGCCGGCTCACCGACCGGTCGGTTGCCCGGATGGTCAAGAGTTACGCGCGAAGGGCGGAAATCAGCTGGAATCTGCACCCGCATTCGCTGCGGCACGCCTTTGCCACGCACCTGCTGACCGACGGCGCCGACCTGCGCGCCATTCAGGAATTGCTGGGCCACAAATCGCTTTCGACCACCCAGCGGTACACGCACGTTTCCATCCGTCAATTGATGGAGGTCTACGACAAAAGCCACCCGCGCGCCTGAACACCGGAAGAAAATTCTATTTTTTTTTGCAACCCGGAGGCCGTCTGGAGAATCTCTGTCAAGGAAACCATGGACATGAACTCTACAGCTACTCTCCTACACGCTCTCTCCGACACGACAAACCGTCTCCCGTCCGTTCCACCGGTGTCCGACCCGACGCCCGCAACCGCCGCCCCTCGGGGCCGAACGCGCCCAATGCCGCTTTCGTGCAAACCCCTCCTGTGCGCCTGCGCGGCGATTTTCTTCGTTCTGGCCCTGGCGCCCGCAAAAGCCCGCGCGCAAACCGACGAAATCCAGGTCTACGATGCAACGATCGCGCGCCGCGGCATCTTCAACGTCACGCTGCACAACAACTTCACCCCCATCGGGCGCACGACGCCCGCTTACCCGGGCGCGATCATTCCCAACCATTCCTGGAACGGCGGCGTGGAATGGGCCTATGGCGTCAAGACGTGGTGGGAACAAGGTTTATATCTTCCCATCTATACGGCTTACTCGGATGGGCGCGGCGGGTCGATCGACGGCTTCAAAATACGCGAATTGTTCGTGCGGCCTCACGCCGACCGGCACACGCTCTTCTACGGACTCAATTTCGAATTCAGCTTCAACTACGGGTATTGGGAGTCGCGGACGGAATCGGGCGAGATGCGTCCCATCGTGGGCGTGAATCTGCACAATTGGGAGCTCGTCTACAATCCGATCGTCGATACCGATTACACCGGGGGGTTAGGGGGATTGCAGTACAACCCCGGCGGGATGGTCAAATACAACTTCAACAATACCTGGAGCCTTGCCGCCGAGGAGTTTGACGGGTTCGGACCGTTCAACGGCTTCGCCACTCTCCACAATCAATTCCACGAAGTCTGGGCCATGGTCGACCACAACAGCAACCTCGTGGATGTCGAAGCGGGCGTGGGCGTCGGCGTGACGGCCGGGTCCGACAGATTGACGTTGAAGCTGATGCTTTCGCGCGACCTCAACAAGACGCCCATCCGCTTCTAGCGCGGCGTGGGGATATCCGACGCCGCAACGGAAGCGGCTGCGCGACGGCTGCGCCGAGGGACACTATGCGCCCGACCCAATGGATCGCCGGGTTCGCACTGCTCGCCGTCATGATACCGGCCGCCACCGCGCAACCTCGCCCCGATGCCGATAGCCTTCGCCTCGGCCGGGTCGAGGTTTCGCTCGGCATGCCGCAAGAAACCGTTCTGGGCGATCTCCGCCGCCAGTTCCATGTCGAACGCGCCCGCGGCGCGGGAGACGACTGGGCCGTGATCGAGCACGGAAAAACAGTGGCCCTGGTCACGTTTTCCCAAGACAAGCTCAGCCGGGTTTCCAAGACGTGGATCTCCACCGGCGGCCGCGATGCCTCGGTCCTGGCCGACCGGCTCTACTCGCTCGCGGGAGAATTCGCTGCGGGAGGGCGCACGGCGTGCACCCTCGCCGCAAAACCCTATCAGGTCGCCGGAGTTGAGGGGCGGATCGTAACTCTCTCCTGCGGAAGCAAAAGTATCCAACTCATTCAAAGCCGGACCAAAGGCTCCGCCTGGGTCACCAACCTACAGGAAGTCCTTCAATAAGTAGAAGTTAAGGGCCATCCACACCCCCGGCCGGCCAATCCCCCGTGTGCCCTTAAGCACACCTCCAAACCTTGGAAGCTGTATACGCATCGCGTAGAATGAGGCGTCTCGTGTCCCGAAAGCGGAAAATCGCAATGCATCTCTTTTGTCTTCAAAAAGGGTCGGGCACCCATTTCCGTCAATACTCCCGCTTCCGCCGTATCTTCCAGTCGGTTCTGTTCTGCCTTCCCCTGATCGTCACCGCGGCCTGCGCCCGAAAGCAAGCGGCCGTGCATCCGCACTTTCCGGCCGTGCCGGTGAAAACGGTGGTGGAGGCGCCGGTGACGATTCCCGACTCGTCGGAATATATCGGAATGCTCAAGTCGCGCCACTCGACCGCCTTGAACCCCCAGGTCGAGGGGGAAGTGACGGAAATTTTCGTGAAATCCGGCGACAGGGTGAAGGCCGGCACGCCGCTCATGCAGATCGATCCCCTGGTGCAGGAGGCCTTGGTCGCCAACCAGAAGGCGGCGCGCGCCGCCCAGGTCGCGAACGTACAATTCGCCCGAACGCAGTGGAACCGCGCCCAAAAGCTGTACGCGGCGGGCATAGTGAGCCGGCAGGACTACGATCAGGCAAAAACCACTCTCGATTCCGCGCGGGAACAGCTTCAATCCCTCGACGCCCAGCTCCGCCAGCAGCAGGTCGAGCTGCATTATTACCGGGTCGTTGCGCCGACCGGCGGCATCGTGGGCGACATCCCGGTGCGCGTGGGCGACCGCGTGACCACGTCCACCTTGCTCACCACCATCGATCAACCGGGCGCGCTCGAGCTCTACGTCAACGTCCCGCTCGAGCGCGAGAAGGATCTGCGCCTGGGCCAGAGGGTCCAACTCCTCGACGGCTCCGGGAACCAGATCGGACAGACGCGCACCGACTTCATTTCGCCGGAGGTTGACACCAGTTCGCAATCCATCCTGGTCAAGGCAGCGGTGGAAAATCCCGGCGACGCGCTGCGCACCGCGCAGCTGGTCCGCGCACGCATCATCTGGGGCACGCACCAGGGGCTGCTGATACCGGTTCTGGCGGTGACGCAGCTCAACGGGCAGTATTTCGCGTTCGTCGTCGAGGGCAGCGGCAAGGCGCTGGTCGCCCGCGAAAGGGAAATCGGCGTGGGGCAAATCATCGGCGGGCAATATGAAGTGCTCAAAGGCTTGCATGCCGGAGACCGGGTGGTGGTGGAAGGCACGCAGGAGTTGGCCGACGGAACTCCGGTTTCGGTGACGCCCGCCGCCCCGGCCCCAACGCCTACGCCTTGAACGCCCTGGCATTGATCGGCCCGTTCCGTATGCACATCCGCAAGCGGAGAGGAACAGGTAAGGGGAAGCATGTTCGTTGACTTCTTCATCCGGCGGCCCATCTTCGCCACGGTGTGCGCGTTGATGATCATTCTCGCCGGATCGATCGCCATCCCCACCCTGCCGGTGGCCGAGTATCCGAACCTGGCGCTGCCGCAGGTCACCGTCACCAGCGAATACAACGGGGCCGACGCGCAGACGGTCGAAACGTCGGTGACCACGCCGATCGAGGAGGCCATCAACGGCGTCGAGGGCATGAAATACATGACCTCGACGAGCGGCAACGACGGCTCCAGCAATATCACGGTCACCTTCGACGTCACCCGCAACATCGACCTGGCCGCCGTTGACGTCCAGAATCGCGTCAACAGCGTTCTCGGCGTGCTTCCCGCCGAAGTCCGCACCACCGGCATCACGATCACCAAGGCGTCCAGCGGATTCGTTCTGGGAGCCGGCGTCTACAGCGACCACGGCCAATACGACAGCCTCTTCCTGAGCAACTATCTGGACCGCTACGTGCGCGACGACATCAAGCGCATTCCCGGCGTCGCCGACGTCATCATCTTCGGCCAGCGGAAGTACGCCATGCGGCTATGGCTCGACCCCGACCGCATGGCGGCACGCGGCCTGACGGCCGGCGACGTCATCAGCGCCCTCGAGCAGCAAAACGTCGAAGTCGCCGCCGGCCAGGTTGGCCAGCCGCCTTCGATGCCCGGCCAGTCCTATCAGATCAGCGTGCGCGCCGTCGGACGCCTGATCGATCCCTCCCAGTTCGACAACATCATTTTGAAGACCGGTCCGAACGGCAATCTGGTGCGCGTCAAGGACGTCGGCTATGCCGAATTGGGCGCCGAGGACTACAGCTCGAATCTTCGCTTCGACGGGCATCAGGCCGTCGGCTTTGGCGTCACCCAGTTGCCGGGAGCCAACGCGCTGACCGTCGACCGGGCCGTCAAGGCGGAACTGGCGCGGCTGGCCACGCGCTTTCCCCCGGGCATGAAGTTCGCGGTCGCCTTCGACACGACCACCGTGATTGGGGAATCGATCCGGGACGTTCTCTACACGTTGCTGGAAGCCATCGGGCTGGTGGTTCTGGTCATTTTCGTGTTCCTGCAAGACTGGCGAACCACGCTGATACCGGCCGTCACCATCCCCGTTTCCCTGGTGGGCACGTTCGCCTTCGTCAAGCTGCTGGGCTTTTCGATCAACACGCTCACCCTGTTCGGCCTCACGCTCGCCACGGGGCTGGTGGTCGACGACGCCATCGTTGTCATCGAGAACGTGCAACGCCACCTCAACGAGGGCGTCGTCGAGGCGCACGAGGCCGCCTCGATCGCCATGAAAGAGGTGACTGGGGCGGTGGTGGCGACGTCGCTGGTTCTGGTCTCGGTATTCGTGCCGGTCGCGCTTTTCCCCGGGACAACCGGCATCCTGTTCCGGCAGTTCGCGCTGACGATCGCGTGCTCGGTGGCGATTTCGGCCTTCAACGCCTTGACGCTCACGCCCGCTCTTTCCGCGATTCTGCTGGGCCGGGGGCAGATGCAGCAAGGCGTCCTTTTTTCCGGATTCAACAAAGGGTTTGACGCCTTCCGGCAAGGCTACCGGCGCTCGCTCGGCGGCATCCTCCGCCACAAAGCCGTCGCCATCGTCTTTTTCCTCATCGGGCTCGGCCTGACCTATTGGGTGTATCAGAGCGTTCCCCGGGGATTCATCCCCCAGGAAGATGCCGGCTATTTCATGATTCTGGTGCAGGCGCCGCCAGGCGCGTCCCTCAACTACACGACGAACATCTGCACGAGTGTCGAGGGGGTACTCGGCCGGGTTCCCGAGATCGACGGGGCGTTCACGATCGCCGGGTTCAGCTTTTCCGGCGCCGCGCCGAACCGCGCCATGATTTTCGCCTCGCTCAAGGGGTTCTCCGAGCGGCCCGGCCCGCAGCACTCCGCCCAAGCCGTGATCGATCGACTCCGCGGGCCGCTCTCGCATATCGCCGGAGCGATCGTCGTGCCGTTCGCCCCGCCCGCGGTTCAGGGCCAGGGACAATTCGGCGGGTTCCAGTTCGTGCTGGAAGACCTCGACAACCACTCCCTGCAGTCGCTGGCCGCCACGGCGCAGAAAATCATCCGGGAGGGGAACGGCAACGCCGACTTGAGCGGCCTCTTCACCAGCTACACCGCAAACGATCCCCAGTTTGTCGTGACCTTCGATCGCGAGAAGGCCCAGGCGCTCGGCGTTCCGCTCAGCCAGATCACGGGCGCCCTGCAGACCTATCTGGGCTCGGTCTACGTGAACGATTTCACCTTCAACGACCGCACCTATCGCGTCTACGTGCAGGCGGAAAAGCAGTTTCGCTCGAACCCCGCCGACATCCGCGAATATTACGTTCGCTCGGACCAGGGCGCGATGATTCCGCTCGCCTCGCTGGTGACGATCCGGCAGAGAGCGGCTCCGCAGGTCATCAGCCACTACGACCTGTTCCGCTCGGCCGAGATCGACGGCTCGGCGGCGCCCGGGCACAGCTCCGGCCAGGCGATCACGGCCATGCAATCCCTGGCGCAGAAATCGCTGCCGCCCGGCTATTCCTACGAATGGACCGGCCTGTCGCTCGAGCAGATCCAATCCGGCAGTCAGGCCTTCCTGTTGTTCGGGCTGGGTCTGGTGGTGGTGTACCTGACGCTGGCGGCGCAGTACGAGAGCTTCTCGCTGCCCTTCATCATCCTGCTGGCTGTTCCGATGGCCCTGCTCGGCGCCATCGGCGCGCAGGCCCTGCGCGGCCTGGAAAACGACGTCTACTGCCAGATCGGGCTGGTCATGTTGATCGGGCTCGCCAGCAAAAACGCCATCCTCATCGTCGAATTCGCCGAGCAGCTGCGCGAAAAAGGCCGATCGATCACCGAAGCGGCCATCGAAGCGACGCTGATCCGGCTGCGGCCGATTCTGATGACATCGTTCGCCTTTATCCTGGGCGTTTTACCGCTGGTTTTGGCCCGGGGCGCCGGCCAAATCAGCCGGCAATCGGTCGGCACCACAGTCTTCGGCGGGATGATCGCCGCCACATTCCTCAACCTGGTCTTCATCCCGGTGCTCTACGTGGTGGTGAGGACGCTGCAGGGACAGACGAGGAAGCAGAGGCCGCCGGTTTCCGCCTGAGAATCCCGGCACCGGTGTTTTTCCCCGACCGGTGCCTTCCCCTGAAAACCGTTCCCGGCAACCCCGCCCTGTGCGCCCCGGAGAAGACCCGATCGAATCAGGCGGCTGACCCGTCCGCCAGATCGCCGACCTGGACGACGGCGGCGAAACGGATAGCGGGGATCGCGCGCAGATCGGAAAGGTCGGCGGTCGAAATCGCCTGATCGAGGTTGACGAGCGCAATCGCTTCGTCCTGTTCCGGGCTGCGGCCAAGCGCGAAGTTGGCGATGTTGATGCCGCGATCGCCGAGCAACGTCCCCACTTTGCCGATCACGCCGGGCACGTCCTGATTCCGAATAAAAAGAATCGTTCCGCGCAGCGGGGCTTCGACGTTGATGTCGTCGATCCCCAAAATCCGCTGTCCTCCCTGGAAATCCCCCATGCCGAGCACCGAACGGGTTCCCGTATCGGTGCGAACGGCGATGCCGAGGGTATTGACGTAGGCGGCGCGGCGGGCGCTGCGCATTTCGCTCACCTCGATCCCGCGCTCGGTCGCCAGGGCCCCGGCGTTGATCAGATTGACGCGTTCGGAAAGCGAGCGCCGCAGGATACCGGCCAGGACGGCGTTCTTCACCAGGTAGGTGCTGGACTGATCGAGGGCGCCGTCGTAGCTGATGCGAACCTCCTCGACCCGGGCCCCGGCGATTTGCCCGAGGAACGAGCCGAGTTTGCCTCCCAGATCGAGATACGGCTGGATGCGCCTCTGCTCCTCGGCCGGAAGCGCGGGCAGGTTCACGGCGTTGCGGGGGATTCCCGTGAGCAAAAAGTCGCGCACCTGCTCGGCCACCATGGTGCCGATCGCCCCGAGCGCCTCCTCGGTCGAACCGCCGATATGCGGCGTCGCGATGACCCCCGGATGGAGCACGAGCGGGGACGCGCCGGGCGGTTCGGGATCGAACACGTCGACGGCGGCCCCGGCCACGTGCCCGCTTTCGAGCGCGGCCAGCAGCGCCTCCGCGACGAGCACTTCGCCGCGCGAGCAGTTGATGACGCGCACGCCCGGCCGGGTGAGGGCGAGCGCCTGCGCGTTGATCATGCCCCGCGTCTCTTCGGTGAGCGAACAGTGCATCGTGAGATAGTCGCAGGAACGGAGCACATCCTCGAATCCCATCAGCTTCACGCCGCGCTCGGCGGCGGCGCGCACGGTAACATAGGGATCGCACGCGATCACGTTCATCTCGTAGGCCTGCGCCAGCCGCGCCACGGCCGAACCGACCCGCCCCAATCCGACGATGCCGAGGGTTTTCCCGCGCAACTCCGTGCCGGTGAGCTTCTTCTTCTCCCACAGGCCCTTCTTCATCGAGTTGGTCGCCTGGTAAATGTGGCGGGCGAGCATGCACATGAACGTGATGGTCTGCTCGGCGACGCTGATCGTATTGCCGCCGGGCACGTTCATGACGACGATTCCCTGCCGTGTCGCCGCGTCCAGATTGATGTTGTCCACGCCGACGCCGGCTCGCGCGATCACGCGCAGCCGCTTGGCCCCCTCCAGAAACTCCGGCGTCACCTTCGTTACCGTGCGAATCAGCAGGGCATCGGCATCGACGACGGCTTCGGCCACCGGCCCCTTCGTTTTGACCAGATTGACGATCTCCCAGGAAGGATCGGCGGCGCGAAGAATGCTCTCCGAGGCGTCCGCTATGTTTTCCGTAATGACAATTTTCATGATGGGCCTGTTCCGGTTTCCTTTCTCCAGTGAATTTCCAAATTGCGAGCCGCCGCGGGCTGCCCCGTTTCGGGCCGATCCGCGACCCGGCGTCTAGACTGATTGTAACGGGAACTTCTAAACGGCGTCGTGGCCCGACCCGCTCCAGCGACGCACCATGCTGCGATCCCCGCTCGCCGCC
>Ga0307373_10008107_pt1 | contig 16129 bp, 14 predicted proteins | sample OX2MG_FD_202534 | JGI IMG/M metagenome (GOLD analysis project Ga0307373, IMG submission 202534) | Soil microbial communities from Risofladan, Vaasa, Finland - OX-2 | ecosystem: Environmental > Terrestrial > Soil > Coastal area > Acid sulfate soil | place: Finland: Risofladan, Vaasa | collected... | reverse complement strand
TGTTGTGACCTGCCAATTCGAGTTTCCGTCGCACCAGTCCCGGAAGCGCTGCCCAATCTGGCAGGCGCAGGATGCTGGCGAAGAAATGCAGATCGAAGGCGTCGTTGGAGTCGGCCCGTTCAAGGAAGGCTCGCACCTTTTCGGCCGCGCGTTCCTGCCTATGTACGATCGGAAGCTCCGCATCGCCCACTCCGAAGACCTCGACCTGCAGTAGCTCGGGAGGAAGTAGCAACGGTTCCCGCCAGTTGATGCTGAGCTTGACGGTGATCGGCGATCGTCCGGCAATCGCCCGACACTCAACCACTGGGAAGCTCAGGCTCCGGTCGCTCGAGTTGATGATCGTGGGCCTCTGGATGACTACTCGACTGGCCGCTTCCGTGGTGAGGGCCTCCAGAATCCAGTCGAGCTCGATCGGCTTGGCTGTCACGGCTACGCCATCGAGGTCACGCGAGAACCGCGGGCTACCCTCGATCATCTTCAGCACCGCGCCGCCCTTATAGGCGACTTTGCGCCCGATCTCGCGATGCAGGCTGAGGTGGTAGGCGATCTGACCGAGGATCTTGGCTCGGTTCATGTCGTCGGCATCAACACGGACCTCTTGCGCTGCACGAATCAATTGCTGCCGCTGGGTGATGACCACACGTCGCCGCCGAGTCATCACAGCTCTCGCGCAGAACGGACGATCTGTTCTCGGGTTGCGGGGAGAACCAGCCTCCAGGCCGCGTCCTCTGCTCGGTCTGGTTGGTGCGGGTTGAGACTCGTCCGCTCGTGAATCCGGGAGGACAACCGCTTGAGCTCAGCAGACGTGCCCACGCCAACCAAGTCCAAGAGGAAACCCAGCCGGCGCGCCACCGCCGCGGATTCTCGCCTCTCCACGATCTCGACGAGCTCTTCGACGCTGATCCGATTGGAAGCCAGACCGACCTTCAAGATGTTGAACAGTTCACGCACGCTCCCGCCTAATTGGCGAATGTCGAGCGAGTCGATCAGCGCTTGGCCAGGCGAGGCCAGCCGTACCGGCATACCATCGTGGTCGACCGTGATTGTCCGAGCAGTTCGGAGCAGCCTGGGCGAAAAGTAAAACTCGACGAACCGATCGCCGTACCGCGCACGTCGCTGGCGCTTGGGGGTCACCATGACAAACCGACTCGTGTCCTGGTCGGTTAGACCGTGCAGGGTGAGCGCGCCGTAGAAGCTCAGATAGCCGTCGGGCGCCAGCATCGTCGCCACGGCGGGCAGCGAAGGCATGTGGCCGTTAGGCCGCGGCGCCAGATAGACATCCCGCTTTAAACGAGCGATCCGACCGGCGCGAACCAAGCTGTTGAGCGCCCAGTACGGCAGAGGGGGCGCAGTGACGACGGGGCCGTGCTCCACCAGCCAGCGCATCGACTGCTCAAGCACAGGCTGCCTCGTCAATTCCTCCGCCAGCTGCACGTTATCAAGTTTCATGGTGATAGCGTGATTCTAGCGGACTACCGCCAAGAACGCAACGTCGTTATCTATCGTGATATCGCGTTCGCAACGGTCCCCCAGAGCGTGTGGCCACGGCCGGCAGATGGTCGCCGCGCCAGCAGCGATTCGGTAGCCGCGGACGGCGATTCTGTGGAAGGTGGGGTCGTCGTCCTCCTCGAATGAATCGCCGACGCGCCTCTCCAGCGCGATCTCGTAGGCATTGCAGCCGAGGCCGCGCTCGATGGCATCTACGTTATCCGCTCCAGCGTCGCTGCCACAAGCTCGGTGCCGAGGAGTTGGTCCGCAGCTACAAATTGCTAGCCGGCGTCGAGCGCCCCTTCAAGACCATGAAGTCAGTCGATCTCCAGGTCCGACCGGTGCATCACCGGCTGGCGGATCGGATGCGTGCCCACATCTTTCTCTGCATGCTCGCCTACTACGTGCGCTGGCATCTCGAGCGGGCCTGGGCACCTCTGCTATTCCGAGATGAGGACAAGCCGCTGACCGACGATGTCGTGGCTCCGGCCCGCCGCTCGAATGCCGCCCTGGCCACGGCGCGGACTCACAAGCTCGACGACGCCACCCCCGTGCATGGCTTCCGCAGCCTCCTCGCCGAGCTCGCCACCCTAACCAAGAACACGGTCCGCCTCCCCAACAGCACCGCCCTTCGACAAGCTGGCCAACCCCACGCCGCTACAGAGCAAAGCCCTGCAACTCCTCGGCCTCACCGTCTCGTTGTAGCCAGAAGATGCATCCCGATTCCGAATTCAACCGAACTCGCACTACCTCAAGAACTTCGGCTTAGGGGAGGAGGCGGCGGCAACACCGTCTCCTTACCCGGCTCGAACTCGGCACCCGGCGGCTGCTCTTTACGAACTGCACTGCCAATCCAGATTCAGCTCGGGTCACTCAGCAGGCGCGGAATCTGGCTTACGAGCTCCAGGACCTCAGTGTCCCTGTGCGCTTCGCCATTCACGACCGAGACGCCAAGTTCACATCCGGCTTCGACGCCGTCCTCGAGTCCGAAGGCGTGGAAGCCATCAGGACTCCCTACCGCGCGCCTCGGGCGAAGTTCCCATTGCGAGAGATCGATCGGGTCGGAGAACGGCACCTGCGTTTGCTACTCGGCCTCTGGCTGGACCACTACAACTGCGGGCGGCCCCACATGGCACTTGATCTCGTTGCACCCGATCCAAGGCCGACGTCGGCGGCAGGCACGATCGTGCGCGAGCGAAAGCTGTTCGGCCTCACCACCGAGTACTCGCGCGCAGCGTAACTCTGCCCGCCGCCGGCCGCATCGGGCTCGTAGTCAGCTCGGATCCCTGCCAGCTCCTCTCCAGTCCCTGATCCCGATTCCATCGGCCATCGCCGGACTTTGTGCGCACCGCACCCTGTTTCGTGAAGGCCGTTTCTCGGCCGGGTCTCTAGGCGGATTTGGACTGGAGCCGGGATGCGCACCTACCGGTAGATGGCGATGCCCGCCGCGGCGCTGAGCACGAGCAGCGCACCCCGTGACAGCCGGCGAGTGCCCACGAGCACGACGCTGAGCACCAGGATCACCGCAGTGGCGACGTCGAACCCATACGCGTGGAGTACGCCGACCACGACCGCCATAACGCTGCCGGCGGCCGCGAGTATCAGCCCGGCGATAAGTCCTTGGACCACAGGCTGATCCGCCAGCCGCCGGTAAACGCGGTCAAGCGGGAGCGCGAGGAGCGGAGGGAGAGTGATCGCCACCACGGCTAGGGCCGCCCCCGCGAACCCGTACGTCAGGTATCCGAGCGCCACGACCCACAGGCCGGTGGGCCCGGGGGCCAGCTGCCCGATGAGAAGGGCCTCGGCGAACTGCCCTTCCTGCGCCCAGTGCCGCTCGACAAAATCCTGGTGGATGCTTGGGAGGTTGGCCAGCCCCCCGGAGGAGAGAAACGACGCCTTGAGGATGAGCAGGAAGTAGGTGAGCGGGTCAGGCATGTCGTGGCGAGGTGACTGCCCACCCGAGCGCGAGGATGGCGGCGCCACCAAGCAGGACCATGAAGACGGGCACGCGGCCGCTGTACACCAGGACGCCCGCCACGATCGGGATGACAACAGTGGCAACGGCCACGGGTATCCCACGTTCGGTGGCGGCGGCGACCAGTGGCCGGCCCACACGCCAGTTGAGGACGAGGGCGGTCCCAGCCACAGCGATGAACATGCCGTGGAGCGCGGCGGCGACCCCGGGAAGGTGGGCGATTCTCGCGTACACGGCGGCGATGGCGACAGTCGCTATTACACTCGGCAGTAGGAGCCCTGCGAGCGAGGCAAGCGCTCCCGCTAGGCCCGCGATGCGCAGCCCGGTAACTCCGCAGACCGCGATGACGTTGATGCCAGGTACCACCTGCGAGAGTCCCCAGGACTTCACCCAATCCTCGTGCGTCAGCCACCTCCGCTCCGTGACGAGCGCCTCGAAGGCGTAGAACTGCACCGCCTGTCCGCCGCCCACGGACTTCATGCCGATGCCGATCCACAGTCGGAACAGGTTGGACGCGGTTGCCGGATGTTCCCGCTGCCGGCTCGCGCGCCGCATCCTACATACCATTCCGTCCGGAAGCGAGCAGCGCCATGATCGCATCGACGTTCGGCTGGTTCTCAATGTCGAGGATGAGATCGGCGGCGCGCTCACCCGTCTGCGCGTCGACGCCGCCGGCGTCGAGGCAGCCGAGGAACTTCTCCTGCAGCTCGGCATCGGTCATCGGGTTTGCCGGACTGCCCTTGCCGAATGCGGCACGCCCCTCGACCATGCGGCCGTCGCGCAAGTGGACGCGAACGATGCTCGTCATGGTGTTGTAGCCGGCATTCTCCGCCTCGGGATCCACCTCGAAGCGCACCCGCTCGATCATCGCCTGCACATCCGGCCGGCGAACCACCTCATCGGTGAACTCCTGAAGTCCCGCCCGTCCCTCGAGCAGGAGAATCGCCATGCAGAACTCCATGCTGAACTTGGCGGCGAGGTGGTCCTTGGGACGATGGTGGATCAGTGCGTTTGGCATGTGGCGATTGGTGCCCACCGTGACCAGTTCGACATCGCCCGCGGTAATGCTGTTCGTCCGAATCAGGTCGATCATGGTGGTCATCGCCGGGTGCGTCAGCGAGCCCGACGGGTAGGGCTTGATCGATACGCCCGGGCTCGCGAACGTCCAGGGATCGCCCAGGTGCTCCATGGTGGCGGCGTCGTAGCCGCCACCTGCTGCGGAGAAGTATCCGCGCGGCGACTCGAGGACGGTGTGCGTGGCGGTGAAGCCTTTGACCACCAGCTGGGCGGCTAGCACGCCGTTCTCCGCCGCCCGGCCGGCGTGGAAGGGCTTGGTCATGGTGCCGAAGTTCTCCCGCAGCCCCCCGGCGGACGAGGCGGCGACGCCGAGGGCGGCGGCGGTGTCGTCGGCGGCCAACGCGAGCATGCGGGACGCCGCGGCGGCCGCCCCGATGGAGCCGGCGGTCGCTGTGGAGTGGAAGCCCGCGTCGTAGTGACGCGGGTCGATGGCTTCGGCGATCTTGCTCTCCGTCTCCGTGCCGACGAGGTAGGCAAGGAGCGCGTCGGACCCCGACCTCTGCAGGCGCTCCGCCAGAGCGAGGACGGCGGGCAGTACGGGGGCGGTCGGGTGGGTGAGCAGCCCGTAGACGCGGTCGGGCAGTGTCGCCAGCTGGGTATCGTCGTAGTCGTCGGCGTGGATGGCCAGGCCGTTGAGGAACGCGGCGAAGCGACTCGGCAGCCGCACGGATGTGCCCAGCACAGTGGCCTCGGTCGCCGCGCAGCGGTACGAGAGGACCTCCTGGCGCGCGATTTGGGCGGCGTGACTGCGTGAGCCGGCCACCGCTAGGCCGAAACCGTCGAGGATGGAGTGCTTGGCGATGGTCACGACGTCCGCGGGCACGTCCGCGAGCGTCGTCTCGGCAACAAAGCGGCTCACACGGGCGGTGATGTTGTCACTCATTCTTGGCTCCTTGGGGCGTTGATACGGTCGTCGGTCGCTGGCTCATGGTCATGCCGGTGGCAGCGCGGCGATGACGGCGTCAGTCACCTCCAGCGTGCTCGCTGTGCCTCCGAGGTCGCCAGTGAGCGTCTCGCCCGCTTTGGCAACGTGCGCCACCGCGGCCTCAACTCGCGATGCCGCCTCCGTCTGGCCGAGATGCGCCAGCATCAGCGCGCCCGCGAGGATGGCGCCTAGTGGGTTGGCCCGCCGCATCCCAGCGATGTCCGGTGCGGATCCGTGGACGGGCTCGAACATCGAGGGATGGCGGCGCTCGGGGTTGAGATTGGCACTGGCCGCCAGTCCCAGCCCGCCCTGCAACGCGGCGCCGAGATCGGTGAGGATGTCGGCGAAGAGGTTCGAAGCAACCACGACATCGACGCTGTCGGGCCGCAGCACCATGCGTGCCGCCATGGCGTCGACGTGCACTCGCTGCACCGTCACGTCCGGGAAATCGGCCGCCGTTTCGGCGACGACCTCGTCCCACAGCACGTACGTGAACCGGCTGGCATTCGACTTGGTGACGCTGATCAGCGAGCCGGAGCGCTCGCGGGCGCGCTCGAAGGCGAAGCGGGCGACGCGCTCAACCGCCGCGCGAGTGAAGACAGACACCTCCACTGCCACTTCCAATGGCGTGCCGGTATGGACACGGCCACCGGTCCCGGAGTACTCACCCTCAGTGTTCTCGCGGATGAACAGCATGTCGACATCGTCAGGCCCACGGCCGGCGAGCGGTCCACGCACACCCGGCAGCAGCCTGACCGGCCGCAGGTTCACGTACTGCTCGAACGCCTTGCGGATTGGGAGGAGGAGTCCCCAGAGGCTGACGTGGTCAGGAACCGTCGGCCATCCCACCGCGCCGAGGTAGATGGCGTCGACGTCGCCGAGGATGTCGAGCGCGTCCGCCGGCATCATCGTCCCGGTGCGCTCGTAATACTCGGATCCCCATGGCAACTCGACGAAGTCAAGCGACGTCACCGCAGAGAGCACCCGCATCCCCGCAGGGATGACCTCCTGGCCGACACCATCGCCTGCGACGACCGCGACGCGAGGGTTAGACATCAGCGACCATGCGGTTGGTCGATGCCAGCCTCGGCCAGGACCTCTGCGGTGTGCTCGCCCAGACCGGGAACACGACCGAGCGACGACGTGACCCCGGCGATGTTGAAGGGTGCACGCAGCGCGTGCACAGGACCAGAGGCAGCTTCGACGTCGACCCACCGGTGGCGCGACTCGAGCTGGCGATGCGCTGCCAGCTCGGCGACGTCGTTGATGTCCGCCCGAGGGACGTCGGCGCGGTCGAGCGCGGCGAGGACCTCGGCCAACTCTCGCGACGCGAAGCTCCCCTCGATTAGCCCGTCGAGGGTCTCCCGGTGGCGAACGCGCAGCTCGTTGGTGGCGTAACGCGGGTCGTCGATGAGCTCGGGTCGGCCTAGCACGTCGCGGCAAAACGCCTCCCATTGGCGCGGGTTCTGCACCGCGAGGTTGACGCTCCCGTCGCTGCCCACTCGATACGGCCCGTAGGGGCAGATGGTGTTATGCCTGGTACCGAGGCGAAGGGGCTCCTCGCCGCCGTAGATGCGCTGGTAGAGGGCAGGGGTCATCCACTCGGCGAGGCAGTCGATCATGGCCACGTCGATGCGGCTGCCCCTATCCGTCGCCTGGCGGCGAATCAGCGCTGCCAGGATCGCGCTGAGCGCGTACATGGCTGCGCTGATGTCACCGATCGGCAAACCTACCTTGGCGGGGGCATCTGCGGTCCCGGTCATCGAGAAAATCGCTGCCTCGCCCTGGAGGAGAAGGTCGAAGCTCTTGCGGTCGCGCAGCGGCCCTTCCGTCCCGTAACCGGAGATACCACAGCTGATCAAGCGCGGCCAGCGTGCGTGCAGCGCCTCCCAGCCAAAGCCCAGCCTATCGACAGATCCCGGCCCGAGGTTGTGGACGAATACGTCGGCGGTGCTGAGCAGCGCCTCCAGCGCGCCGTGGCCCGCCGCAGACTTCACATCGAGCACGACGCTGCGCTTGCCCCTGTTGAGCCACACGTGATACGACGACTCGCCCCGAACCGCCGAGTCGTAGCTGCGCGCGAAGTCGCCGCCTCCGGGGCGCTCGATCTTGATCACCTCAGCACCGAGGTCACCGAGGTGGCGGGTGCATAGCGGCGCCGCGACGGCGTGCTCGACGGCGAGGACCCGGATTCCGCTCAGCGGGCCGGCACCCGCGTCTGCGGGCTGATCGTTGTCGGTTATTTTCTGCTCCATCCGTGGGGCGACCTCAGCCGCGCAGGGTGAGGCGGACCAGTTCGTCGACCGATGGCGCCTCCCATACGCCCTCGATGGCATGCAACAGGTCCTCGGTACGCTGCTCGCCGAGGCTCGGCAGGGCGTTGGCGCGGAACTTGGCGCGGTGGTCGTCGGCGGTGAAGGGATTGCCCGGGCCGCCGCGCTGGGAGGGCACGTCCCGCGCGAAGGTGCGCCCGTCGAGCGTCCGCAGCGTGACTCCCGCCGGGAAGCGGCTAGGTCTCATCTGCGGGTCGCCGTGACAGTGCACGCGCGCGGCGAGGTCGGCGATGTCCGCGTTCCCGTACACCTCCTCGGTGTAGTCGTCGACGCCGGCGTGGCCAAGCACCGCGAGCATCGCCACCGAATAGGGCAGGCTGAATTTCATGTGGTACGGCGTCGCCGGGTGGATCTTGGCGTCGCGGGGCTCACACACCACCGGGATGCACTCCAGTGGCACGGTGGCGTCGATGCGGTCGATGTCCGCCGAAGAGAGCCCAGCGTCACGCATGATGCCGGCGACGGCGTCCATCGCCGAGTGGTTCCACGCGCCATTGCTGTACGGCTTGAAGGTCGTCTCCTCGAGCAGCCACCGGGTGCCAAGGCCGCCCGTCAGCGTGTCCCACTGCACGGGCTCGGCGTCCCCATGCAGGAGCACCGCGTACAGCCCGTTGCCTCCCTCGAACACCAGCGGCGGCCCGGTGAACCCGCGCTGCACCAGCAGGGCCGACGTGATGCCGGCCTGCACCGACCAGCCGGGGTGGAGGCGCTTCACCCAGCTGCCGTCATGGAGGTACTGCAGCAAACCGAAGGACTGGCTCCCAGCGAGGCCGAGGCCGTTGGCCAGCTGATCCACGTCGAGCCTCAGCAGTCGCGCCGCCGCCGTCACCGTGGTGAACGCGCCGACTACGCCCGTGGCGTGGTAGCCGCGCATGTGGAAACGGTGTGGGGCTGCGGCGCCGACCCGGAGTCCCACCTCGGCGCCGGCGACGAGGGCAGTGATCATGTCCGCGCCGCTGGCACCGCTCCTCTCGGCCATGGCCAGCGCGCTGGGCACCGCGAGGCAGCCGATGTGAACCATGGCGAGGCTGTGCGTGTCGTCGTAGTCGGGCCCGTGCGCGTATGCCGCGTTGACGAAACCGGCCTGCCCCGCGGGCAGACGATGGCCGCTCCCCCATACGGTCGCTTCCTCCCGGCCGCCCATGTCGACGATCACCTCGCGAACCGGCTCCGCGTAGTCCATGCGGGAGCCCGCGAGCGCAACCCCGATGGTGTCCATGACGCGCCGCCGCGCGTCGTCGATGACGCTCTCCGGCAGATCCTCGGGGCGCAGCGCGCTGAAATACACAGCAAGCTGGTGCGCGAGCGTCTCGGTCATCCGACGAGGATTCGCGCAACCTCTTCCCGGTGGCGCAGCTCGGTCGCGGGACCGGAGAGGACGTTGCGACCCTGGGCGAGGAGGAAGACGGCGTCGGCGTGGTCCATGGCGAGGGAGGCGTTCTGCTCCACGACGAGAAGGGCGACGCCGGCGCTGCGGATGCGGTCGATCTGGTCCCAGACGCGCTCGGCGTACAAGGGCGAGAGACCGGCGGTGGGCTCGTCGAGCACGGCGACCACGGGGTCGATCATGAGCAGCCGGGCAAGCGCCAGCATGCGCTGCTGGCCGCCGGACAGCGTCCCGCTCTTCTTGTGCCGGTCCTGCGCCAGGTCGGGGAACAACTCGAGGAGCTCGGATATACGGCGCTGTAGGCTCCCCTTAAGGGTGTACCCGCCCATCTCCAGGTTCTCGATGACCGAGAGCTGGTCGAAGACGTTCAACATCTGCGGGAGGTAGGCGAGCCCCTCGCGCACTAGCTTGTGGGGGCCGATGCCAGTGATGTCAGAGTCCTTGAGGTAGACGTGGCCGGCTTGCAGCCGGAGAAGGCCGATGATCGCCTTGGCGAGCGTGGACTTGCCCGCCCCGTTCGGGCCGATGATAACGCTCGTCTTGCCCGCATCCGCGGTCACCGAGACGTTGTAAAGGATTGGCGGCCCGTCGTATCCGACCGTGATGGACTCAGCTCGCAGCTCAGCCACTCGCGCCTCCCGGGTCCGGCGCAGCGCCCGTCGAGGCCATCATCTTCTTGGTCGACGCGGACCCGAGGTAGGCTGCGATGACATCCTCGTGCTCCCTGACGACGTCGAGCGGCCCGCGCGTCAGGACCTTGCCCTCCGCCATCACCACGACGTCGTCGGCGACCGCCGACAGGAAGCCCATGTTGTGCGCGATCAGCAGCACGGTGACTCCCTGGCCCACGATCTCGCGCACGCGCGTGGCGATGAGGCGGCCCGTCTCGGGGAACACTCCGGCAGTCGGCTCGTCGAGCAGCATCAGCTTGGGATGGGCCATGAGCGCGCGGGCGATCTCCATGAGGCGACGCTGGCCGCCCGAGAGATTGCCCGCCAGCTGCTCCACGTGGTCCTGCAGCCCCAGCCACTCGAGAAGGCCCCGCGCTTCCGCACGCAGAGCTGCCTCCTGGACACGGAAGCTCCGTTGCCAGAACAGCGCGCGCAATGGGTTCTCGCCGATTTGGTTCGGCGCTGCGAGTACTACATTCTCGATCACTGGCAGCCGGGCCAGCATCCGTGGGGTCTGGAAGGTGCGCGCGATTCCAAGGCGAGCGATGCGGGCCGGGCTGGCGCCCGTGATGTCGCGACCGTTGAAGTGGATGGAGCCGACTCGCGGGGTTAGGGTCCCGCTGAGCATTTCGATCAGTGTCGACTTGCCTGCGCCGTTGGGCCCGATGAGTCCGGTGACTTGGCCGCGTTCGACCGTGAAGCTGCAGTCCTTGACCGCCCACGAGCCGCCGTAGGCGTAGCCCAGGTCGCGGATGTCGAGGACGGTGTCCTCGGCTGCGACAGTCACAACGTCACCCCGAGCGGCCGATGGCGCGGATGCGCGCGCCGAGGCCGCTCGGCGCCTCGCTGTACCAGTGCAGCCATCGCTCCGGGATCAAACCCTCGGGGCGGTAGCGCAGCACAACGATGAGCACCGCGCCGATGATGATCGCCCGGATCGCGCCGACGTCCGCGCCATTGCCGAAGCTGGGGATGAAGCGCGAGAGCTCGGCGAGCCCCTCGATGAGGACGAACGCTCCCAGCAGCGAGCCCCAGTAGTTCCCTGAGCCGCCGACGATGAGCGCCGCCAGCAGGATGAACGATTCCAGCGGGAGGAAAGCATATGGGCTCCACGCGGTGATGTAGAAGATGAACAGGCCTCCGGCGACTCCCGCCATGAAGCAGCCGATCATGAAGACCCAGAGTTGAGGCTGCCACGACGGGCGCCCGAAGGCGTTGGTCACCACTTCGTCCTCGCGCGTCGCGCGCAGCAACCTCCCGAACGGCGAGCGGAAAAGCCGTCGCGATGTCCAAACGAAGAGCGCCAGAATCGCCGCGGAGAGAAGGACCATGATCCCGGAGTACTGCTCGCTGCTGATGGCAGCGTTGCCGGTGATGTAGGGGACGTTGAAGAGCCCGGTCCCGCCGTCAAATAGCGGGATGTAGGTGTTGATGGCATTCCAGAAGATGAACGCCACCGACACGGTGACGATCGCCAGGTAGTCGCTACGCAGGCGGCGCACGGTGAATGCGAACACCAGGGCCCCGAGGAGCGACGCCGCGATCCCGCCGAGAATGATCCCCACCCACCACGGAAGGGTCCAGCCGAGCACCCACGTTACCCCGGTGACGGTCGACGGCCCTATGGTGGTCACGGCGGCGATATACGCGCCGATGGCTACGTATGTATAGAAGGCAAAGTTGAGCAGACCCGTGTAGCCGTACTGCAGGTTGAGGCCCACGACCATGATGGAGTTGATGCAACCAAGGACCAGCAGATCGGTGATGAAGTACAGCATCAGCCCATCTTCCCGGCGGTGGTGAAGATACCCTGCGGCCTGAACAGCAACAGCAGGATGACCACGCCGAACGCGATCGACCCCTTGTAGGCGGCGTTGACGTACGCACCTGATACCTCGGTGAGGATGCCGACGACGAGAGCGCCAAGCATGGCGCCGTATGGGCGTCCGATACCCCCGAGGATAACGGCGCCGAAGATGACGAAGAGTTCGGTGAAGCCTGTTGTCGGGTCGAGCGTGCTCTCCTGCAGCACCAGCCCCACGCCGGCGACGGCCGTCAAGATGCCGGCGATGAACCAGGTGATCGAGATGACGCGCTCGCTGTCGATGCCGCACGCCTCGGCGAGGTCGGCGTTGTTCGACGTGGCCCGCAGCGCCTTGCCGAACTTGGTGTACGTCAGCATCATGTGCAGCAGCACGAGAAGGGCGATGGATGCCCCGATCATCAGCAGATCACCGGGCGTCAGCAGGAACGGTCCGAGGTGCATCGCGTCGCCGAGGGTCTGCTGGAACCGAACTGGCTCTGCGCCCCAGATGACGGTGATGCCGTTCTGCACGATGAATGAGAGACCGACGCCGACAATCAGCAGCGTCACTGGTCGCACCCGGCGGCGCATGAAGGGCCGGAACACGAGGATGTTGGCGATCACCCCGAGAAGCCCTGTGGCGACGCCCCCGATAGCGATGGCTACAAAGAAGTTCACTCCCCGCTGCGCCACCGTCCAGGCGATGTAGGCGCCGAAGGTCATGAAGTCGCCGTAGGCGAAGTTGATGAAGTTGGTGACGCTGACCTGGAGCGAGACGGCGACAGCGGCCAGGGCCACCACTGAGGCGGTGGCGAGTCCGAATCCGACGGCCAGAAGGAACTGGTTTATCGCAGGGGCCGCAGGGTCCTGCAGCCGGGCACGATGTCCCGGCTGCAAGCTGCGTTCCTATGGGCGACGGGTTGCCCCGGCGTCATCACGCGCTCAGCGCCTGCTGGATTTGCTGTGGGGTCAGCGCGGCCACCGAACTGCTCGAGCCATCCGCGTTGTAATGGAGGATGTCGAAGGGCCCGTAGACATTGTGGTACTGGTCGAAGTCGACGCTGCTCGCGGCACCCTCGTAGTTGATCGACTTGCCCGCCTTCAACAGGTTGTAGCAACTGACATAGTCGAAGCACTGCGTGCCGGGACCGTTGGCCGCCTTGACGATGCCCTGCTCGATCGCCGGACTGCTTGTCGTGCCAGCGATCTGCGCGCCGAGTGCCCAGACGTTCACGGCGTCGTAGATGTATGACTGGCCATTGCTCGGCTGACTCGCCCCGGTCTGCTGCTTGAGGATCGAGAGGAAGGGCGCGTAGCCCTGGTTTTCGGCGCCGGGGTTGGCGATGTAGATCGGGCCGGACGCCACTGACGCACCAACGGAGGTAACGAACTCGTTGGCGAACCAGAGGTTGCTGGCCACCCACGGGGTGGTGGTTAGCCCCTCCTGCTTCAACTCGCCGAAGAGCACGCCAGCGGAGGGGATATCGAACTGCCCGAGGATCGCCTGCGGGTGGCTCGCGAAGAGAGTCTGGATCTCACTGCGGAAGGAGGAGGCCCCGACAGCGATGGTCACCGGGCTGGCCATGGTCATGCCCAGCACCTTGGCCGCAGCTTGGAGGCCCGGCACCAGCGACTGGTCGCCAGAGGTGTTCCCGATGGCCAGTGCCACGTTGGTCCAGCCCTTGCTGTGGGCGTACACCACCATGGCATCAGCCTGCTCCGTGTCCGACGGCGACATCCGGAAGAAGTGCGGATCGCTGATCTGGTCAAAGGCCGACCCGCCGCCCCACATCAGGTCAGGGATGTTGGCTTTGGCGGCCAGCGGCCAGACGACCGAGGCCGTCTGCGAGATGGGCCCGACGATGCCAACGACGTTGTCGGCGTTGATCTCCTTCTGTACCGCGGGGACGGCGTCGCCCGGGTCGGCGGCGTCGTCCTGCACATCGAGGTTCACATGGTGTCCGAGGACGCCGCCGTGGGCATTGATGACGCTGAGCGCGATCTTCGCGCCCGTCTGCATACCCTGACCGAGGTCGGCGCGCGCGCCGGTCAACGGCGCGATCAACCCGAGGTTGATCGGAGACGAGTTACCGCTGCTTCCGGAACCGCACGCGGTGACCGCAAGAAGTGCAGCGACCCCCAACCCGATGGCGGCCCTCACCCTGACATGGTGCACTCGTCTGAACACGGGCAGTCCTCCTTGGTGGCGGTCCCCAGGCTGGGAGACCCAGCCGAGAGGATAGCCGCCACCCATCCCGGGTGTCAAGGAAATCCTATAATTTATCGGCGGAATGATAAGTGCGGCGAGGGGGAGTGGCCTTACCATCGCGGAGTGCCCACCGCTGCACCTCGACCTGGACCTCGCCCGCGATCGCCGGCCGCGTCGAGAGAAGGGCCGCCCGTCACCGCCAGCACGTTCGTCGCCGGAGCGATTCGCGCGGAGATCCTGAAGGGCGCGCTGCGGCTAGGCTCGCGGCTCGATCAGCAGGCACTGGCGGAGAGATTCGGCGTCAGCATCATCCCGGTCCGCGAGGGGCTGCGGCGTCTGGAGGCGGAGGGCCTCGTGCGCATGCTCCCGCGCCGAGGCGCGTTTGTCGCCGAGCTCTCGTTGCAGGAGCTTACCGAGATCAGCTGGATCCGTGAGCGCCTGGAGGATCTCGCCGTCCGCCTCGCGGCGAATCGCCTCAAAGAACATCAGCTGCGCGATCTCGAGGAGCTCAACGCGCGCATGGAAACAATGTCTGCGGACGCATTCCCCTCGGTGTGGGGCGGCCTCAACCGCGAATGGCACTTCAGGATCTACTCTGCGGGAGAGGCGGAACTCCTCGTGAAGCTCATCACGGTTCTATGGGATCGCACCAGCGTCTACCGCGAGGTCCTCGCCGCGGACCCGAACACGCGCGCGACGTCGGTCGCGAAGCACGCCGAGGTGCTGCGGCGCCTACAGGTCGGAGACGCGTCGGCAGCCGCGCGCGCAATGCGACAGCACATCCGCCGTGGGACGACGAACATGCGAGCCGCCGAGATCGCCTGGGGACGGGCAGGAACGACGATGTTGCACAGGGCCCGTGCGCCTCGTTCCCGGTCAAAGGACGGGCCGCCCATTACTGCCAGCAACTACGTGGCGATTGAAATTCGTGCCGAGATCCTCAAGGGTAGCCTCCAAGCGGGCTCCCGACTAGACCAGCAGGTGCTGGCGAAGAGGTTCGGCGTGAGCATCATTCCTGTTCGAGAAGGCCTCAAGCGATTGGAGGCGGAAGGACTGGTTCGAATGTCGCCGCGCAGGGGAGCCTTCGTCGCCCAGCTAACGTTGCAAGAACTGACCGAGATCAGCTGGATTCGCGAGCGTTTGGAGGATCTCGCTACCCGTCTCGCCGCGCCCCACCTCAGCGATCCCCATTTGCGAGAACTCGAGGATCTCAACGTAAAGATGGCACGGATGGCGGGCAACGTGCGGCCGTCGGTGTGGAGCGAACTGAATCGTGAGTGGCACTTCAAGATCTATGCTGCGGGAGACTCTGAGCTCCTCGTACAGATGATCGCAGTTCTCTGGGATCGCACCAGTCTGTACCGGGAGGTGCTCGCCACGAGTCAGGGTATTGCGCGCAGTGCCGAGGTACAGCATGGCTCGGTGGCGCAGCACGCCGAAATGTTGGGGCGGCTTCGTGTGGGAGACGCGTCAGGGACAGCGCGGCTCATGCGGCAACACATCCGCCGAGCGATACGCGATATGCGTGCTACCGAGGCGGGCGTCAGTACAGGTAAGCGCGCAATGAGATCTGACGGTCGCTAGTGGAGCGTAATGCTCATTCCTGGAGCGTAGTGTGAAACAAGTGCGGCATCTACTCGACGTCCCAGCCAGTCGATCTGACCGATGAGGAACGAGAGGAGTTGACCGCTCGTTCGCGTGCCCGCAGCCTTCGTGCGTCGGATGCCACTCGGGCTCGGGTGGGGGTTCAACAATTACGTAGAACTCGTTCGCCGGTGCGTGGACGGTGAACCGAGCGCGCCATGACTCGTAGCGGATTTCGCACCGGGTGGTCGCCTCTCTCGTCTATTCGCTGATCCGCGTGAGGTGCGCAGAAATTGCGTCGCCGAGGACCCTCGAACGTAGCGTCTGCAATCATCCGTTAGTGTCTTGCTTGGCAACGATCTCAGGCTTGAAGTTGGGAAACTCACTCGGCTCGTGCGGGGGCAAAAGTCAGGGTTGGTCCCCCTCCGAGAGGTCGATCGGTGATCCTCACCTGATGCTCGAACTTCTCAGCCTTTTGCTCGTCGTCGTACTGAGGGGGCTAGTTACTCGTCTTCTATTTGGTTGAACATAAGGCTGTCCTGGATCTCATACAGGGCGTCCATCGCCTCCATCACGGAGGCGGGCTTGGCCTGAGCCAGGACCGTGACCTCGGGCGACTCCTCGATGACCTTGTTGATCGCGACGGACAGCACAGGCGGCATCTGCCGCTGGTCCG
>Ga0307373_10008105_pt1 | contig 16133 bp, 15 predicted proteins | sample OX2MG_FD_202534 | JGI IMG/M metagenome (GOLD analysis project Ga0307373, IMG submission 202534) | Soil microbial communities from Risofladan, Vaasa, Finland - OX-2 | ecosystem: Environmental > Terrestrial > Soil > Coastal area > Acid sulfate soil | place: Finland: Risofladan, Vaasa | collected... | reverse complement strand
GATGGGATACCTGACGGGAGCAAAAGGTTTGAACCCCGGACGGAAGGCGGTTTCCGGCCGGGTGGGTGCCGTGGGGCCTACGCCAGGCGGCGCTAAGGGGTTTCGGGGGAGGCCTCGAGGCCGGCCACGAGCGCCGGAAGGTCGGCCAACCGATCGGCAAAGAAGCGTGGGGCCGACGGGGCGAGTTCCTGTCGCGAGAACGGGCCCCAGAGCGCGGCCACGGTGCCGATGCCTGCAGCGTTGCCGGCGTGCATGTCGTGCAGCGAGTCGCCTACGAACAGCGCGCGATCAGCGCGACCGCCGAGGCGCTCGAGCGCCACGCGGACGGGCTCGGGATCGGGCTTGTGGCGCTCGGTGGAGTCGAAGCCGACGATCGTGTCGACGTAGCGGCGCAGGCCGACGTGAGTGAGGCCGCGTTCGGAGAGCTCCACCGACTTGCTGGTCACGATGCCGATAGCGTGGCCTCGCTCGCGGAGCTCGGCAAGCGACGCGTCAGCGCCTTCGTAGGCGTGCACGAGGCGGTCGTGGTGGGCCAGTTGAAATTCGCGGTAGGCGGCGATGAAGCGCTCGACCTCGGTCTCATCGTCGGTGTAGCGCTGGAACATGGAGCGGAGCGGGGTGCCGATCCAGTTCAGCCACTCCCGGTCGGGTGGCGCGGTGAGCCCGCGCGCCTCGAACGCGTACGACTTGGAGCGCTGGATGAGTTCGATCGAATCGATGAGGGTGCCATCGAGATCGAACAGCAGGGTGAAGCGGGTCATAGGCGAATGCACGAGTGGCAACAAGACAATGGCCGGCTCGGGTTACCCGGGCCGGCCATTGTGGTGACGCCCGAAGGCGCCCTGGCCTTAGCGGCCGAGCTTGACGACGTTCTCGGCGGCCGGGCCCTTCTGGCCCTGGACGATGTCGAACTCGACGCGCTCACCCTCGGCCAACGACTTGAAGCCGCTGCCCTGGATGGCGGAGTGGTGAACGAAGCAATCCTTCTGGCCGTTCTCCGGCGTAATAAAGCCGAAGCCCTTCGCGTCGTTGAACCACTTCACGGTGCCGGTCGTACGCATAACGGTACTCCTGTGTGTTGTTGTGGTCGGAGTCCGGTATGGCCGTACGTGCCGACGACAATCTTGTTCGTGACCAGAGCCCTCACGATGGGCGTTGTTCCCATATCGCCGGACACTTGCCGGACGCTACGCGCGATATCGGACGAAAAAAAGACCCAGCGAATGCCAGGCCCCAGGTCGTCCGTGGAACGTGCCCGCACCGACGGTGCGGAAATCGCTAGGGAATTCTACCCCCAGCCCGAAAAACGCGCAACGGGGAAACGGGGGGGCCGGCGAACGGCGGTCAGCCGCCCGGAGGGCGGGGGGCGGCCGGCTGACTGGCGCGGTCGGCCAGCAGTCGGGTGGTGAATCGCTGGCCTTCGGAGATCCGTTCGGTTTCGATGGCGATGGAGTCCACCGCCTGCTCGATGCGGGCCAGGCGCTCCTCGATCTGGCGCAACTCGGCGGGCGCCACCCCCTCGGAAGGGCGCCGGTTCACGAAGATCCGGGCGAGCGAGATGACGGTTCCGGCCACGATGGCAAGGCCGGCGAGGACGAATGGGAGATCGGGGTCGATGGCCATGGGGTGGGACGGGGTGGGGGCTGATCGGGCGAACGGGCGGGTGTGCTCCCTTTAAGGATACGGGGAGCGCCCGACAGGGGTGTCATGTCATGGAGGATGGCGAACGCGGGCCCCAACGACCCATAATACATATGGATTGCCAAGGCCCGAGGGGGTTGGGCCCGCGATGGACATGCGGGCCTGTCCGGGAAAACCATACGGAGGCGCGCATGGCGCACCACACATCGTCCGATACGGCACGCGGGATTGACGCGTTTGCGGCGGACGGTCACAAGGGGTTCGCGGCCTCGGCCTCGCGCACCGTGGGTGTGGCCGTGGATCTGGTGTATGCCGCGTGGACCGATGACACGCGGCGGCGCGAATGGCTGCGCGACGACCAGTTGGTGGTGGTCGACACGACGTCGGGTGTATCACTGCACGGTGAGTGGGCCGGCACGCGGCTAAGGGTGTTCTTCATGCCACGTGGCAATGGGCGCGCTCATGTGATGGTGGACCATGACGGCTTGCCGACGGCGCGGCGCGCCGAGCAGATGAAGAAATTCTGGCAGGCGCGATTGGGACGTCTGGCCGCGCTGGTGGAACGGCCGGGTCGTTGACCGGCGCGTGATCGGTCCGATCGCCGAGCCCGAAACGGCCCGGGCTCGGTTGTTGGTGCTCCGCCACGGCTGGAACGCCACGGCCTATCAGATTCTGAATCCGGGCATCGCCCACTGGTTTGCGGCGAGCGGCGATGCGGTGATCGGGTACGCCCGCTACCACGGTGTGTATGTGGTGGCGGGCGATCCGGTATGCGCCGCCGAGCGCGTGGCTGGGGTGGTGGACGAATTCGAGCATGAGGCGCGCGCCAACGGAAGCCACGTCTGCTATTTCGGCGCGGCCGAGCGTTTCGCGGGGGCGTTGCGGGGGGACACCGGGCGCGCGTTCGTGATCCTGGGCGGGAATCCTGTGTGGGATCCGGCGGCATGGTCGTCCATCGTGGCACACCGGGCATCGGTGCGCGCTCAACTGCACCGGGCAGTCAACAAGGGTGTGACGGTCATCGAGTGGCCGGCAGCCCGGGCCAACGGGCACGCGGATCTGTGGCGCTGTCTGCGCGAATGGGGGACCACGCGCGGCCTGCCGCCGATGCACTTCCTGGTGGAGCCGCGCACGCTCGACCGGCTGGACGACCGCCGCGTTTTCGTGGCCGAGCGAGCAGGCCACGGGGTGGCGGGGTTCCTGCTCGCCTCGCCGGTTCCGCAGCGTCGGGGATGGCTGGTGGAGCAACTCATCCGTGGGCGCGGCGCGGCCAACGGCACCAACGAACTGCTGGTCGATGCAGCGATGCGCACGTTCGCGGCCGAGGGCGCGGCCTACGTGACGCTGGGGCTGTCGCCGCTCTCGCGGCGGTCGCACCTGGACGAGATGGTCAATCCGGCGTGGCTGCGCGTGGTGCTGTCGTCGGTCCGGGCGCACGGGCGTCGGTTCTACAACTTCGACGGCCTCGACGCATTCAAGGCCAAGCTCATGCCGCAGGGCTGGGAGCCTGTTTACGCCATCGCCGATAACCGGCGGGTGCTGCCGCGTACGTTGTTCGCGGTCGCCGCGGCATTCAGCGGCGGATCGCCGATCGCATTCGTAGCTCGGGCCATGCTGGGGGCGGCGCGCACCGAGGCGGCCTGGGCGCTGGGGAATGCGCGGAGCACCATTCGCCGATGACTTCCGCTGCCTCGAGCCGATGGTCGTGGACGCTGCCCGGCCGTGGCGGCGGTGCTGGACGCCGCCGGGCGGGTGGTGTTGATTCTCCCCGGTTCGCGCGGATCCGATCGTCACACCCGCCTCTCCGGTTCCATCCACATGCACTTCACGCGACTCGACTGGACCATCATCGCGGTATCGATCGTGGTGTCGTTCCTACCGGCCCTGTTCTTCTACAAACGCGCGGGGTCGAGCACCGCCGAGTTCTTCACGTCGGGGCGGGCGGCGCCATGGTGGCTGGTGGGCGTGTCGATGGTGGCCACGACGTTCAGCACCGACACCCCGAACCTCGTGACCAACATGGTCCGCCAGAACGGTGTGGCGGACAACTGGTTGTGGTGGGCGTTTCTGCTCACCGGCATGATGACGGTGTTCTTCTTTGCGCGCATGTGGCGGCGGTCGCGCGTGCTGACCGATCTCGAGTTCTACGAGTTGCGCTATTCGGGCAGGGCGGCGACGTTCGTGCGCGGGTTCCGGGCCGTGTACCTGGGACTGTTCTTCAACTGCGTGATCATGGCCACGGTGAATCTGGCGGCGGTGAAGATCGCCAGCATCGTGCTTGGCTGGCCGCCCTGGCAGACGCTGTCCATCGCCGCCGTGATCACCATTTTCTTCGCGTCGGTGTCGGGACTGTGGGGCGTGCTGGTGACCGACTCCATCCAATTCACGATCACGATGACGGGCACGTTCGCCGTGGCGTATTTCGCGGTCAAGCAGCCGCAGATCGGCGGCCTGTCCGGCCTGATCCACAAGATCGATCCGAAAACGCTCAATTTGCTCCCCGACTTCGGCAACTGGCCGGTGGCGCTTTCGGTGCTGATCATCCCGGTGACCGTCCAGTGGTGGTCTGTGTGGTATCCCGGCGCCGAGCCTGGGGGCGGCAGTTACATCGCCCAGCGCATGCTGGCGTCGCGCACCGAGAAGGACGCACTCACCGGCACGCTGCTGTTCAACGTGATGCATTACGCGCTGCGCCCGTGGCCGTGGATCATCGTCGCGCTGGCGAGCACGATCATCTACCCGGATCTGGCGTCCATCCAGCACACCTTTCCGGCGCTCGATCCCAAGCTGCTGGGCGACGACATCGCGTATCCCGCCATGCTGCGCTTCCTGCCGGCGGGATTCCTCGGACTGATGGTGGCGGGCATGCTGGCCGCGTACCGATCGACCATCGAGACGCATCTCAATTGGGGGACGTCGTACCTGGTGCACGATTTCTACCGGCGGTTCATCAAACGCGACCAGTCGGAGAAGCACTACGTGTTCGTGGGGCGGCTGGTCACGGCGGGGCTCATGGTCTGCGCCGCGTTGCTGACGTTTGAACTGGACACGGCCAAGCAGGCGTTCGACCTGATTCTCTCGGTGGGGGCCGGCACCGGATTGATCTACCTACTGCGCTGGTTCTGGTGGCGCATCAACGCGTGGAGCGAGGTGTCAGCGATGGCCAGCTCGTTCCTCGTTGCGCTCGGCTTTTTCGCGGCCGGCAAGATGGGGCACCCGGTGCCGGCGGACGTCTCGCTCGTGATCACGGTGGCCACGACCACCGTGGTGTGGGTGGCCGTGACGTTTCTCACGGAGCCGCACGACCACGCCACGCTGCTCAACTTCTACAGACTGGTGCGGCCCGCAGGCCCTGGGTGGAAGCACATCCGCGACGAGTCGGGTCTGGGCGCGTCGCCCGACAGTTTGCCGCAGGCGATGCTGGGCTGGATGCTCGGCTGTCTATTCGTGTACTCGGCGCTGTTCGGCACGGGCAGCGTTCTCTATGGGCGGCGGCCGCAGGCGATCATGTGGATCGTGCTGTTCGTGATCAGTGGGCTCGGGCTGTGGCGGTTGGTGCCGCGTCTGTGGTCGGGCGCGGGATCGGAGGCGGCCGAAGGCTCATGACCGATCCTCGGCCCGCGGTGGCCAAGGCCGTCGTGCTGGCGCGGGGGCTGGGCACGCGGATGCGAGCCGAGGACGGAACGGCGCTGCTCGACGACGCGCAGCGGGCGGCCGCGGCGCGCGGGATGAAGGCGATGATTCCCGTGGGCCGCCCGTTCCTGGACTACGCGCTGAGCGCGTTGGCCGATGCCGGGTGCACGGAGGTCTGCCTCGTGATCGGCCCCGAACACACGGACGTCCGTGACTATTACATGCGCCAGGCACCGGCGAAGCGGGTGCGGGTGTCGTTCGCGGTGCAGGCCGAGCCGCGGGGCACGGCCGACGCGCTATTGGCGGCCGAAGGGTTCGCGGGCAGTGACCGGGTGTTGATGGTGAATTCCGACAACTACTATCCGGCGCCCGCGCTGGCGGCGCTGCGCGCCCTGCCCGGCGCCGGGCTGCTCGGCTTCGAGCGCGCCGCGCTCATCCGGGAGAGCAACATCGAGGCCGAGCGGGTGCTCAAGTACGCGCTGATCGTCGTGCGCGCCGACGGAACGCTGGTCCGGATCGTCGAGAAACCGGACGCCGACATGGCGCGCGCCCTGGGCGCCGACGCGCTGGTGAGCATGAACGCTTGGGTGTTCACGCCGGCGATCTACGAGGCGTGCCGGCGCACCGTGCCGTCGGCACGAGGTGAGCTGGAACTCCAGGATGCCGTGCGGATCGCGATCGAGGAACTTGGCGAGCGGTTCACCGTGGTTCGCGTGGCCGCGGGCGTGCTCGATCTGTCGAGCCGGGCCGACATCGCGGCGGTCCGTGAACGCCTGGCCGGCGTGGACCCTCGCCCATGAGGTGGGACTATATTAATAGTTTAATAAACGCCGGAATGGCGCCGCCGGCCGCCGAAGCCAAAGCGCCGTTGTTCGCGGCGGCCGGCGCGGCGCTCGGATCGGGGGCGCGGGCAGCGGGGGACCCTGTCGCCCTGTTCGTGCCGGGCCGGATGGAGGTGCTGGGCAAGCACACGGACTACGCCGGCGGCCGGAGTCTGCTGTGCGCCGTGGAGCGTGGCCTCTGCATGCTGGTGTCGCCGCGGCCCGACGACATGATCCGGGTGGTGGACGCCCGCTCCGGCGGACAGGCGTCGTTCGCCTTCTCGCCCGACCTCGACCCAACGGTCGGCCACTGGTCCAACTACCCGATGACCGTGGCCCGGCGGCTGGCGCGCAACTTCCCGGAGTTTCGCGCCGGTGCCGACATCGCGTTCGCCAGCGACCTGCCGGTGGCGGCAGGAGTGAGTAGCTCGAGCGCGCTGGTCGTGGGCGTCTATCTGGCTCTCGACGCGGCGAACGAGTTCGAGCGCAGTGAGGCGTACCGGCGGGAGATCACCGGCCGCGAAACGCTGGCGGCGTACTTGGGGTGCCTGGAGAACGGCGAGAGCTTCGGCACGCTTGCCGGCGACCGCGGCGTGGGAGTGTTCGGGGGAAGCGAAGACCAGACGGCGATCCTCTGTTGCCGCCCGGGCAAGCTCAGCCGGTATTCGTTCTGTCCCGTGCGTGCCGAGGGCGAGGTGGCGGTGCCGCCCGGATATACATTCGTGATCGCCGACAGCGGCATCGTGGCCGAGAAGGCGGGCGCGGCCCGCGACGCGTACAACCGCGCATCGGTGGCGACGCGCGTGATCGTTCGGTTGTGGAACGCGGCGACCGGACGCGACGACGCGACGTTGGCCGCCGCGCTGGCAAGCGGGAGCGACGCGGCCGACCGCATCCGCGCCGTTCTGGGAAGCGCTGCGCACGCCGAATATCCGGCGCACGTGCTGGTGCAGCGGTTCGATCAGTTCGCCGAGGAGAGCGGGCGCATCATTCCGGCGGCGCACGCCGCGTTGGCGGGGGGCGATCTGGCCGGGTTCGGCGCGCTGGTGGACGCGTCGCAGGTCAATGTGGAACGCTGGCTACACAACCAGATCCCCGAGACGATTGCACTGCAGCGCCAAGCGCGAGAGTTGGGCGCCGCGGCCGCGTCGGCGTTCGGCGCGGGCTTCGGCGGGAGCGTCTGGGCGCTGGTAGAGGATCGCGGAGCAGAGGAATTCGCACGCCGGTGGTTGACGCGATATCGTGAATTATTTCCCGCAGCAAGCTCGGGCGCGCAGACGTTCGTGACGGGCGCCGGACCGGCGGCGGTGCGGTTGGCCAATCTCCATTCGTGAGGCGCCCATCGGGACGGGTTGCAGGGATTTCCTGATCAGGCAGAACGCCGTCGCGCTGGCGGTCGCCGTGGGGATCGGTGCCGCGTGGCATGCGGTCGGTCAACGCGATCGTGAACGACATCATCCTGCCGGCCGTGCGGTTGATCTCGCCGACGGTGGCATGGTGTCCGAATGGCACGAGCCAGTGGTCGGCGGCCTGACGGCGCGGCGGCTGTCGCCGTGAAGGCCGGAACCGCTCCGCCCGCGGGCGGCACGTACGCGCGCATCTACGCGGTCACGCGGAAGATTCCGCGCGGCCGCGTGGCGACCTACGGACAGGTGGCGCGGCTGGCCGGCCTCGCCGGTCACGCGCGGCAGGTGGGCTTCGCGATGGCGGCGCTCCGGGCCGGCGTCCGCGTGCCGTGGCACCGCGTGATCAACGCCGAGGGGCGCGTGAGCCTGCGGCGCGACGGGCCCGGCGCCGGCATCCGGCAGCGGCAGCTCCTCGAGCGTGAAGGCGTGGTGTTCAACGCGGCGGGCCGGGTGTCGCTCGTCCGCTATCAATGGCAGCCTCGCGTCCGCCCGCGGTGAGCGCTATCGTCAGGCGATCACGCGATCCTCTTCTCGATCGGGGGACTTCGGCCCGATGATGGACTATTTCAAGCGGCTGTACACGCACGCGCAGTGGGCGGACGCGCGCACCCTGCACTCGATCGTCGACAGTGAGCATCTGCCAGCGCGCGCTCTGGAGTTGTTCGCGCACGTGTTGGGCGCCGAGCACGTATGGTTGAGCCGCGTGCGCGGCACCGCACCGCACGTCACCGTGTCGCCCACACTTTCGGTGGCCGAGTGCGATGCCCTGATGCACGAGAACCACGACGGCTATACCTCCCTGCTCGACCAGTTGGCTCCCGGTGACCTCCAACGGGCGGTCACCTACCGCAATTCGGCGGGCCACGAATTCACGTCCACGCTACAGGACATTCTCACCCAGGTCGCGATGCACGGGTCGTACCACCGCGGACAGGTGGCGGCGCTCGTGCGCGCGGCCGGGGACACGCCACAGCCCACCGACTTCATCGCGTTCGCGCGCGGCGCGCCAGCGCCACCCCGCCAAGGACCATAGAGACCCGATGCCGACCGATGACCCGGTAGAACCGCCCGCTCGCACTTCCACTCCCGCGCCGCCGCGAGCGGCCCCGGCCCGCGCGCCCCGCCGCCGGCATCACCGCTACACGCCGCTTCCGCCACGCGAGACGTTCTATCGCCATTTTGCCCGCAACGCGCTGATGGGGACCGCGATGGTCGGCACGGCATTGATGATCGGTGTCGTGGGGTACCACGTCACGGCGGAACTCGGGTGGCTCGATTCTCTCGTCAACGCGAGCATGATTCTGGGCGGAATGGGTCCTGTGGATCCGGTCAAGCCGGTGGTGGGGAAGTGGTTCGAGTCGTTCTACGCGCTGTTCAGCGGTGTGGTGTTCATTTCCTCGGTGGGGGTATTCCTGGCGCCGGCGGCCAAGCGTTTTCTGCATCGGTTCCATCTGGACATCGAGGCCGACGACGACTCGGCCGATTCCTGACCGACACTTGACAAGTCAATGCTCGGTCGGCATTCTCACCTTCGATGACAACGCACACGCGCGCCTGGTATTGCTACTGGTATTCGACCTCTCACACGGGCCGAACCTGGGGGCGTGCGCGCAAGTAGTCTGACGCAGCAGTCAATCCGCAGGCGGTCCGTGTTTCACACGGGCCGCCTTTTTTATTTCCCGCACCAGAGGTCACCATGCTGGACGTCACCCCGAACCCGCGAACCGACGAATCGCAGTTCATCGAGCAGCGTTGGCACGACTACACGGCCGAACAGCACGACGTGTGGCGCGTGCTGTACGAGCGGCGCATGGGAGACCTACGCGCGCACGGCAGCGCCGTCTACCTGCGGGGTGCGGAGCGCATCGGGCTCTGTCCGGATTGCGTGCCGGATCTGGCCGTGGTGAACCAGAAGCTGGCACCGCTCACGGGCTGGCAGGCAGTGCCGGTAAGCGGATTCCTGCCGGCGCCCGAGTTCTTCCGGTGTCTGGCGGCGCGCCGCTTTCCGACCACGGTGAGCCTGCGGCCCCGCGAACAGCTCGACTACCTGCCCGAGCCCGACATCTTTCACGACGTGTTCGGCCACGTCCCGCTGCACGCCAGCCCGGCGTTCGCCGACTACCTGCAGCAATTCGGGCAGATCGCCTGCCGTGCCGAACGCGAGGAACAGATCCAGGGCATGGCCCGCCTGTTCTGGTTCACCGTGGAGTTCGGTCTGGTCAAGGAGGACGGGCAGGTGAAGGCGTACGGGAGCGGGCTGATCTCGTCGCACGCCGATTGCGCGAATGCCCTGGGCCCGAACTGCGAGCGGCGGCCGTTCTCGGTCGAGGCGGTGATGGGCCAGCCGGTCGAGATCGACCACGTGCAGGACGTGCTGTTCGTGATCGACACGTTCGGACTGCTCTTCCACGCGGCGCAAGAGGCGGCCGACGTCCTGGGGATTCCGAATGCCGTGTGAGCGTGGCATCTTGGCGGCATGATGATCGGACGCATGAAGGACAGGGGGACACGGGCGGGGCCGGCGCTCGCGGCGTTGGCGCTGGTCCTGGTGGCGGCCTGCGACCATGGGCCGCCGCCCGAGCAAGTGCGCGCCGAGCAGGAGCAGGCGGCGCAGGCGGTGGCCAACGAGCCGTGTCCGCCCGACGGCAAGTGGAAGGAATGCAGCCTGGCCGAGCGGCTTCTTCGCTCCGGGCTCGTGGTACGGCGCGATTCGGCGCCGGCGCGTGAGGACTCGGTGGCGATTCCGGGGGTGCTGTACCACATAGGGATCGCCAATCTGGAGGTGTTCTTCTTTGCCGATTCGATGGCGCGCAAGTCCGCCGTGGCCAGGCTGGACACGGCACGGTTCGTCGGCTACGACCAGTCGCAGACCAGCAAAGGCGAGCGATCGCTCATCCAATCGGCCAACCTGCTGGCCCTGCTCGACAGCCGCCGCGACCAGCAGCGCGAGCGCATCGGCGACGCCATCACGGCGGGTCCGCCGCAACCGCCGAAAGGCGCGAAGTAGGGACGAGGAGGAGCAGGGCGCGGACTACCGGCGGCGTTCCGTGGTGGATGTCGCGCACGTGCAATTCGGCGAAGGTGCGCACGGCGGTGAGCCATGCGTCGTCTGGCATGCGGGCGTCGGCCAATGCCTCGAGCACGCGCTCGGCGCCGGCCCCGAAGGTGGCGGTCGCGACGCGCCGCGCGTCGTGGGCCAGCGGCATCTGGCGCGCGCGCAGGTGCCGCGGGCTCCGCGATGCGATGGCATCGATGCGGTGCAGCAGGCGCCGGCGGGCGCGCGCGGCCCCGCCACTGGCCAGATCGAGCACGCCGAGCGCCTCGCCCTCCTCGACCCACGCGGTGATCCGGCGAATTGCGGCCTGCACGGCCGGCGTCTCGACGGGCGCCTCGGTCCCCTCGCCGAGGCGGGCCGCACCGAGCACGGCCTCGGGCGCATCGCTCGCGTCGTGGCCGACGTCGGCCACCAATTCGGCCCGGCCCTGACGCTCGACGAGCGCCAGCCATCCACCCGTCGCGGCATATACGGCGGCGACGCAGGGGCCGTCGGCAGGTTCGCCGGCCGAGCGGTCGCGCAGCCAACCCTCGAGCAAACGGTCGAGGCAAGCGCTGACGCGTTGCGGTGGGGGGACGTGGAACGGGACGCCGGAGAAGAGGGCGGGCATGATAGTCCCTCGCACGCCGACCGCACGAGCGGCGGCCGCGAGCTTGTCGCGCAGCCGGCGTTCCAGACCGAGCAACCGGTCGGCCGGGGCCGGCGGGCGCAGCGCGTACACGTGCACTTCCGCGTGCGGCGAGGCAAGACGGCGCACGCGGCCCACGCGCTGCTCGAATCGCGCCGGGCTCCACGGCAGATCGGCGTGCACCACCACGCTCGCGTCCTGCAGGTTCACGCCCTCACTCAGCAGGTCGGTGGTGATGAGCATCGACACGCGCTCGGCGGGCGCCGTGGTGGCCTGTCCCCCGGGTGCGAACCGGGCCAGTAGTTCGCGGCGCGTGACACGGCCGCCGGCCACGAATCCGCCGCGGTCGGTGAGCATGGCGATGCCGCCACCGGGACGCAGGCGAGCATACAGCGCGGCCACGGTGGCGGCGAACTCGGCGAACACCACGATCCGAGCGCCGGGATGCGCGGACTGGATGCGCCGCAGCGCGGCGGCGCGTGCGGCGTCGGGATCGAGGCCCGACGGGAGCCGATGAAGGAACCCGGCCACCGCGTCGGCATGGCGTTGGCTGGCCCGCCGCAACCGCGCGGCGTGCACGGTGACCGTGTCGGAGGCGAGCTGGGGAAAGGCGAGTTGGAGCACGCCGTCGGCGTAGCTCCAGGCGCGTAGCTCCTGTCGCGACGGGTGACGGCCGGCGCGCAGCGCCTCGCCCAGGGCTTCGGCCTGGGCGAGCCGGCGGCGCAACGCGGCCCGCAGCGCCGCCCGACTCGATGCCCATTGCCGCGCCAGCGAGATCGTGAGCAGGGCGCCGCCATCGCCGCCGTCGCGCGGCGGAAGGGGCGGCGGCAGACGGGTGATTGCCTCGAGCACGGCGGCGTCGTCGCCCACCTCCACCCAGCGCACACGGCCGAGCCGCGGCAATGCCGGCGCTCCATCTTCCGCGCCGCCGTCCGTGCTGTCGCGCTTCACGACGAAGTGCGCCAGTTCCTGCTCGTCGGCCGTCCACGCGCGGTGGCCGAGGAATAGCGCCAGTTCGGCGCGCAGGTCGTCGGTGCGGTTGTGAACCGGAGTGGCCGAGAGGAGCAGGACGGGGGGGCGCGCACACAGCGCGGCGAGGGCACCGTACCGTTTGGTAGCGGGGTTGCGCGCGTGATGCGCCTCGTCGAGGATCACGAAGTCGGCGACGGGAGGAAGAGCGCCGCGGCTCAATGCCTGGTACGAGACGAATCGGGCGTGGACCCCCGCGGCGGCGAGGGCATCGTGCCACATGGTGCGCAGACCGGCCGGCGCGACGACGACGAGTCGGGCCGAACCGCGTGCCACGGAGAGGGCCGTGTAGGTCTTGCCGAGGCCGACTGGATCGGCAAGGAGTGCCCCCCGCGCCTCACCGAGCAGCGTGCGCAGGCGCGCGGCGGCGGCGCGTTGGTGTGGGTGGAGAACGACCGTCCCGAGCGCGTCGCGACCCTGCGCACCGAGCCAGCGCCCGGCGATCGCGGCGCGCACTTCGGGCGCCGGCGTGGCGCGCCAGGTCATGCTGCGGTCCAGGTGAGCAGCGCGGCCAGGTCGGAATGCTCCAGGCGGTAGGCGTGGAGCACTGCGTCGGTGAGCACGCTGTGCGGCACGTGCTCCCGTTCGGGTCGCTCCGCGATGCCGGCCGCCAGCGGGGCGAGCGTCCTGCGCGCGCGGAGCCAGTCGCGCGGCAGCGGCAGGCGGCCCACGGTCCAGGCGAGATAACGGCGGAATCCGCCGCGTGCCGGCTCGGCTAGCGCATTCAACCACGCGGCAGCGACGGCCGAGTTCAGGATCGCCGCCAGCGTGCGAGCGTCGTCGAGGTCCTGGCATCGCGCCACGTAACAGGTGTTGAGGGGCACGCGGCGGTCGCCGGCGTCGAGGATGACGGCGCGCGGACGGCGCCCGAAGTCCGCCCATACCACGCGCGGCCGATCGCACGCCGCGCCCTCGGTGCGAAACAGCGTCCACCAAAGCCGGGCGTTCCGGGCGTCGCTGCGCGCGCGCAGACGGCGCTTGTACCGTCCGAGCCAGCGGGCCGTGCGGGCGGGCAGTTCGGTCAGAGGCGCCCCCCGCGCATCGCAGGTCCAGACGATGTGGTCCATTCCCGTGTCGGCGCTCCAGGCGCGCACGGCTTCGCCGCGTATGGCGGGGCGAAGCAGCGCGGCTTCCACCTCTCCCGTCCGGCCGCCGGCGGCGCGGACGCAGGCCACGCCGCCACGGCGGTCCACGACCTCGACCACGAAGGCGTCATTGCACCCGCTCTTCACGCCGAGCAGCGGGCGACCCACCGCGGTTTCAAGAAATGGTATACCAACGGCCGCCAGGTAGTCGACGGCCTGGCGGACAGGCGGTGGCAACAACAGCCACGGGCTGCCGGGCGTGTGGTCGAGGGCGAGGGAGCCCGACTCGGCGCGCCACTGCACGACCGTCGCGCGCTTCCCCGCGGCGACGGTCACCGTGGGCGGGTGCTCGGTACCACGCTCCGGCGCCCGGGCTGCGACGATCGAGGGATACACCGCCGCGTCGAACAGGGCGGGGGCGTTGGAGAGATCCTCCACGTGGAGGAGCGAGAGCCGCTCGTGCAGCAGCCGTCGCACGCCGCCGCCGGCCAGCGAGCACCAGAGCTTGGCCGGTACGAGGAGCGCCAGCGCACCCCCCGGGCAGAGGAGCGCGGCGCTGCGCTCTACGAACAGCGCTGATAGGTCGACCTGGCCCGCAAAGCCCGAGCCGGCGTGCGCGGCTTGGGCGCCGGAGGCCCACGACGCGTTGCGGAATACGGTGTAATTCCGCCGCAGGGCGGCCCGCTCGTGTGCCGGCACGCGATGAAGTCGCACCCATGGCGGATTGCCGACGATCAGTTGAAAGCCTCCGTCCGCGGCGACATCGGCGAAATGGGCGCCGAACGAGAACGGCAATGCTCCGCCGTCGGCCAGCCGGCGGCGCTCGTGTCGCAACGCTGCGGCGCGCGATCGCAGGTCGGTGAGCGTGCGGCGATCGTCGGCGGTCAGGCCACGTCGCTCACCGAACAGGTCGGGGCCGCGCCCAGCGAGTACCAACTCGCGGCGCGCATGCTGGACCCCGGTGATCGCGCGATCGAGCATGGTGAGCGCTCGGGACCGCTCGGCGCGGTCCAACGCGCGGGCGAGCGCAGCTTTGTGGACGCCCGTGGCCCCGGCGTAGCGGCGCCGGGCCGTCGCGAGTTCCCCCGGTCGCGCGACCAGCGTGGCGCCGGCATCGAAGGGGGTTCCCGATAGCGCGTCACCCACGCGCACGTTGCGGTCGAGATTGGGCAAGGGCGCAACGGCCATCGGGTCGGCAACCTCGCTCTCGATCACCACGGACAGCCACAGCCGCAGCTCGCAGAGCCAGACCGCCATGGGATTCCGGTCCACGCCGAAAACGGAGCGCGTCAGCGCGTCGCGGCGGATCTCGCTCACCGACCGTGGATCGCCGAGCTGGGCGCGCAGGTCCGCGATGCGCTGCAGCGCATGAACGAGAAAGGCGCCCGAGCCGCAGGCCGGATCGAGCAGCGTGAGGCGACCGAGGCGGGTGAGCACCGCCGGCCGGTCGGCCCGGGTGACCTGCTCGCCGGCGAGCAGGCACGCGGTGTCGTCCTCGGCCAGCCCGGCGGTGCGCAGGGCTTCGCCGAGCGCGAGGTCGGTTACGCGGCCCACCAGGGACTGCGGCGTGAAGAACGCCCCGCTGTCGCGCCGGTCGTCCGAGGCCATGAGTGATTCGAAGGCGCGCCCCAGCATTTCCGGATCCACCGCGGCATCGCTCCAGGTGGCGGATTCCTCGCGCGCGGTGAAGCGGTAACGGGCAAACAGATCGCCGAGCAACGCGCCCAAAGCATCGTCGGCAAAGTGGAGCTCGCGGTGACGGCGCTCGAGCGGCGTGGGCGTGAACAGCCCGCCGTTGAGAAACGGCACGTGGCCGAAGGCGAGTGCGGTAGATGCGCGACGCCCGCGAGGCGTGTTGAGCGTGCCGAAGAACAAGGGTCGCAGGGTGCGCGCGTGGAATCCGCCGCCGCGTCCCATGCGCTGGTCGAACAGGCGGGTCAGGAAGTTTCGGTGTCCGTCGAGCCAGCCCTTGGCTTCGAGAAACGCCAGAAAGAGGAGCCGCGACGAGTGGAGCAGGGCCAACTCCCGGCGCTCCGCCGCGGGTGCGGTGCGCGACGCCGAATCCGCGATGGCCGCCACGCGGCGCTCGAGTTCGCGATAGAAGCGACGCCCGAGCGCGTCGCGGCCGAGCACCTCGCACCACCGCAGATGCAGGAGTCCGTCGTCGCCGCAGGCGGCGGCGGCGAGCGTGCACAGCGTTTCGGCGTCGCTGTCGATCACCCGCGCCCGGTCGACGATGAGGGAGCGCACCCGCGGCGGCCGCCGGTCTCCGTTCCAGGCGGCGAAAGCGACGGCGCCGTCGCGATGGTCGGTGAGCGCGAGCAGCCAGAATACGTGCGGGGCGCGCGACTGGAGTCGCGCGGCGATGCGCGGAATCTGTTCGCGTATGGGCGCGCCGTCCCGCACCCGAGCGACGAGCGCGCGGACGGCGCCTGGGCCGGCGGCCACGTGAACCTCACTCAACGTCGACGCGAGACCGATGGCCGATCGCTGGTCGGCATCGAGGGCGCGGGCCGGCCCGCGAACGCCGATCGCGTGGAGCAGTGTGGAGAGGGCGGCGGTGGAATCCGCGCTGGCGAGGAGGACCGCGGCCGTACGAAGCGTGAGCACGCGGCCACGCTACGGACCGGCCGGCGCGTGACCGCCACCAAGGCAACGCGGCCCGGCGCAAAAGGGCGCCGGGCCACAGGCTACATCGCCGGGGTGCCGTCGAGGCGGGCGACGCTAGGGCAGCGGGGAGGCGGTGAACGACACGACCAGCGACCGCGGCATTCCGGGTTCGAAGGCCAGCGGCACCCCGTTTGCCAGGTCGGGATTGAGGAACGCCGAACTGAT
>Ga0307373_10008104_pt1 | contig 16135 bp, 15 predicted proteins | sample OX2MG_FD_202534 | JGI IMG/M metagenome (GOLD analysis project Ga0307373, IMG submission 202534) | Soil microbial communities from Risofladan, Vaasa, Finland - OX-2 | ecosystem: Environmental > Terrestrial > Soil > Coastal area > Acid sulfate soil | place: Finland: Risofladan, Vaasa | collected... | reverse complement strand
CAGCACCGTGCGTGCCCGCGCTCCATATCAGCCAGCCCCGTGCCAGCCAGTGCTGTGACCAGCCGGGAGCCCGCCGTCAGATGTCGAGGAACCTGACGTCCTTGGCGTTGCGCTGGATGAAGGAGCGGCGGGCCTCCACGTCCTCGCCCATCAGGACGCTGAACAGCTCGTCCGCCTGTGCCGCGTCGTCGAGTGTGACTTGCAGCAGCACCCGCCGCGCCGGGTTCATCGTGGTGTCCCACAGCTCGTTGGCGTTCATCTCACCGAGGCCCTTGAACCGCTGCACGCCCTCCCGGGGCCGGGGGTCCTTGCGGCCTTCCGCGATGCCCGCCTCGATCATCGCGTCCCGCTCCCGGTCGGAGAAGGCGTAGCCGGGGGGCACGTTACGGCCCTCCCACTTGATCTTGTAGAGCGGGGGCTGGGCCAGGTAGACATGCCCGGCCTCGATCAGCGGCTTCATGAACCGGAACAGCAGCGTGAGCAGCAGGGTGCGGATGTGCTGGCCGTCCACGTCCGCGTCGGCCATCAGGATGATCTTGTGGTAGCGCAGCCGGCCGATGTCGAAGTCGTCGTGGATGCCGGTGCCCAGCGCGGTGATCAGCGCCTGCACCTCGTTGTTCTTGAGCACCCGGTCGATCCGTGCCCTCTCCACGTTGAGGATCTTGCCCCGGATCGGCAGGATCGCCTGGAACATCGGGTCCCGGCCGGACTTTGCCGAGCCGCCGGCCGAGTCGCCCTCGACCACATAGATCTCGCTCTTCGCCGGGTCGCCCGACTGGCAGTCGGACAGCTTCCCGGGCAGCGACGACGACTCCAGCAGCCCCTTGCGGCGGGTCAGGTCCCGCGCCTGGCGGGCCGCGATCCTGGCCCGGGCGGCCTGGGCGGACTTGGTGATGATGTCCTTGGCCTCGCCCGGGTTGCGGTCGAACCAGTCCCGCAGATGGTCGTTGCAGACCTTCAGCACGTACGACTTGGCCTCGGTGTTGCCCAGCTTGGTCTTGGTCTGGCCCTCGAACTGCGGGTTCGCGAGCTTAACCGACACGATCGCGGCCAGCCCTTCCCGCACATCCTCGCCGGACAGCCGCTCGTCCTTCTCCCGGACCAGTTTCTGGTCCCGCGCGTAGTTGTTCACGATCGTGGTCAGCGCCGCCCGGAAGCCCTCCTCGTGGGTGCCGCCCTCGGCCGTGTTGATCGTGTTCGCGAACGTGTACACCGACTCGGCGTAGGACGAGTTCCACTGCATGGCGATCTCGACCGCGATGCCGGTGCCCTCCTCGCCGAACTCGATCACCGAGCCGTGCACCGGCTCCTTGGTCGCGTTCAGGTAGCGCACAAAGTCGGCGATGCCGCCCTGGTAGCAGTAGCTGACCACGCGCGGCTCGCCGTTGACGTGCCCCGGCCGCTGGTCGGTCAGGCTGATCGACAGGCCACGGTTCAGGAACCCCATCTCCTGGAGCCGCCGGGACAGCGTCTCGAAGCTCCAGTCGGTGGTCTCGAAGATCCCCTCGTCGGGCCAGAACGTGACCGTGGTGCCGGTCTGGTCCGTCGCATCGCCCCTGGCCAGGCTGCTGGCGGGCTCGCCCAGCTCGTAGGCCTGCCGCCAGGCGTAACCGTCGCGGCTGATCTCCACCTCCAGCCGCGACGACAGCGCGTTCACCACCGACACGCCGACGCCGTGCAGCCCGCCCGAGACCGCGTACGACTTGCCGTCGAACTTGCCACCCGCGTGCAGGGTGGTCAGCACCACCTCGACCGCTGGCCGCTTCTCCACCGGGTGATCGTCGACCGGGATGCCACGGCCGTTGTCGATTACCCGCACCCCGCCGTCGGCGAGCAGGGTAACCTCAATCCGGTCGCAGAACCCGGCCAGCGCCTCGTCCACGGCGTTGTCCACCACCTCCTGAACGAGGTGATGGAGCCCCCGTTCACCGGTGGATCCGATATACATACCAGGGCGCTTGCGGACCGCCTCCAGGCCCTCAAGGACCGTGATCGAGCGTGCGTCGTAGGACAAGAGCAAGCTCCTCCTGAAAGGGATGCGCTGCCAGGCCGCGCTGGCCCCCGCCGAACTTCAGCCCCGGGGCGCACTTAACATTTTACCTGGCAGAACCCTGCGCCTCAGCCGTAGTCGTCACGTGGCCCGCGCCCATCGCGTACCCGCCACTGCCCGCTCTGGCGGGGCGGTGCGGGACCCCGGACCTTGACCCTGATCACGGTGCCCGGGCCGAGTTCGGTGTTCAGCCTGCGGACCAGGGTGGCCGCCAGCAGCCGGACCTGGGTGGCCCAGGCGGTGGAGTCGGCGACGACCAGCAGCTCGCCGTCCGTGAACCCGCCCGGCCAGGTGTGCGCGGCCAGGTCGGGACCGACGATCTGGTCCCACCGGCCGAACACCGAGCCAACGGCGGCCGCTGTCCGCCAGCCCTGCTCGTCGAGCAGCCCGTCGATGGCCGCCTGCAGCGGCTGCGGGTCCTCCCGGCGGGCCCGGCCCGGCCGTGCCGCCCGCGGGCGGCGAGCCTGGGCAGGCGGGTCGCCCCGGTCCTTACGTTCTGCCGCGAAATCGTGGCTGGGAGCGTGCTCGCCGCGGGCGCGGGCGTCGGCCTTCGCGGCCGCGAGCGCGTCGGCGGCCCGGCGCGCGCTGTCCGCCGCCTGCCCGCCGCCAGCGACCGGCTCATCCGGCACGGGTCACCGTCCCGGCGGCGACATCGAACCGGGCGCCGAGCAGCGTGGCCGGCACGTCGGCCGGCACCGCCGCGGTCACGATCACCTGCTCCGCGCCGGCGACCAGGCCGGCCAGCCGCTCCCGGCGCCCGCTGTCCAGCTCGGCGAAGACGTCGTCGAGCAGCAGCACCGGGTCGTCGCCGGCGCTGCGCAGCGCCTCGAACGCGGACAGCCGGAGCGCGAGCGCCATGGACCAGGACTCGCCGTGGCTGGCGTACCCGCGGGCCGGCAGCTCACCGATCCGCAGCTCCAGGTCGTCGCGGTGCGGCCCGACCAGGCACACCCCCCGCTCGAGCTCCTCGCCGCGCACCCTGGCGAGCGCATCGCGCAGGACGGCGGCCAGCAGGGCGGGGTCGGTGCTGGCCTCAGCCGGCCCGCCCGGCGTCCCGGTGGGCTCATCACCCGGACCCATGCCACGCAACGACTGCCGGTACCTGATGCCCGCCGTCGCCGCCTCGCCCGACACGGCACCGTACGCCTGGGCGACCAGTGGGCGCAGCGTGGCGGTCAGCCGGATCCTGGCTGCCAGCAGTTCGGCCCCGGCGACCGCCAGGTGCTCGTCCCAGACGTCGAGGGTGCTGGCGGCCGGGCGGGCCGGGGCGGAATCCAGGCCGTCGTCCTGCGGGCCGCCGGCACCGTCATGGCGGCGGCCGCCGGCCCGCGCGTACGCCCGGGCGGACGGGCGGACGCCCCGCAGCGACTTGAGCAGTGCCGTCCGCTGTTTGAGCACCCGCTCGTAGTCGGCGCGGACACCGGCGAACCGGGGTGCGGTAGCCACCAGCAGATCGTCCAGGAACCGCCGGCGCTGCTCCGGGTCGCCCTTGACCAGGGCCAGGTCCTCGGGCGCGAACAGCACCGTGCGCAGCACCCCGAGCACCTGCCGGGGGCGGCTCACCGGGGACCGGTTGAGGCGGGCGCGGTTCGCCCGGCCGGGGTTGATCTCCAGCTCCACCAGGCTGTCGCGGCCAGCGGCGGTGACAGTGGCGCGCAGGATCGCCCGCTGCGCGCCGGAGCGGACCAGCGGCGCGTCGGCCGCCACCCGGTGCGAGCCGAGGGTGGCGACGTAGGCGGCGGCCTCCACCAGGTTGGTCTTGCCCTGCCCGTTGGCGCCCAGCAGCGTGCTCACACCGGGCTCCAGGCTCAGCTCCGCCCCGGCGTAGGACCGGAAGTCGGTGAGCGCGAGGCGGGTCAGGTGCACACCAGGAGGCTACCGGGGCCGGCCGTCAGCTGCTGGGGGCGTCGCCTGCCGCGGTGACGGCGTGGCCGCCGAACTGGTTGCGCAGGGCGGCGACGACCTTCATCGCCGGGGAGTCGTCCTGCCGGGAGGCGAACCGGGCGAACAGCGCGGCGCTGATCACCGGCATGGGAACCGCGTGGTCGATCGCCGCCTGGACCGTCCACCGGCCCTCGCCGGAGTCCTGTGCCACCCCGCGGATCTTCGCCAGCTCCGGGTCCTCGTCCAGCGCCCGGCACAGCAGGTCGAGCAGCCAGGACCGGATCACCGTGCCCTCCCGCCAGCTGCGGAACGCGCCTGGCACGTCGGTCACGATATCGGCGGCGGCCAGCAGCTCATACCCCTCCGCGTAGGCCTGCATGATGCCGTACTCGATGCCGTTGTGGACCATCTTGGCGAAGTGCCCGGCGCCGGCCTTGCCGGCGTGCACGAAGCCGGAGTCGCCGTCCGGCTTGAGCGCGGTGAAGATCGGCATCACCCGGGTGACGTCGGCGTCGTCGCCACCGACCATCAGGCCGTAGCCGTTCTCCAGACCCCAGACCCCGCCGGACACGCCCGCGTCGATGAAGCCGATCTTCCTGGCGCCCAGCAGCCGGGCGTGCTCGCGGTCGTCGGTGTAGTGCGAGTTGCCGCCGTCGATCACCAGGTCGCCGGCCTCCAGCAGCGCGCGCAGCTCGGCGATGGTCTGGCTGGTGGGCTCACCCGCGGGCACCATCACCCAGACCGTGCGTGGCGGGGCCAGCCGCTCGGCGAGCTCCTCCAGGCTGGCCACATCGCTGATGGCAGGGTCCCGGTCGTAGCCGACGACCTCGTGGCCGGCCTGGCGCAGCCGCTGCGCCATGTTGCCACCCATGCGGCCCAGCCCGATCATCCCGATCTGCATAGCGCCCAGCCTCCCGTCGTCGGCTTCTACCGTTACCGTAGTCACCGGCCGGCCGGGCGCGCGCTCACCCCCCGAGCCTGATCGGCATCAGCAGGTAGCGGTAGTCGGGCTGCTCGTCCGGGGCCGGCTTGCCGGTGATCAGGGCCGGCTTGCCCGGCTCGGTGAAGGACATCCGGGCGGTGTCGGAGTCGATCGCGGTCAGCCCGTCGAGCAGGTAGGTCGGGTTGAAGGCGATCTGCAGGTCGTCCCCCTCGTACCCGGCGTCGAGCACCTCCACCGCCTGGGCCTCGTCCCCGGCGCCAGCTTCCAGCACCAGCTGGCCGGCGGAGAAGGACAGGCGGACCGCGGTGTTGCGTTCGGCCACCAGGGCGACCCGCTTGACCGCCTCGGCGAACGGTGCCGTGGTCAGTTCCGCGACCGCGCTGACGTGGTCGGGCAGCAGCGTCTGGTAGCGCGGGAAGTCACCGCCGAGCAGCCGGGTGGTGGTCCGGCGGTCGCCGCCCTCGAACCCGATCATGCCTTCCCCGGCGGCGCCGTCATCACCGGGCAGGGCCAGCGCGATGGACACTTCCGCGCCGGAGGTGAGCGCCCGGGCGGTCTCGGCCAGCGCCCGGGCCGGGACGAGCACCGACGCGCTCAGGTCCGGCCGGGACGGGTTCCACCGCAGCTCCCGGACAGCGAGCCGGTACCGGTCGGTCGACACCAGGGTCAGCGTGTCGCCCTCGATCTCGATCCGGACCCCGGTCAGCGCCGGGAGCGTGTCGTCGCGCCCGGCGGCGGTCGCCGACTGGCTCACCGCGGTGGCGAAGGCGTCACTGCCGATGGTGCCGGCCGCCGGCGGCATCTCCGGCAGGGTCGGGTAGTCCTCCACCGGCATGGTCAGCAAGGTGAAGGTGGCGCTGCCACACGTCAGCGTGGCCCGGGTGCCGTCGGCGGCGATCTCCACCGGCCGGGCCGGGAGGCTGCGGGTGATCTCGGCGAGCAGCCGCCCCGACACCAGGGCCGTGCCCGCCTCCTCGGTGACTACCGGGACGCGGGCCTGGGCGGAGACGTCGTAGTCGAAGCTCGACAGGATCAGGTCGGTCTCGGCGTGCAGCCGCATGCCGGCCAGGACCGGCACGGCAGGCCGGGCCGGGAGCCCGCGGGCTGTCCAGGCCACGGCTTCAGCGAGCGCGTCGCGCTCTACCTGGATCTTCACCGGAAGCTTCCTCCTGATGCTCGGGAACGTGACGGGCACGGCAGAGCCGGGTGGCTGACGGGGTGATGGGCGCTGTGATCGGCCCCGTGATTGACCGGGTGCCGGGGTGGGTATGCACGCCTCGTAGCCGGGCGGTGCCCGTGGAGCCGCGGGTGCGTAGAGGGCTGCCTACGACTGGGTTGTTCTTGAGATGAAAACAAGTACGTCGCAGTCGTAGGTGCGGTGGAAGCTGGGGACAACCGCTGATCTCCCAGGCCAGAGCGGATCCCGGTGACCACAGGGCCTGTGGGCGGGCGGCGCGCGCCCGGGGATGGCCTGTGGACGGCTGCCGTCTGGCCGCCGTGTTCCCGGCAGTTACCCCCCGTTGGGTCGCCGTTGTCCGCCGGCCGTCCCAAGGCTGTCCACAGAGATATCCACAACCTGTGTGTACCGATTGTGACGGGCGCTACTGATACGTGGTCGATCATCGTCATCCGGACCGTGCCTGCTGCTTGATCCGGTTGGTGAGCTCAGTCACCTGATTGAAGATCGACCTCCGTTCCGCCATAAGCGACCGGATCTTCCGTTCGGCGTGCATGACCGTGGTGTGGTCGCGGCCGCCGAACTGCTGGCCGATCTTGGGCAGCGACAGGTCGGTGAGCTCCCGGCACAGGTACATGGCGATCTGCCGGGCCGTGACCAGCACCCGTGACCGTGACGTGCCGCACAGGTCGTCGATGGACAGCCCGAAGTAGGAGGCTGTCTGGCCCATGATGGTCGAGGCGGTTATCTCCGGGCCCTGCGCCTCGGGAATCAGGTCCTTCAGCACGATCTCGGCGAGCTGGAGGTCCACCGACTGGCGGTTGAGGCTGGCGAAAGCGGTCACCCGGATGAGTGCCCCCTCCAGCTCCCGGATGTTGGTGGAGATCCGGGAGGCGATGTATTCCAGCGCTTCCGGGGGGGCGTTGAGCCCCTCCTGGACCGCCTTCTTGCGCAAGATCGCGATCCTGGTCTCCAGCTCCGGCGGCTGCACGTCGGTGAGCAGGCCCCACTCGAACCGGCTGCGCAGCCGGTCCTCCAGGGTCACCAGCCGCTTGGGTGCGCGGTCGCTGGAGATGACGATCTGCTTGCTGGCGTTGTGCAGCGTGTTGAAGGTGTGGAAGAACTCCTCCTGGGTTCCTTCCTTGTTCTCCAGGAACTGGATGTCGTCCACCAGCAGCACGTCCACGTCGCGGTAGCGGCGCCGGAACCCGTCCTGCTTGCCGTCCCTGATCATGTTGATGAAGTCGTTGGTGAACTCCTCTGAGCTCACATAGCGGACCTTGACGCCGTGGTACAGGCTCTGCGCGTAGTGGCCGATGGCGTGCAGCAGGTGGGTCTTGCCCAGGCCGGAGTCGCCGTAGATGAACAGCGGGTTGTACGCCTTGGCCGGGGCCTCGGCGACGGCGACGGCTGCGGCGTGCGCGAAGCGGTTGCTCGACCCGATGACGAACGTCTCGAAGGTGTACTTCGGGTTCAGCCGCGCCTGTGCCGGTGCGGGCCGGGGCAGGCCCGGGCCGGCCTGCCCGGTGCCGCCCGGGTGGCCGTTCGGCCGGGGCGGCAGCCCGCCCAGGTGCCCGTCCTGGTGGCCGGTGCCCGGCATCGCGGCGGGCCCGCGCTGGGCTGGGATGCCCGGCTGCTGCGGGCCCAGGTGCCCGTCCTGGTGGCCGGTGCCGGGCGGCGGCGGGCCCATGCTGGCGGGCATGCTGCCTCCGGGCGCCGCGTTGGCCGGCGCTGCATGGCCAGGCGCCGCAGTTCCGGGACCTGTGCTGGCCGGCCCTGTGCTGGCCGGAACCGTGCCCGCCGATTCCGGCAGATCCTCCAGGCCGCCGGTCGGCTGGGCGGGGATGTGTGCCCGGGCCGCCGCCGGTGCGAGCGTTCCCTGCTGGCCAGTGCCGCCCTGGTGCGCGCCGGGAAACTCGCCGGTGACCAGCGGCGCCTGCCCGGAAGCCGGCGGAGCCGGGACACCGGTGGCGATGGCGCCGGGGTCGACCGTGACCGCGAGCTGGATGTTGCGGCCGAGTTCGCGGGACAGGGCATGGGTGATGAGAGCCCGCAGCCGGTTCTCGAGCTGCTCCTTCACGAATTCGTTGGGCGTGGCGATCAGAGCGGTGTTCCCCACCAGCCCCAGTGGCCGGGTCAGCCGCAGCCACGCCCGCTGATGGGGTTCGATGTGCAGGTCAGAGAGCTCGTCTAGCGATCTGGCCCAGACCTCCCCGAGATCGATCTCGCTCATCAGGTGGCCACCTCGCGCCCCCATGTGTGATCAACAGGCTTATCCACAGGCTGTGCACGCCGCATCTCACGTAGTGCCCGGGGAAACCATAACGGCAGACAGGGCCCACGATCGCTGATGTGGCTGCTGGTGCGCAGCCGGATCGGTTGTCCACAGCCTAGGGGCCGAGCTGTGCCCGCGTTGCAGAAACGGCTGTTCCCGGCGCCCCGTGCCCGGCCGGGCCGTGGCCGCCACTGGTTTGACCGGTGGTGACCAATGCGCGTACCGTGAACAGACCCAAGCTACCCGGGCGGTGTTCCGCGCGCGCAGGCGCCTTCGAGTCGGCCATAGCCAGGGAAATTCAGAGAGCACCGTACCGGGAGTCACCCGTGAGCAAGCGCACGTTCCAGCCGAACAACCGTCGCCGCGCGAAGACGCACGGGTTCCGGCTGCGCATGCGGACCAGGGCGGGGCGCTCGATTCTGTCCGCGCGGCGGCGCAAGGGCCGGGCGCGGGTCAGCGTCTGACCTCCTGTGTTCTTCATCGACGGGGAGGTTTCTGGTGCTTCCCGCGGAGTTCCGGATGAGGCGGCGGCATGATTTCTCGCTCGCTGTCAGGCGGGGCAGCCGGGCGGGCCGAGGGCTGCTGACCGGGCACCTTCTCCTCCGTCCCGACGACGCCGACACTGCCCCGCTCGTGGGGTTTGTGGTGAACAAGGCAGTCGGCATCGCGGTCGTCAGGAACAGAGTGCGCCGCCACCTGCGGGTCCTGGTGCGCCGGTACCTGGCATCGCTCCCGGGAGGTAGCCTGCTTGTAGTCCGGGCTCACCCACAGGCCGCGACCGCACGCCAGGCAGATCTCGCCGCCGACCTTGACCTGGTGATGAGCACGCTGGTGCGGCGGCAGGCAGGGGTGCGGCGATGACGGAGACAGGCGGGCGGCCGGCACAGGCCGGGCACTCGGCCGCCGCGCGCGTGCTGATCGCCCTCATCGCCGGCTACCGCAGGTTTATCAGCCCGCTGCTCGGGGCGCGGTGCCGGTTCGCCCCCTCCTGCAGCGCGTACGGGCTCGAAGCGGTCCGTGAGCACGGGGCGCTGCGTGGGTCCTGGCTCGCGGTGCGCAGGATCGGCCGCTGCCATCCGTTCAATCCCGGCGGGTTCGACCCGGTGCCGCCCGCCCTGCACGGTCGTCCGTCCCGTCCCGAGGGAGCCAGCTCGTGAACCCGCTCAACCCCCTGTACTACGCGGTCGCATGGGTGATCACGCGGATCCACTCCGGGCTGAGCTTGCTCCTGAGCCCGACCAGTGGCCTGGTCTGGGTCCTCACGATCGTCATCCTTGTCGTTCTCATGCGCCTGATCCTGGTGCCGCTGTTCATCAAGCAGATGCACGCGACCCGCAAGATGACGGCCCTCGCACCGCAGCTGCAGGAGCTGAAGAAGAAGTACAAGAACGACAAGCAGACTCTCAACGCCGAGACGATGCGGCTGTACAAGGAGAACGGTGCCAACCCGCTGGCCGGGTGCCTGCCCCTGCTCGGGCAGATGCCACTGTTCTTCGCGCTCTTCAGCGTCTTGCGGGCCATCTCGGCCTGGAAGCCGGGTGAGAAGGCGCCGTACGGGATGACCCAGGCGGTGGTGGTCAGCGCCCAGAAGGCGGACATCCTCGGTGCCCACATTCCCGACAAGTTCCTGTTCCCGCTGCCCGGGGAACCGTGGCAGGCCAGGATCATCATCCTGATCGCGGTCCTGATCAGTGTGGCGACGACCTTCATGACCGTGCGCCAGAGCACCAAGCGGGGGATGACCCCGCAGATGACGCCAGACAACCCGATGGCGCAGTCACAGAAGTACATGGCCTACATCGTGCCGCTGTTCGCGCTGTCCGGCCTCTACTGGGCGTTCGGGCTGGTGATGTACTGGGTCACCACGAACGTGTGGACGCTCGGCCAGCAGTATGTGCTGTTCAAGCGCTACCCGATGCCCACCCCTGTCGGCGCCGGGCCAGCGGCCGCGGCCGCTGGGAAGGCGGCACCGGTGAAGGGTTCCGGCCCGGGTGGGCAGCCCGCGCCCAAGAAGGGGCCCGGCGGGCCGCCGAAGCCAGCCGGCCGGGCGGGCCAGCAGCCGGCCTCGGCCAACGGGTCGGGGGGCCCGGGCATGCTGCGCCGCCTGTCCAAGGGCCGGGCTGAGCCCGAGCCACCACCGGCCGAGCCGGAGACTAAGCTCGTCAGGCAGCAACGCGTACGCCAGTCCCGGAGCAAACGCTCCGGCAAACGTTAGGCGGCCAGCTAGCCCGGGGCCCGCGCTGGCGGTGATGCCTGCTGGTCCCGGCGCTGGACGCTGGGAGCCGGGATCCCCCGGACCGCAGGTGCCAAGACCCGGGGAAGCCCGGTGCTGACCCAGGACCGCATTGGTCCCGCGATGAGGAGGGCCCGGCCCGTGAGCCAGAGGGAGAACGTGGTAGCCGTGACCGACGATGACGGCCTGAGCGCGTCACCCGCAGGCACCAGCGCCGACGCCGGGACGACCGGCCCGGCCATGGACAGCCCGGCGGCTGGCGGCGCAGTAGCAGGTGGCCCGGCAGCAGGTGACCCGGCAGCAGGTGACCCGGCAGCAACTGGCCCGGCAGACGGGGTGGACGGGCCGGGCGATCTCGATGAGCCGGATGACGGCGAGCTGGACGACGGGCCGGACGGGTTTGAGGCGGAAGGTTTTGAGCCGGACAGCGCTGAGGCCTATTCCGGTGAGCCGGGTGCGCCCGCGGAGCAGGAGGACGGTGGGGACGAGGCGCCGGATCGGCCCGAGGGCGATGCCGCGGACCTGGAGCAGGAGAGCGAGATCGCAGCCGACTATGTGGAAGGGCTGCTCGACGTCGCGGACCTTGACGGCGACATCGACATGGACGTGGAGGGCGACCGCGCCCTGGTGTCCGTGGTCGGCGCGACCCTCCAGGAGCTCGTCGGCCCACGCGGTGAGGTCCTGGAGGCCTTGCAGGAACTGACCCGGCTCGCGGTGCACCGGCAGACCGGCAACCGGAGCAGGATCATGCTCGACGTGGGAGGCTACCGCGCGCGGCGGCGGACGGAGCTGACCGCTCTGGGGCGGGACGTGGCTGAGGATGTCGGCCGGACTGGAATCGCCCGCCGCCTCGACCCGATGACCCCGTTCGAGCGCAAGATCGTACATGACGCCGTCGCTGTGGCGGGCCTGCGGAGCGAGTCCGAGGGCGAGGAGCCAAACCGGCGAGTGGTCGTCCACCCCGCCAGCTGAGCAAGGGCGCGGTCCCGGTGAGCCCGCGGCGGCCGCAGCCACGCGCCGCAGCCCCGATGCCGGCCAGTGCTGGTGAGCCGGCCAGTGCTGGTGAGCCGGCCAGTGCTGGTGAGGCGGACGGGACCGGTGGGTCCATGGGGGCTGAAGCTGCCAGTGACGTTCCGGCCCCGCCCACTCAGGCCCGGGCTGTGTTCGGGCCGGCGCTGGCAGGCGCGGAACGCTATGCCCAGCTGCTCGCCGGGCCGGCCGTCGAGCGCGGGCTGATCGGGCCGCACGAGGTCCCGCGCATCTGGGAGCGGCACCTGCTGAACAGCGCCGCGGTCGCTGAACTCGTGCCCCATCCGTGCTCGCTGATCGATCTGGGCTCGGGTGCTGGGCTGCCCGGCATCGTCCTCGCGCTGCTCCTCCCCGATGTCCAGGTGACCCTGCTGGAGCCGATGCTCCGCCGGGTCACCTTCCTGCAGGAGTGTGTGGACGAGCTGCAGCTGCCGAATGCCCGGGTGATGCGTGGCCGGGCGGAGGATCTGGCCGGCCGGCTGTCCGCGGACGTGGTCACCGCGCGGGCGGTAGCGCCGCTGGACCGGCTCGCGGCCCTGGCGCTGGGACTGGTGCGGCCCGGCGGGCTGGTCCTGGCCATCAAAGGTGCAGGTGCCGGCCGGGAGGTCGCCGCAGCGCGCACGGCCCTGCGCAGGCTCGGTGTCCGGGATGTCGACGTGCTGCGCGCGGGGAGCGGTAAGGTCGATCCGGCTGCGACAGTGGTCCGGCTGACTGCGGGCCCATGACACGACCGGGGGCAGCGGGGCGGCAGGGAAAGGAGTGGCGATGTCTTCCGCTGACGGCGTGGGCTGGCCACGGGAATCCCATCCGCCTACGGCTGGGCCAGCCGGAGACGGGTCGCGAATGGAGTCCAGCGGGCTTGGGTGGCCACACCGGCCCCCCGGTAGACCCGATGAGGTCCGGCTGCCGGGGGCGGATGAGGAGCGAAAGGCTGTGGCGGAGGCGGACCAGCGGGCCGAGAACGAGGCACCCGAACGGGTGAAGCGCGCACTGTCGGCGGCGGTTTCACGTGAAACAGGGCCGGCTGGCACGGCGCAGGAAGCCGAGACACGGGGGGATGAGGCGGTGGCTGGCAGACCAGGCGGTGGCGGGCAGCCAGGGGGGAGCGGCGGTCCCGCGGCTGGACACGCGACAGCCACGATGGCCCCTGGGCGGGAGGCGCCAGCCAGGCCGGCACCGGGGGGCAAGCCGGCCCTGACACCAGCGGAGGCCACACTGGCCGCGCTTGGCGGATCTGGCCGGGAGTGGCCCCGGCCACGCTCGTGCCGGGTGATCACGATCGCCAACCAGAAGGGCGGTGTTGGCAAGACCACCACCGCGGTGAACCTGGCGGCCAGCCTGGCCCTGCACGGAGCGCAGGTGCTGGTGGTGGACCTCGACCCGCAGGGCAACGCGTCGACCGCACTCGATGTCGACCACCGGGCCAGCATTGCCTCGGTGTACAACGTCCTGGTCGAGGACCAGCCACTGGCGGGCATTGTGCGCCCCGTGGCTGACATCCCGGGACTGTACTGTGCGCCCGCCACAATCGACCTCGCCGGTGCGGAGATCGAACTGGTGCCGCTGGTTGCCCGGGAGGCGCGGCTGGGCCGCGCCCTCGGCGCCTATGACGCGTCGAACCTGGACTACATCCTCATCGACTGCCCGCCATCGCTGGGGCTGCTGACGGTCAACGCCCTGGTCGCCGCGGCGGAGGTGCTGATCCCCATCCAGTGCGAGTACTACGCGCTGGAAGGGCTGGAGCAGCTGCTGCGGACCATCGACCTGGTCAAGAGCCACCTGAATCCCGCGCTGTACGTCTCGACGATCCTGCTGACCATGTATGACGGGCGGACCCGGCTGGCATCCCAGGTAGCCGAGGAGGTCCGCGAGCACTTCGGGGACGTGGTGCTCGGCACCGTCATCCCTCGCAGTGTGCGGGTCTCCGAGGCGCCCAGCTATGGGCAGTCCGTGATGACCTATGACCCCGGCTCCAGCGGGGCCCAGGCCTACCTGGAGGCCGCGAAGGAAGTCGCCGACCGGTCCGCCGACATGGGCCGCACCGCCTGAGACCCGCACAGGCGGACCCGCCGAGACGGGTGGGCGCCGGGCGGGTGGGCGCCGGGCGGACGGCGCTAGGCGACCGGGCGGGTGGACTGTACCGGGCGAATCGCACCGGGTGAACCGCACCGGGTGGACGGCAGGCCACGGGGCGGTAGCGTGGTGCGGGCGCCCGCGCGGTTGGTGTCACGGCGGAGCGGGAGCACGGCGGAGCGGGAGCACGAGGAGACGTTGATGGCGCAGCAGAAGCGGGGACTCGGGAAAGGGCTGGGAGCGCTCATCCCGACAGCACCGTCCTCGGTGGCCTGGGCCGGCCCCGGTGAAGGTGACGCTAGCGACACGTCCGGCCGGCCGCCTGGGGCAGGCCGCGAGGGCGCCGACGCGGGCGTGGATGGCACGTACTTCGAAGAGGTCGCCATCGGGGCCATCACCCCCAATCCTCGGCAGCCCCGCCAGAACTTCGACGATGACGCGCTGGACGAACTCGCGTCCTCGATCCGTGAGGTGGGACTGCTCCAGCCGGTGGTGGTCCGCCGGGTCATGCCGGGGCGCTATGAGCTCATCATGGGCGAGCGCCGCTGGCGCGCTTGCCAGCGCGCCGGGCTCGAGCACATCCCGGCCATCGTGCGCGGCACGACTGACGGTGATCTGCTCCGCGAAGCGCTCATGGAGAACCTGCACCGCGAGCAGCTGAACCCGCTCGAGGAGGCCGCGGCCTACCAGCAACTGCTGGACGACTTCGGTGCCACGCATGACGAGCTCGCCCGGAAGGTGGGACGGTCCCGGCCGCACATCTCCAACACCATCCGGCTGCTGAACCTGCCACCGGCCGTCCAGCGGCGGGTGGCGGCAGGGGTGCTCAGCGCGGGCCACGCGCGGGCACTGCTCGCGCTCAGCGACCCTGATGCGCAGGACCGCCTGGCCCACCGCATCGTCGCCGAGGAGCTATCGGTGCGGGCAGTGGAGGAGATCGTGGCGATGGGCGGGGAACAGGCGCCCAAGGCCCGCCACGCCTCCGCCAGGCAGCCCGTGGCCCCCGCACTCAACGATCTGGCGCACCGCCTGTCCGATGCGTTCGACACCAGGGTCAAGGTCGAGCAGGGCCGCCGCAAGGGAAAGATCGTCATCGAGTTCGCCTCCCGGGAGGACCTCGAGCGGATCATCTCCGCCATTTCCCCGGAGTGGGCGCAGGACCTGTCCGCCTGAGGTCCGCTTCCTGGTGCCTGGTTTCACGTGAAACGTGCGGCGGCCGTGTCACGGACGCTGGCGGTAAAGGCGTCCACGTCAGCCTCGGTAGTGTCGAACGCCGTCATCCAGCGCACCACCCGGGCCCGTTCGTCCCACACGTGGAAGTGCCAGCCCTGCTGGAGGCGGCGGATGTGGGTCTCCTCCAGCGAGGCGAAGACGGCGTTCGACTCGACCGGCTGCCACAGCCCGACTCCCGGCACGTCACGCACGCCGTCCGCCAGGCGGCGGGCCATGAGGTTGGCCTGGCGGGCGTTGCTCAGCCAGACCTGGTCCTCCAGCAGCCCCAGGAACTGCGCCGCCAGGTAGCGCATCTTGGACGCCAGCTGCATCTGCTGCTTGCGCTGGAACGGCACCGCGCTCACCAGATCCGCGGTCATCACGATGACCGCTTCCGCGCCGACAGCACCGTTCTTCGTGCCGCCGAAGCTCAGCACGTCCATGGGGGCGGCGAGGTCGGCGAGCGAGCAGTCCAGCTGGGCCGCCGCGTTCGCGAGGCGGGCGCCGTCCGCGTACAGCAGCAGCCCCTCCGAACGGCAGAACTCACCCAGCGCCCGCAGCTCGGGCAGCGTGTAGCAGGTGCCGTACTCGGTCACCTGGGAGATGGCGACCACGCGCGGCTGGGCCCGGTGCTCGTCACCCCGCCCGCCCAGCCGGCTCGCGACCAGACCGGGTGTCAGTTTCCCGTCCGGGGTGGGGACCGTCAGCAGCTTGCAGCCCAGGATCCGTTCGGCCGCGCCGCATTCGTCCACGTTCAGGTGCGCGCTCTCGGGGCAGATCACCGCCTCGTACGGGCGCAGGAGAAGGCTGATCCCGAGCACGTTGGCGGCCGTCCCGGTGAACACGAAGAAGACCCCGCCGCCGGCACCGAACAGCGCCGCGATCTGCGATGCCGCTCGCTCGGTCCACGAGTCATCGCCGTAGGCGACAGTGTCACCCTCGTTGGCGCGGGCGAGCATGCGCAGCACCGCCTCGTGCGCGCCCGCGTGGTTGTCGCTGCCGAAGCTCTTGCGTGAGGTCACGGGCTGCTCCCCGGTCGGTCCGCTGGTATCGCGCCGTGCTGGCGGCGGGCCGGGTCAGCTTCCGCGGGCGGCCGCGAGGCTCAGCAGATCCCGGCAGACGACACCGAGCGCCCGCCCGGCGGCCTCCATCGCCATGGGCAGGGTGCTGGTCTCGGTCATTCCCGGTGCCACGTTGACCTCAAGGAAGAAGACCCGGCCCTCCTCGATGATCAGGTCGGTCCGGGACAGGTCACGCAG